>Ga0228634_1001119_pt1 | contig 16422 bp, 18 predicted proteins | sample 42DmetaG_FD_190063 | JGI IMG/M metagenome (GOLD analysis project Ga0228634, IMG submission 190063) | Seawater microbial communities from Monterey Bay, California, United States - 42D | ecosystem: Environmental > Aquatic > Marine > Coastal | place: USA: California | collected 2016-09-27 | reverse complement strand
CTGTAAGATGTTTTATCGCTATTTGTTTTGTAAGGATCTTGGTATATAAAATCTGCCATAATGTGTGTTTTTATACTAATTGTATATTACACAAATCTAATTAAAAAATCCTGAGATATAAAGGGGATCATCAAAAATCTAATACTAAATAAAATTATGAATCAAGTCTGAAAATGATAGAAAGGAAGGGGTTTGAATATCTCATTAGATGTGTTTTTTAGGGGATTAACCATTTCTTTTATTTCTTCCGATACTTTTTCGGCTGAAAAAAGTATCCACCACGAAGTAGCAGCGAAGCTAAAAACAGCTTTTCAATTTATCCCGCACCGTAGTAGCTTGAACGTAGTGGACTGCTACGGAAGATATAAATTTAACATCTCAATTTGATAATTATTACTAGATCAATTGCTTTTTTTTAACCAACATCTCAATTCCCTTTCTAAAACAAAGTGTCTTACATCACAATCTATATCCCTAATTCCTTCAGGGTAAAAAAACACACACAAAGCAATTTACTTCGTCCAAAGTTTGGAAGTGCTTACACCATGACAACTGTTACATTGACCTGATGTAATAGGGGAGGACATGTGTTTAGATGTTGTAGCGCCTTTTATTGTTGGGTATAACCCATCCCCGAAATCAATAGATTCAGTTGTATAAAAGTTACCCAATCCATCTACTTCAACTGTATGTTTTAAAGTTCCGTTTCCTCCTTGTTCAGTATATAGATAAACAGTTGTATTTGGAAGTGTTACCGATAATGTAGAGTCATAAACAGTTCCAGCTGCTTGAAATATTCCTTCTGCATCTCCACCACTTTTGTGGCAATTCATGCAGTTTTGTCCCATGTTGTGGGATTCAGTTTCGTTGTAGGAGCTAATATTTGTTGCTTTTTCATTCTTTTTACAAGAGAAAAGAAACAATAAGCTGCTAATAAAAATAACTGTTTTGAAGGTATACATACTTTTCTTTTAAGAAAAAACGTGTAGTATTTATTTAAATTGTTCTACCATTTCTTCTTTTGAAACAAAACCTAGTTTTTTCCAAATTAAAGCATTGTTTTTGTATAAGTAAATAGTAGGTAATCCTTCAATGTTCATGTCTTTAGCTAAGGTTGGATTTTTGTCAACATCAATTCTTAAAACCGTCACATGAGCTGGATATTCATCTGAGATTTCATCTAAAGAAGGTTTCATTTTTTTACAAGGTCCACACCATTCAGCATAAAAATCAACTAAAACATACTTTTCAGAGTTTACTAATTTTTTAAAGTCATCAGATGAGATTTGATCTTTTTTTGCAGCTGCTGAATTTGTTTCAGGAAGTTTACTGTTTCTCCATTGCATCATTCCTCCATTTAACTCGTAAACATTGGTAAACCCATCTTTCCTTAATTTTCTTGCTGCAGAAGCACTTCTTCCACCACTTAAACAATAAACCATTACCGGTTTTGATTTGTCTAATTTTGAAGTTTGTTGAGCGAAACTAGGGTCGTTCCAGTTGATGTTTAATGCGTTTTCTATATGTCCTTCTTTGAATTCTCCTGGAGTTCTAACGTCAATAATAGTTTCGTTGACTAATTCTTCAATCTTTTTTGAAAAATCAGTTGCAGATAAATTTGTTTCAGAAGGTTGACTATTTGTGCAACTAGATAGAAATAAAGTTATTCCAAATGTGAGGATTGAAGTTAATCTATTCATTTTCATTGTTTTTAATAGGTTCATGTTCATTATAACGAGTAAAAAAATTAATCCAAAAAAGACGTGCTATTCTGAATGTATATGTCATTAAGACTACAATAGATAAAATTAAAAAGATTAGAAAACTAATCGAATCAGCTTTAACAATAAATGTATTAATTGCCCAAGTTACTAAAAACCATCCAACCATCAATGCATAACTAACATACATCGCACCATAAAAGAAACCAGGTTCTTTTTCATATTTATGTCCACAATGACTGCAAGTTTCATTCATCACATCAAATTTTTTGAAATCAAAAGGGTTTTTGTGTTTAAATACACTTCCTTGATGACAATTTGGACATTTGTTCCAAAAAACGGAGTAGAGAACTTTTTTAATCATTGGATAAGACTTTTATAATGGTACTAATCTAGTGTTTTATAGTAATATTTAAAATGACTTTACTCATGATGGAGTTTGAAATTAAACAAGCGTTTTCAGATTTTACTAACACTTTATTTGCTTTCTCTTGATCTTCAATGTTTTCCAAAGTTAATACTGGGTATAGATTAACTTCAGTCATTTTAAAAGTTTTTTCAACTAATTCTAATTTTCCTTTTGCTTGGCAAGTGAAAGCTTTAAAACTTAACCTTGATTTTTCAGCTATAGCCAGAAAAGTTGTCATAAAACAACTATTAACAGCAGCAGTAAATAAGTGTTCAGGTGACCAAATACCTTCAATTCCTCCAGGGAATTCTGGAGGAGTTGCTACTTTAATTGTATCGTCTAAAACAGGGGAAGAAATTTCCCCTATTTTACTTTCTTTCCATTCAAGATCAACTTGATATTCTTTTGCTTCCATTAGCTTATATTTTTGATCTCAAGCTTGTCCATCCACCACCATTATGGACATTGGTGTAGCCTTTGGATTTTAAAATCATTTTAGCATTTGCACTTCGCATTCCTGAAGCACAACAAGTAATGATTGGACTGTTTTTATCTTTTAATTTACCTAAGTTTGAAGCTAATTGATCAAGAGGAATATTAACTGATCCTTTAATGTTACCTCCATTAAACTCTCCTTTTGTTCTTACATCGATTATAACTCCACCTTCTTTAATTAGTTCGGAAAAATCAACTTTAGGTCCAAGTCCTAATAAACTTTTTAGTGTTCCAAACATATTTAAGCGTTTTTAGATTTATAAAAATTAACATCTAACCAAGACCCACCATTACAGCATTCAATTCCCATTTGAGAAAGGTACATGTGAGCTTGTCCACTTCTATTTCCTGAAGCACAACATAACACTAAAGGTTGTTGTAAACTCTGTATTTCATCTATTCTACTTGTAATTTCTTGCAAAGGAATATTGATAGATTCAACAACATTTCCACCCATAAATTCTTCTGGAGATCTTACGTCTACTACTGTACCTTTGTTTTCTTTGATAATTTGTTCTACATTCATCTTTTCTAAATTTTAAATTATTTTTTTTCTGTTTTTATATAACTAAATAATAGGCCTCCCATGAAGCTTCCGTAAAGAGAACTATTTAAAGGTTTTGAAGTGATCGCACAAGTACCACTCGCACATCCGATAAAATGGTAGTATGCATACCCACCAATTGCTCCAATGATTGAACCTAAAATGATAAATTTGTTTTTCTTTATGAATTCCATGTTTTATTTGTTTAATACAAATTTAGAGATAGAAAAGTGTTTATAAGGTTACAAAAGTTACATAGGTAAATATTTTTTTAATTTATTTTAAAATTATTTTATTTCTTCCAAGGTTTACAAGTCCTTCATCTTCCATTTGCTTTAAAAGTCTAGATACTACAACCCTTGCTGTTCCTAATTCATTTGCTAAAGCTTCATGGGTGATTGTTATTGTTTTGTTTTGTGTTAGTTCTGCTCTTTTTTGAATAAAACTTAATATCCTTTCATCCATTTTTTTGAATGCAACTTCATTGATAACCTCTAAAAGTTCCTCAAACCTTTTATGGTAAAGCTTGAAAATGTAATTCAGCCATTCTGGATAATCCTTGATTAATGAGGTTACTTTTTCTATCGGAACAAACAATATATTTGTTTTTTCTTCCGCAATGGCTTTTAGTTTGCTTGTTTCTTGATGGAGAGCTCCAAAAAAGGACATAACACAACTTTCGCCAGATTGAATGTAATAGAGTAGAATTTCTCTTCCATCTTCGTCTGTTCTTAATACTCTAATTGCTCCATTTTTCACTATCGGAATTGAGTTGCTGTATGCGTTTTCACGTAAAATAACATCTCCTTCTTCAAATGTTTTTTCGATACCAAATTCAGATAACTTTTGAATAAGTCCAGCTGATGGTAAAAATTCATTTAATTCTTTATCTATCATATTTTTTTAATTTAATAGAAACGCTTTTATTTTATTGAACCTCATAATTGCTTTATTTCTTCTATCTCCTAGATATTCTATGTCTGTTTGCTTAAAGTTCATTTTAGAATATTGTTGATCGATTTTATGTAAAATTTCAAATGATTTTTCGAGTTTCCTATCTTGTTCTTCTGTTAATTCATTTCTTGATTTTGTATTACCTATAGTTGACGTAACCTCATTTAATACAATTACACTTGCATTGTAAAAATCGATAGGCTTTCTAAGTTCATAAATGATAATGTCCTCTGATTTTTTAGGTCCACAAGAAGAAATTAATATTAACGATAATAATATGATTAGGTAGTTTTTAGTTTGTTTCATATCATTTGTTTTATTTGTTTAAATTTCAGTGTAGCCTCAAATATAGGCTTATTTTGATTAAAAATAAAGAAGATTTTTTAGGCAGGTTGATTGTTTGTTTGTAATCAATAGATTTTTAACTCATTTCGATTTTTAGTTTCATTAACTAATATAAATTTAGTTTATAGTTTCAAAAAAAAGCACTTTGTTTTAAATTTGAAAATTAGCACTTAAACTAAAGTTTTCAGTACAAAATCATTAAGTTTGTTAGTTAAATTTTATTATTGTGAAAATTGTTGTTCTAATTATTTTCTTTTGGCTAACATCTTTTTCATCCTTCTCTTGTAATTGTTTACCAGAAGGTAGTATAGGAGAAAATTTTTTAAAATCGGATTATGTTATCAAGGCTAAGGTTTTGTCTTTTTCATATACGAATAAGTTAGATACCTTAGGAGTTAAATTGATTGGCGATCCAAGAAATACTTTTGCTCGTTATTGGAGTTTTAATGTCAAAGTATATAAAGTTTTGGTTTTAAAAACTTACAAAGGGTATTTGTCAAGTGATACTATATCAATTGTTACTGGAGTTAATAGAGCAGCTTGTACTAGTGATTTTATTGTTGGGAGCAACTATATAATCTATGGTTTTGAAAAAGATTACATGGGTTTTTCAAATGTTCAAAGAATGTCAACAAATGGAAAATTATTTTGGACAAATAGTTGTACTAGGTCTGACTATTATACAAATGAAGAAGAGAGACAACTTCTTATTGAAGCTGAATCAAAATAATTCAAGATAAAAGGATAAGAGTCTAGAAAGTATAAATCTTAGATTCTGAGTTATTATCCAAACTTTAATTCTCTTTTCTCTTTTTTGATATTTTAATATCCAAAGATTTGAAAACAGAAATAGATTGATCTAAATGGTTTTTAAAATGTAAGTTGAACTTAACATGAAATAATTTTTAAAGTTGTTAAGCTTTCATAAACTAATAAAGTAACAATAGAACTTAGTTTAAAAAATAAATTATTACTTTTGTTGCTTAATAAATTTGATATAATATGCTTCATTCAATTAAGCCAGGTGTTGCTTCTGGCGACATGGTTCAAGAGATTTTTAGATACGCAAAAGAAAAAGGTTTTGCATTACCAGCTGTCAATGTAACAGGTTCTAGTTCTGTAAATGCAGTTATGGAAACAGCTGCGAAATTAAATTCTCCAGTTATTATTCAATTTTCTAATGGAGGATCTTTGTATAATGCAGGAAAGTCTCTATCTAATGAAAATGAAAAAGCTGCAATAGCAGGTGCTGTAGCAGGTGCTAAGCATATACACACATTAGCAGAGGCTTATGGTGCGGTTGTGATTTTACATACAGACCACTGTGCTAAAAAATTATTACCTTGGATTGACGGTTTACTTGATGCTGGAGAGCAATTCTTCAAAGAAACTGGTAAGCCTTTGTATAGTTCTCACATGATTGATTTATCTGAAGAACCAATTGAAGAAAATATTGAAATATCCAAAAGGTATTTAGAGCGTATGAGTAAGATCGGAATGACGCTTGAAATAGAATTGGGTATTACTGGTGGAGAAGAAGATGGTGTGGATAATACAGATGTTGATAGTTCAAAACTTTATACTCAGCCTGAAGAGGTAGCTTATGCTTATGAGGAGTTAATGAAAGTTAGTGATAGATTTACAATTGCAGCTGCTTTTGGAAATGTACATGGTGTTTATAAGCCAGGTAATGTTAAATTAACACCAAAAATTCTTAAGAATTCTCAAGAGTTTGTTCAAGATAAATTTAAAACAAAAGCTAATCCTGTAGATTTTGTTTTTCATGGAGGTTCAGGTTCTTCTCTTGAAGAAATTAGAGAGGCAATTACCTATGGTGTAATTAAAATGAATATTGATACTGATTTACAGTTTGCTTTTACAGAAGGAGTAAGAGATTATGTTGTGAAAAATGTAGATTATTTAAAAACTCAAATTGGAAATCCAGAAGGAGAAGAGTTGCCAAATAAAAAATATTATGATCCAAGAAAATGGATGAGGGAAGGAGAGTTAACTTTTGTGAATAGGTTAACAAAAGCTTTCGAAGATTTAAATAACGTTAATACATTATAATATTTAATAATTCAATTTTGAATTTAAATTTAAAGTATGAGTTGGTTTAGTAGAAAAACAGAAGGAATTACTACTTCTACAAAAGATAAAAAGGAAACACCTGAAGGACTTTGGCAAAAATGTTCTAATTGTAAGACTGTGTTTACAATTGAAGATATAGGTAAGAATTCTTGGGTTTGTGATCGTTGTTCTAACCATGAAAGAATTGGTTCAGAGCAATACTTTCAACTCCTTTTTGATGAAGGGAAATTTAAAGAACTAGATGCAAACCTTAAATCAGGTGACCCTTTAAAATTTGAAGACACTAAAAAGTATGTTGATAGGGTTGCTGCAACTCAGAAAAAAACTGGTTTAAAAGATGCTATAAGAACAGCTTCTGGTAAGTTGGATGGCGAAGATTTTGTTGTTGCTTGTATGGATTTTTCATTCATTGGTGGTTCAATGGGGTCTGTTATGGGAGAAAAAATAGCGAGAGCGATTGATCATGCTATTAAAATTAAAAGTCCTTTCATGATAATTTCAAAATCTGGAGGTGCTCGTATGATGGAAGCTGGTTTTTCTTTAATGCAAATGGCTAAAGTTTCGGGTAAATTAGGTCAGTTAGCAGAAGCTAAATTGCCATACATTTCTTTATTAACCGACCCTACTACAGGTGGTGTTACTGCCTCATTCGCTATGTTAGGTGATATTAATATTGCTGAACCAGAAGCTTTGATAGCTTTTGCTGGACCAAGAGTAGTTAAAGAGACGATTGGTAGGGATTTACCAGAAGGATTTCAAACATCTGAATTTGTTTTAGAACATGGGTTCTTGGATTATATAGTTGACAGAACGGAGTTAAAAGAAAAGTTATCTCTATCCTTAAGGTTGTTTAAGAACTAATTTTTTTAGAGAAAAAATATATTGAATAGCCATAGTAGAAATACTATGGCTTTTTTTGTTAAAATTATATTAAATAAAACCTATTTAATTATTGTTATTTAGAAAAAACTAACTACTTTTGCTGTGGGGTAAGTCTTGTACGACCAGCTCCTTCCAAATCCTCCAGGACGGGAACGTAGCAAAGGTAGGAAGTTGAGCGGTGCGATATAAGTAGCTTGCCCCTCTTTTTTTTAGTGATGTTTTGATGTTTGAAAACATGTTTTACTAAAAATTCCCCATTTTTTTTGAGTAGTAAATTATCAGGTGATTCTTTAAGTTCCTATTAGGTTTTTTTAATAGTCGTTTTGAATAATTCTAAAGAGCTAATTACAAGGAAATATTTTTGTTTCGTATCACGGATCAAGTGCAAATGTTGGGGACTAAGCATAAATTTGAGATAATCGATATAAGAAAAACTTTTTAGATCTTACTCCTCTAAATTGACTTCTAAATGCTTTAATTTTTGCATTGAACGATTCTGCTGATGCGTTTGATGTCCTGTTATTGAAGTAGTTTAATATTGTATTATAATTAACCTGTATTGTAATATGATATATTACTCTAAAAAACGAAAAGGATATAAGACGGGCGTCTTATATCCTTTTCTAATCAACCTAACCTAACCACCTAAATCAATACAAAGATATTAAAACTTGTTTTATATATCCAATTTTTTTTAAAAAAATAAATAAATAATTTATCAACTCTAAAATTAGGTTTCAGAAGGTTAATCATGACTAAATTCGTAGAATTATTGATTAATTTATTACATTCGTAGGTGTCTATGGTTAACGTTTTTTCTGATATATCTTTTGGTTGGTTATCCCTAATCATTGTTCTCTCATTATTAATGAGTTTCTTCTTGTATTTTAAAGAAATAAGGAGGGAATCTAGTAATAAGAAAGTTTTTATTTTTCTTTCTGCATTAAGAGCTTTAAGTTTATTTTTAGTAGGTTTACTATTGATGAACCTGGTTTTTAAAAGATTGGATTATAGAGTTCAAAAACCTTTGTTTATTTCTCTTCTAGATAACTCTTCCTCTATGCTCAATTATAAAGATAGTAATGAAGTGTTGTCAACCTTAACGAACTTTGATGAAAAAATAAAAAATAAGTTTGGGGATAGGTTTGAGTTTGAAACTTTTTTGTTAGGAGAGAAAATAATAGAAAATGATAGTTTAAACTTTAAAGAAATAAGTTCTAACCTTTCTTATGGTTTTGATTTTATCAAAGAAAGTTATTATAACGATAATATTGGTGGGATACTTTTTGTTTCTGATGGTAATTATAATATAGGTAGTAATCCACTTATTTCTAGTTCTAAGATTATTAATACTCCAATTTTCACTGTTGGAGTTGGAGATACGGTAGATAAAGTAGATCAGTTGATTAAGAATGTAGTTTCTAATAAGGTGGCTTTCTTTAAAAATGATTTTCCCGTAAAAGTTCTTATAGAAACGAATAAGTTGTATGGGAGAAAAACGGAGGTAGTTATTTTTAATAATGGAAAGAAGGTAACTAGTAAAGAAGTAGTATATTCTGGAAAGGATGATTTGTATGAGGTTGATTTTGTGCTAAATGCAAAAGAAGTAGGGGTGCAGTATTATACAGTTGAACTTCAGGCAGTAGAAAATGAGTTTAGTCTAAAAAACAATATTCAAAATTTTAATGTAGAAGTTTTGGAGTCAAGAAATAAGGTTTTGTTTTTATTTGATGCCCCACATCCAGATATTTCTGCTTTAAAAAATGAATTAGAAAAAGATGAGAAAGTGGAAGTAGAGACTAGTTTTACTTCTGATTTTGAGGGAGGTCTTAAAGATGTAAATTTAATTATTTGGCATGAGCCTAGGTCTATGATAAGTTCATTTATCCAAAAAAAGATTGAAGAAAATAAAATACCGGTTTTATATATGTTAGGGGCAAATACCACAAATACTATTGTAAATAAATTAAACATCGGCTTGAAAGTGGGTTTAACTTCTCAAAATGATTTTAATCAACCTGTTTTAAGTGATGATTTTCAATTGTTTTATATATCAGAGGGATTAAGTGCTTTAATTCCATCATTTCCACCTTTAGTTTCAAGGTTTGGTAGAGTTGAATTTAATAGTATGTTTTCAGTAATGTTTAACCAAAGATTAGGAGATGTTACCAAAAAAGAGCCAATGTTATATTTTGGGAAGAATTCATTTGCCAAATTCGGTGTTCTTTATGGAGAGGGTATTTGGAGGTGGAAGATAGAAGACTATAGGTTAAATAAAACAAATGATTTGTTTAATGAGTTGATTCAAAAAGTGACTCAATATTTGATGGTTAAGAAGAGTACCAATCAGTTTAATGTAATTACACCAGAAGAAATAAAAAGAAATGAGGATGTATTGGTTCGGGCAGAGTTTTACGACGAAGCTTTTAATTTAACTACTAAGCCTATAATTGATTTTGAGTATAAAAACGAAGAAGGTTTGAAATATTTAAGTACTTTTTCTGTAGAAGATAACTCTTATGTTTTACCACTTGGAGATTTGCCTCCAGGTAAATACGAATGGAAAGCTTCAACTGTTTACAACGCAAAACAAAAAATTAAAAAAGGAATGTTTGTGGTGTCAGATGTTAGTCCAGAAGATTTCTTTACAAAGTCTAACCATACATTATTAAAAGGGATTGCAAAAGTTAGTAATGCTAATTTTTACACCTTGAAAGATATAGATCGTTTAGTTTTGGATATTGAAAATCGAAAAGATATTGCTGCTGTAAGATATGAAGAACCTAAATTCAGTAAATTAATTGATTTTTTATGGTTTTTAATTCTTATAATTTTTCTTTTTACTTTAGAATGGTTTGTTCGAAGAAGGGTAGGTTTACAGTAACCCTATTTTTCAGTTTATTTTTTTGAAAAAAACTTTTGAATATTTACTCAACAATATAGTATCTTTGTTATATGAGAAGTGATTTTAAAGATACCTATAAGCACAAGGGGATGCGTAGGAATTTAATAAGTGAATTAAGAGAAAAAGGTATAACAGATGAAAATGTTTTAAAAGCTTTTGATAATGTCCCACGTCACTTTTTTTTAGAATTAGCTTTTACGGAGCAAGCTTACAGTAATGTGGCTTTTCAAATAGGGGCTGGTCAAACTATTTCTCATCCATTTACAGTTGCTTTTCAAACACAACTTTTGAACATAAAGAAAGGTGATAAGGTGCTTGAGATAGGAACCGGTTCAGGTTTTCAGACATCCATACTTTGTGATATGGGTGCGAAAGTTTTTTCAGTTGAAAGGCAAAGAGAGTTGTATTCTAATGTAGGTCACATTCTAAGGCATTTTCATTTTACCCCAAGATTATCTTATGGAGATGGCTATAAAGGTTTACCTAGTTTTGCTCCTTTTGATGGTATTATTGTAACTTGTGGAGCGCCATATGTTCCGGATGCACTATTAGAACAATTAAAAGTAGGGGGTAAGCTTGTTATCCCTATTGGTGAAGGTGGAATTCAAAGAATGAAATTGATTACTAAGGTTTCTGAACAAGAGTTTGAAACGAAAGATTATGGTGACTTTAGTTTTGTTCCTATGCTTGAAAATAAAGCTAGGTAGTTCTTTTTTTTGTTTTAAAAAACTGTTAAAACCCTGTTGAAAAGAATACAAGAAAATCTTTTTGAGCTTACTTAATTTGCTTAATTTTATATAAAATTAGTACTATGTTCAACGAAGAAGAAGATAACGATAACTATTTTGAAGGAAATTTAAAAGAAGATTTAGAGCGTTTTGAATCTTTTTTAAAAAATGGTAAAATAGAATTCTTAGACTCTGATCGTTTAGTAACATTAATAGATCACTATTTAATAACTAGCCAATATTCAAAAGCTAAAAAGTGTGCAGAGCATGCTTTAGTATACTTTTCCTTTAACACTAATTTACAACTTAAACTTGCACAATCTATGGGTGCGATGGGACAGTTAAAAGAAGCTTTAGGAGTTCTTTCTAAAATAGAAAAGACAGAGGTTGCTACTTTTGAAGTGATTCTGACAAAAGCTTCAATTTTTAGTCAGTTACGAGACTCTAAAAATGCAATTAAGTATTTTAGAGAATCATTAAGTTTATGTGAGCCAGAGGATAAAGATGAGATTTACCTTGATTTAGCCATGGAACACGAAAACCTAAAAGATTATAATGGAGCTCTGGAAGTTCTAAAAGAGGCTATTAAATATAATCCTAAAAATGAAGGTGCAATTTATGAAATTGCTTTTTGTTATGATCAACTGAAAGATTATGAGAAAGCAATTCAATGTTACTCTGATTTTATTGATGATAATCCATATTCTTTTACAGCATGGTATAATCTAGGAAATGCTTATTCAAAGTCAGAGTCTTTTGAAAAGGCTATTTGGGCTTATGATTACAGTGTTTTGATAAATGATGACTTTGGTCCTGTTTATTTTAATTTAGGGAATGCTTACCTTTCTCTAGAAAAGTACCAATTGTCCATTGATAGCTTTAATAAGTGCATGGAGTTAGATGGTGAGGATCCAATTGCATTATGCTACGTAGGAGAAGCTCATGAGCAGTTAGGAGAGTTAGAGCTTGCTAAAGAATTTTATAAGCAAAGTTTAGAACTTTCTCCAATGCTTCCAGATGCATGGTTGGGCTTAGGGATTGTTGAAGATTTACAAGGAAGAACTAGAGAAGCTCTCACGTTCATATTAAAAGCGAATGAGTTAGATCCTGAGAATGCAGGTATTTATTCTGTTTTGGCTGGAGCCTATGAAAAATTAGAGGAATTTGATTTAGCTATAGATAGTTATAAAGTTGCTCTAACAAAAGATGAAAAGGATAATGACTGTTTGACAAGTTGTATTAATTTGTTAAATAAACATTCATTATTAGAATCTTTAGCATTTTTAGATTTAAACTTTATTCACCTTCATGATAGTATTGCTCCTGTATTAAAAGTTAATATTTTATGGAAACTAGGAAGAAAGCAAGAAGCTATTCATCTTTTTTCAAAATGTGTAGTTAATAATAAGGAAATTTCTAAGGAACTTTTTGATTTGTACCCTGAACTAAAAGAAGAAACAGCTCTAAATCAAATAATAGAAGACTAAATAAGCAATAAGAATTAGCTGAGTTATATAATTTATTTAACTTTGCTCAAATATATATTTATAATATGAATTTTGAATTATCTTACATTCCTGAAAGAACTGAAAAGCCAAGAGAGAAAGGTTTAACAATGATGATGGATAAAGGCTTGAGTATTAGGCAAACAGAAGATTTTCTTTCTGCGAGTGCACATCTAACCGATATTGTTAAGTTTGGTTTTGGAACTGCTTTTGTTACTAATAATTTACAAGAAAAAATAGATGTATATAAGGAAGCAGGTTTAAAACCTTATTTTGGTGGAACTTTATTTGAGGCTTTTTATGCAAGAGGAAAGGTAGATGATTATTTAAGGCTTCTAGATAAATATAATCTTGAATTAGCTGAAATATCGGATGGTTCTATTGTAATGAATCATGATGAGAAATGTGAATTAATTCATAGGTTTTCAAAAGAAAGAACCATCATGTCTGAAGTTGGATCTAAAGATTCAGGAATAATTGTTTCCCCTGGGAAATGGGTTAAGATGATGAGTAAGGAATTAGAAGCTGGTTCTTGGAAAGTCATTGCCGAAGGAAGAGAAGCAGGAAACGTTGGAGTTTTTAGACCAAATGGTACTGCTCATACCTATTTAATTAATAAAATTATTGCTAAAGTAGATCCAGGAGATATTCTTTGGGAAGCACCTCAAAAAAACCAACAAGTTTGGTTTATCAAATTATTTGGTGAAAATGTTAATCTAGGTAACATTGGACCAAATGAAGTTATTCCTTTGGAATGCTTGAGGTTAGGTTTAAGAGGAGATACATTTTTTGATTTTTTACCTTCTGATTATGCTGATCGTTTACGTCAAGTAAATGATGAGGATGCTTTAATTGAAGAAGACGAAGAGTAAAGTGTTTACTAAAATAAAAGAAATTAATGGTCATGTTGGTGCAATCTACTCCTGTACTAAGCTTGACCATTTTTTATTTACTGGAGGTGCAGATAAAATAATAGCGAAGTGGAATATTGAAACTGGAGTTCAAGAGAATTTTAGCATAAAACTTTCCGCTTCTACTTATTCAATCAAAATAATAAAGGATAATATTTTAGCAATTGGATTGTCAAATGGCGATCTTCATTTGATTGATGTTCTTTTGAAGAAAGAAGTGAAGTTTTTTAAACAGCACAAAACTTCTATTTTTTCTATACAAACCAATCTTTTTAAAAGTCATTTTTATACCTCAGATTTAGATGGTAATCTTGCTATTTGGGATAGTAAAACGTTTGCTTTACTTCTTTATTTACCATTGAATTGTGGTAAAATAAGAAGTATAAGTCACAATAGTGATGGCTCTTGTATTGCTTTAGCATGTCAAGACGAAACGATCAGAGTTTTTGAAACACAGTTTTATAACGAAGTATATAATTCAAGAAAACATAAAGATGGAGCTACCTCTGTAATATTTCACCCTAAAAACAATGATTTACTTATTTCTGGGGGGAAAGATGCTTTGATAAAAGTTTTTAACTGGAGAAATAATGAAGTTTTGAGTCAGTTTCCGGCGCATAATTTTGCAGTATACGATATCATTACATTTGAAAAACAAAATATTTTTGTTACTGCAAGTAGAGATAAATCAATCAAAATTTGGAGTTTAGATGATTATTCTTTCTTAAATAAAATAGAAAAGAAAGACGGTGGACACCAACATTCAGTTAATGATCTTGAGGTAATCAATTCGAATACTTTTATCTCTGTGAGTGACGATAAAAAGATAATTAATTGGGAGGTAAATTAAGCTAAATAATAATGAGTACAACTTTAATTATAGGTGTATTGATAAGTTACTTTGTTGTACTTATCTTGATATCTTACTTTACTTCAAAAAATTCAAATTCTCTTACTTTTTTTAATGGCAATAAACAAAGTCCATGGTATTTAGTAGCTTTTGGAATGATTGGAGCTTCTTTATCTGGCGTTACCTTTATTTCTGTACCTGGTAAAGTTCTAGGAGAAAGCATGGCTTATTTTCAAATTGTATTAGGTTATGTGTTAGGTTATTTGGTTATTGCCAAAGTTTTAATGCCTATTTATTATAAGCTAAATATCGTTTCAATTTATCAGTATTTAGAAGATAGGTTTGGTAAAATAAGTTACAAAACTGGTGCTGCTTATTTTATCTTGTCTAGAACTTTAGGCTCCGCAATTCGTTTGTATTTAGCGACTTTCGTCTTACAGTTGTTTTTATTCGAAGATCTAGGGGTTCCATATTGGGGTACAGCTTTAACTACTGTCGTTTTAATTTGGGTGTACACCTTTAGGGGTGGGATTAAGACTATTGTTTATACGGATACCTTTCAGACTTTTTTTTTAGTTAGTGCAGTAATTATTTGTACGATAACTATTGCCAATTATTTAGATGTAAATTTTTCTGAATTATTTAAGCAAATTAGAGAAACTAAATCTCTAAGAGGAGAATCTATGACTAAGGTTTTTTTCTTTGATGATTACAAGTCTCATTTATTTTTCCCAAAACAATTTTTAGGTGGTGTTTTTCTAGCGATTGCCATGACTGGACTAGATCAAGATTTAATGCAAAAAAACTTAACTTGTAAATCATTAAAAGATGCACAAAAAAACATGTATTCCTTTACTACTGTTTTAGTCTTTGTAAACTTTTTATTTTTGACGCTAGGAGGTGCTTTATATGTTTTTGCTGGAGCGAAAGGGATTGATCTACCTCAGGTTAATGGAAGTATTGTTACAGATCATGTTTTTCCTACTTTAGCATTAGGTAGCTTTGGAACGATTGCGGGAGTGTTTTTCTTATTAGGGATTACCGCTTCATCTTATGCCTCAGCGGATAGTGCACTGGCTGCTCTGACAACTGGTTTTTGTATTGATTTTTTAAATTTTGATAAAAAAAGCGAGAAGAATAAAAAGAAGTATAGGATTCTTGTTCATATTGGATTTTCATTATTGTTTTTGGTTATTATTTTATTAACAAGAAGTTATATTGTTCAAAATCCTGAAAGTGATATTATTGGCGCTATATTGACAATAGCTGGATATACATACGGGCCATTACTTGGTTTGTTTGCTTTTGGAATATTTACTCAAAGAAAATTAAAAGAGATTTTAGTTCCTATCGTGTGTATTGTTAGTCCAATAATTTGTTATTTATTATCAGTTAATTCTGTACATTTATTTAATGGTTATGTATTTAGCCATGAATTACTTATATTAAATGGAATACTTACTTATTTTGGTTTGTATTTGATTTCGATTAAACCACAGAAAAAACAATAAAAAGTTACATCAAAATGAATATTCAATTAAACGATAATGGTTTACATTTAAAATTTGCTCCGTTAACACTTACAAGACCTGTAGGGAATTTAAGGGTAGGTTTATTTACAAATGATGAAAGATGGAGCTTTTTTTTATCAGAAGCTGAAATCACTTATAAAACTGAAGAGTATTTAAGTGAAAAATATCCATCTGCAATTAAAGATGTAGTGGAAGTAAACGCATCGGTAATACCAAACGAAGATTTGATAGCAGCCATTTACCACTTGTCAGATAATGAAATTTTAATGTACAAAGATACATGGTTGGCAAAAATAGGTAAAGGTGAAAATACAGTTGCTTTTAAAGGGCAAGAACCAATTATAATTGAAGAAAGATGGCATTTGTTTCAAAAAAATGATGCGATATTAAGAAATGATTTTAATACAATTACCTCTGGAAGAGAGTCTAGAGAATTATCTTCCTCTAATTTAGTAATAGGTGATGAAAGTTTAATTTTTCTAGAAGAGGGGGCTGTTGTTGAAGGAGCAATCTTAAATACGAAAACTGGTCCAATTTATATTGGTGAAAA
>Ga0228634_1001116_pt1 | contig 16436 bp, 14 predicted proteins | sample 42DmetaG_FD_190063 | JGI IMG/M metagenome (GOLD analysis project Ga0228634, IMG submission 190063) | Seawater microbial communities from Monterey Bay, California, United States - 42D | ecosystem: Environmental > Aquatic > Marine > Coastal | place: USA: California | collected 2016-09-27 | reverse complement strand
CATTGAATCGTATTGTTCAGAAATCCATCTTTTGGATGCAATGTTTGGATGTTGAAGTAAAGTAAAAGCAACTTCTTTTAAATCTTCAGGTTGCTCTACGTCTTCTATTTTAAACTTTTTAAACTCTTGAAAATAAGCTGGTTCTTTGAACTCTCTTTCATATTGAGGAGCTCCACCACCAAGAACTAATGATTCAGCAGGAACATCTCCTACTAACTCACCATTCATGAAATAACGAACACGATCAGAATCAGTAACGACACCAATTTCTTCTGCATGTAAATCCCATTTTTCAAAAATATCACTTACTACTTTCTCTTCTCCTTTCTTCACTACCACTAACATACGTTCTTGTGATTCAGAAAGAAGTATCTCGTATGGTAACATGTTCTCTTGACGAGTAGGAACTTTGTCTAACTGAATATCCATTCCTACCTCTCCTCCTGCACTCATTTCACAAGTAGAACAAGTGATTCCAGCTGCCCCCATATCTTGCATTCCAACTACTGCATCTGTCTTCAACAGTTCCATCGTTGCTTCTAACAATAATTTTTCCATAAATGGGTCACCAACCTGAACAGATGGTAAATCATCAGCAGACTCTTCAGTCATATCTTTTGAAGCAAATGCTGCTCCAGCGATTCCATCTTTACCAGTAGAAGAACCAACAATAAAAACAGGATTACCAGGTCCCTGAGCTTTTGCTGATATTATCTTGCTAGCATCCATTACTCCAGCTGAAAAAGCATTTACAAGAGGATTTGTATTGTAGGAATCATCGAAAACAACTTCTCCTCCGACTATTGGAATACCAAAGGCATTTCCATAATCTCCAATTCCTTTAGTAACACCTTTGACTAACCATTTTGTTCTTGGATTATCAATATTACCAAAACGAAGTGAATTCAATTGGGCAACAGGTCTTGCCCCCATTGTGAAAATATCTCTATTAATTCCCCCAACACCAGTAGCTGCTCCTTGATAAGGTTCTAATGCACTAGGGTGGTTATGTGATTCTATTTTAAAAACACACCCTAAACCTCCTCCGATATCTACCATACCGGCATTTTCTTCACCAGCTTTAACTAATAAATGAGGACCATCTTTCGGTAACTGTTTCAACCAAAAAATAGAGTTTTTATACGAGCAATGCTCTGACCACATCACAGAGTAAACACTAGTTTCAGTAAAATTAGGTGTTCTACCTAAAATCCCTTTAATCATTTCAAATTCGTCGGGACGTAAGCCAAGCTCCACTGCTTGCTCTATTGTTGCTTCTTGATTCAAAGTACTTTCCATAAAATCGTTAATGTCTAACAAAAGTAATGATAATATTTTAAGTCTTACCCCTTTTTAGAACTGAAAAAAAGGACTTTTACAGAAGTTTTTAACATGTAAATTAAATTGTATTTTACAAAAAATGAATTATATGTAAATTGAATGAGTTTTAAGCTTTACAAACAACGACTTCAGCAACCAAACTGCAACAAAAATCCCCCCACTCACAACAACTATAGAAGAACTCATTGTCACATCAAAATAAACAGATCCTAAAATACCTAAAACACAAGCTAAAGTTGAAAAAACACAGGATAAAACTAATAACTTATTTAATTTTTCAGATACTAGAAACGCCGTCGCTGGAGGTATAGATAACAAACCTACAACTAGTATTGCTCCAACACTTTCAAAACTCATAACAGTAGTCACACTCACTAACAACATAAAAGCATAATGCCAAAAAGAAATGTTTACTCCTTTTGATTTTGCATACTCTAAATCAAACGACATAATCTGTAAGCCTTTCCATCCTTTTAAAATGAAAATTAGAATAATAAAAAAAATAGGAAGTATCATCCACATACTCCTTGTTCCAAAAAACAGCCCTCCAACAATTATTTTATCCAAAAAAGAAATCCCTAAATCTCCAAACAAAACACAATCTTGGTCTAAATCTGTATTTTTCTCTGTGAAAAGTGAAATAATTATGACCCCCAAAGCAAACAACCAAGTAAAGGTTATCCCTATTGAGGCATCCTCTTGCAACTTCAATTTTTTATGAAAAAAATCAATAATCACAGTTGTAAAAACTCCAAATATTGCTGCTCCTAAAAGAATAAAATAAGAATCGAAGCTCTGACTAAAAACATAAGCGATAGCAATACCTGGAAGAACACTATGAGATATAGCATCACCAACCATTACTATTTTTCGAAGAACTAAAAAAGAACCCAGCAAGGAACAACTCCACGCAATCAATAAAACAGTGATTAAGTTAAGAAAATCATTAATTCCTACTATCATAAGGTATCGCTTTTTTATGAGGATCTTCTTTTGGAAAATCTAATTCTTTCAATAATTCTAACTCAATATCCGGTGTAATTAAATGCTCTATTGTTTCTGCTGAACCATGAATATGGTCCTCTTTAAATTTCATCCTTTGTGTTAAATACAACTCCCAAAGTCTATGAGATCGAACAATTCTCATTGCTTCAATTCTTCCATTGCTTGTTAACCTATAGTGTTGACCTTGTTTGAGTAAGTACCTTTTTTTCATCAACCTTGACAATACTTTTTCTAAATCAGAGGTGTCTACTGGTCTTTTTTCTAAAATCTCCATAACTGCTAATTCCTCTTTCCCCTCTTCTAAGTATTGATAAAAAACCTTTAAAAGATTTTCTTCCATAACCTTAAACTTATTGAAATCATTCAACTTCTTAATTGAGAACCAACCTTTCTTAGGAGCAAATAATAAAGTTAAAACGGTAAATAAAAACAAAACAGTAACAATCCATGGACCAGTAGGCATCGCTTCCTTAAAAGTAGAAACAACAACTCCAAAAACTCCTGAAAACAAACCGAATAACCCTGCTATCAATAACATTAAAGATAACTTATTTGTCCAATACCTAGCAGCTGATGCCGGAGCAATCAATAAGGCTGACATCAACACCACACCTACTGCTTGAATACCAATAGCAACAGTTAACACAGTTAAAGTGGACAGTAAAAACTCGATGGATTTAACTGGTAAACCTATTACTTTTGAAAAAGCTTCATCAAAACAAAATAACTTAAATTGTTTAAAGAAGAGAACGACTACTAAAAGTACAACCAAAGAAACAATTACAAAAACATTAACGTCTAAATCCGTCATTGTAGCTGCATTTCCAAATAAAAAATTTTTCAATCCCGTTTGTTCAGCATTTTCTGACTTTGAGATATAGGATAATAAAACAGAACCAATAGCAAAGAAAAATGTAGAAACGATAGCAATAGCAGCATCTTCTTTCAATTTAGTAGTTCTAACAATCATATCTATCATCCATACAGACATCCATCCAACAACTACCGCGGCAGTCATTAAAACCAAAGGATCTTTTGTTCCTGCAAATAAAAAACCTACACAAACTCCTGGTAGAACAGCGTGAGAAATAGCATCAGTAACTAGTGTTTTTTTTCTCAAAAAAGAAAATACACCAACTACACCAGATATAAAACCAATTACAGCTACACCAAAAACCACCTTCTGAGCAACTGCATCTTCTAAAAAATAAAACAAACTACTTATCATCGAAACCTTTTTCTCTTAATGGAAAATCTTTATCCTTAATCAAGTGTTGAAGTTTACTTAACAAATCAAGTTGACCTCCATAAGTAGCTTGAAGGTTTTCATTCGTCATCACTTCTTTTGTTGGACCATGAGCTATCAATCGAGTATTCAGTAAAACTAAATAATCGAAGTAATCAGAAACAGTTTGTAAATCGTGGTGAACTATAACCACTGTCTTCCCTTCTTTTTTCATCTGAAACAACAACTTTAAAATGGTTTGCTCAGTAGCGATATCAACCCCAACGAAAGGTTCGTCCATAATATAAATATCAGCACCCTGCGCTAAAGCCCTTGCTATAAAAACTCTTTGTTGTTGTCCTCCAGAAAGTTGTGCAATTTGACGATCTTTAAATTCTGACAAATTAACTTTTTCGATTGCTTCTTGCGAAAGTTGTTTGTCTATTTTGGTTAACCTAGAAAATAAACGCCCTTTTTTATACCTTCCCATTTTAACTACATCTTCTACCGTAGCCGGAAAATTCCAATCTATAGACTCTCTTTGAGGTATATATGCTACCCTGTCTCTAACTTGTTCTAGATCTTTTCCAAACACCTTAGAGAAACCACTAGAAACAGAAATCAAACCCATTATTGCTTTCAATAAAGTAGATTTACCGGAACCGTTTGGTCCTACGATACCAATTATTTCTCCTTTGGGAAGCTCAAAATCTATGTCCCACAATACAGGAATTCTATTGTAAGCTACCGACAAATTATGAACCTCTATACTAGTATTAGTTTTTTGCATTCTAATTATTTTAACGCTGCGTTTATAGTTGAAGTGTTTTTCGAAATCATAGTTAAATAAGTATCTGCTCCTGAACCTTTCCCTCCTAAAGCATCCGAATAAAGTGTCCCTCCTATCTCCACTTTAAACCCTTTCGCTTTACAGCCTTCGATTACAGCCTTAATAGACTTAGAAGAAACACTACTTTCCACAAAAATTGATTTTATCTTACGGTCTACTATTTCATTAACCAATTTTAAAACTTCTTTTAAACCAGGTTCCATTATTGTTGATACTCCCTGAATAGCTTTCACTTCAATTCCATACGCTTTGCTATAATAATGAAACGCATCATGCGAGGTAATTAATACTCTTTGTTCAATAGGAATACCAGTAATTTTACGTTCAACATCTTTATCAAGCTCTAACAATTTATCTCTATATGCTTCAAAATTTCTTTTTATAAAAGCACTCTCATCTGGATAAATTTCAACTATTCTCTCAACAAAACCTTCAATTCCATCCATCCATAAAGAAATATCGAACCAAACATGGGGATCGTAACTGTGTTTATTTAGAGGTATTAAATTCTTTTTATTCATACCATCCGAAAAACGAATCAAATTCTTTTGTGATTCCATTCTTTCAAATAACCTTGCTAACTTCCCTTCTAAATGTAAACCATTAAAAACGATAACTTTAGCATCTGCCATAGCTCTTACATCGGATGGTTTTGCTTCGTAAAGGTGAGGGTCTATACCATCTCCCATTAAAACCTTAACCTCCAAATGGTCTTTCACCAACTCTTTAACAACGTCTCCAATAATGGAAGTAGTACACACAATTAACTTAGGTTCTTCGAATTGATGTGGATTAAACTCACACGCCCCTATTAAAAGAGATAAAAACAACAATAAAATATAGAAAACCTTCATTTATTGAACTTGAATAAAAATTTTATTAGAAACCAAAGAAGAAAAACTGACTTCTTTGTTATTTATCTTCACCAAAATTGACTTATCAAAACTAAATTTCTCAACAACCGATATTTCAGTACCTAAACCAATTTCATATCGGTTTAAAAAATTAAAAAAATCCAAAGAGCCATCTTCTACACCAACCACTAAACCTTTCTCTTTAATTCCTAATTCAGAAAGAGAAACACTTTTTTTTGAAACAGATAAAACTCCATTTCTGTCTGGAATTGGATCACCATGAGGATCAATTTTTGGATTATCTAAAAAATCATCCAATTGGTTCGTCAACTTTATAGACTGAATATGCTCTAACTGTTCTGCAACTTCATGAACTTCTTCCCATCCAAACTTTAGTTTCTCTACCAAAAAAACCTCCCAAAGTCTATGTTTACGAATTATTAACAAAGCTTTCTTTCTTCCTTCCTCTGTTAAAGTACACCCCTGGTATTTTTGATAAGAAATCAGATCTTTTTCAGATAACTTTTTTATCATATCGGTAACGGAAGATGGTTTTGATTCTATTTTTTCTGCTAATAGATTGGTGGAAACAGATTCTCCAAACTCTTCTGATAAAGTATAAACAGCTTTTAGATAATTTTCTTCACTTTGAGTCAACATAGAATTTATTTTTAGACAAATCTAAAAATAAATTATCTAACATTGTAAACAAGACCAATTAAACTCTTTATATTTATTCAAAATAAATATAAAATGAATAAAAAATTCCTTTTTGTAATAAGCATATCCCTATTATCGATTCAGTATAGTTGTAACTCACCATCTAAAGACGAAGTTGCTTTCGAGTCTTCTGAAGCTATGGATATAAGTTATGAAGAAGAAGAAAAAAAGAAAGAAACAGCCATTGAACAAAAAGAACAGAAAGATGATCAGAAGTCAGAAATTACAGAAGATGTTTCAATAAATATAGACAGACTAAACAAAATCCTAATAAGCACTATAAAAGAAAATAATTCACTAGAAAAAGAAGGGAAATACTACGAAAGAAAAGCATCCATTAAAGGAACTTTTGGAGATGTACATTTTTACAAAGGAAAGGCTAAAAAAATAACTTTTAGCGAGGAAAAAATTGGAATTAATGGACAATACATCTGTTTTTTTGATTCTCTTGAAAGGTTAATTTTTATTTCTGCTTTTGACCATGGAAACACTTGGTATAGGGAAGAATACTTTCTTTTACAAGACGATAAGGTCTTAAGTTATTTTAAAATGGGGGATTTTTCAGACGAATCAAAAATAGAAGTTAAATTAAAGGAAGATGAAAAATCCTGGATGACAATTGAAAAGTACCAGAACACTCTAAAAAGAGCAATTCAATTGAAACAAGAAGCAATTTATAACCAAACAACTCTTGACGGAACAAGGTATTATAATGGTTCAATAAATGAAAAGCATAAAGTTCAGATGCAACTAGTTGAATTCAATGATTGGGCTTATGGTAAATACCATTACGAAAAAAGTAACTCCGATTTAAAATTAAGTGTTTCATATAATCAAGATTCCATTACCATTACAGAAACTATTGAAGGTAAAAAAACAGGTATTTTTAAAGGACTAAAAAATGAAAATGGGGAAATAAATGGATTTTGGCAAGACACTGATAAAACAAAGAGACTTCCATTCCATTTAGCTCCAAGTAGAAGTTTTGTTACCATCCATGGAGAGGTGTTGCAATCTATTTCTATAACACCTGAAGAAATAAAAACGTATGGGAATCAAGTTTTTGGGATGGATTGATTAAAATAAGAGTATGAACCTTTCAATGCAGAAAACACCTACGCAATAAGCGAATTTGTTTGATATTAATGAAAATTAATAAAGGAAAATCGTATTATGTAACAAATTATCTGCACGAATACAGAAAAAAATAATCTACATTTTAAGTTTACAACTCCCTAAACTAAATCAAAAAAGTTTTTCACCCCTAGTGTTCTATCTACAGTAAACCCTTCAGCATATTGAGCTCCTATCGGTCGTCCAAACTCATTACACCTAGCCTTTATAAAACCAAGAAAATCTGCTCCTGAAATTGGTGTTTGAGGCTCCATTGAATTTGGATCGTAAAATTGTGACTTATAAGCTTTTACAGCTTCCATTTTTCTATCAATAAAAGGAGTCATATCAACAACAAAATCAGGCTTTATGTATCTATCTTGAATGTAATGATAAACAACTTTTGGTCGATAAGCTTCTTGTAATTGACCATTTACAATTGTTTCTACTTTTCTTAAACCAGCTAAAAAACAAGCTTCTGAAACCAATTGAGCTGCTCTGCCATGATCAGGGTGTCTATCTTCAACAGCATTCGCCAAAACAATTTTAGGTTGATACGTACGAATAGCTTTTACTATTTTTAATTTATTCTCTTGATTAATTTCAAAGAAACCATCAGCTATCTTTAAATTATCACGAACAGCCAAGCCCATTATTTTAGATGCTGCTTCAGCTTCTTGATAACGAAGTTCTACAGAACCTCTAGAACCAAGCTCTCCTTCAGTAAGGTCAATAATACCAACTTTTTTTCCATCGGCTATGTGCTTCATCAATGTTCCAGAACATGACAACTCTACATCATCAGGATGAGCGGCAAAAGCTAAAATATCTAAGAACTGGTTCATTTTTCTAACCAGTTTAAAACTTCATCCGATAATGGACCTACTCGAGAAGGTAAATCTTTTACAAGTTCTCCATTTTCATCCACTAAAAATTTATGAAAATTCCATTTAACCTCTACCCCAAGTTCACTTTGCATCCATTTATAAATGGATGAAGCTTCTTCTCCAAGAATAACTACTTTGGACATCATTGGAAAAGTAACACCATAATTCTTTTGGCAAAATGTAGCTATTTCATCATTTGACCCAGGATCTTGAGCTCCGAAATCATTGGAAGGAAAACCAATAATTTCAAAATCATTAGCTTTTTTACTTTTATACAGTTCTTCTAGCTCTCCAAACTGTGGTGTAAAACCACAGGCTGATGCCGTATTAACAAGCATGACTTTTTTACCTTTTAAGGTACTAAAATCAAAATCTTTCCCTGATATATCCTTTAGTTTAAAATCGTATAAACTCATGTGAAATTATTTAGTTTTTAAATATACTTTATTTCTCAAGTATGCGAAAATATTAAACAATAAAAATACAATAACTGTTATTATAATTCCTGAAGGAACGGTTCCCAGTCCATCTCCTTGAGCGTAAGAATGTAAACCTACTAAGTAAAAATTCACACCAAAAAAGGTGAATAGAATAGCAGAATAACCCCAAAAGGAAACCGTATTAAATAAAAACTTACCTGCTAAACCTGGAATATATCTTAAATGTAAAATAACAGCATAAACTAGAACGGAAACTAACGCCCACACTTCTTTTGGGTCCCAAGCCCAATATCTCCCCCAAGATTCATTCGCCCAAATACCTCCTAAAAATGTTCCAATAGTTAACATAAACAAACCTAAAGTTGTTGTCATTTCAGACACATAAGAAAGTTCAGTAATATGTAAAGTTATTACTTTTCCATTGTTTTTGTTTCGAAGTGTATAAAGAACTAGATTCAATAATGATAAAATCGCACCCAACCCAAGGAAACCGTAGCTCCCAGTAATAATAGAAACATGAATCATCAACCAATAAGATTTTAACACAGGTTGAATTGGTGTAATTTCAGGATCCATTAAATTCATTTCAGAAACAAAAATCATTAAAGCAGCTAAAATTGCTGTTCCAGCTAAGATGACAGGATTTTTCTTTGAAAATGCAAAACCAGCAATCATAGTAACCCATGAAATAAAAATAATTGCACCATAACCATTAGACCAAGGTGCGTGACCAGTTATAAACCATCTAAATCCTAAACCTACTCCATGATAAACAAAAACAACAATTAAAAAAGCAGCTAAAACTTTACCAAGTCGATTAAACGTTCTTTCAACAGATAATGATGGCTTAATAAAAATTCGAATAAAGAAAACAATCAATAAAATCATTCCAATTAAGCAATAGCTATACCAAGAATTCTTAAAAATATGCATCTTATTATAACTAATCTCCACATTAATTTTGGTATCAGAAGGTGCTACTTCCTTCCCTTCTTCTTTCTGAAAAGATTTTAAACTCTCCAATAAATCTTCTGCTTCTCCGTATTTATTGGATGTGGAAGCTTTGTCTAATTGAGTTAAATACTGAAGCGCCATCATCGATGATGACGAATCCATTTGAATCAACTCTCTACTCAGAGGAACAAACCACTTATTGTTTGGAGCTCCTTTTACGGGCATAATTTTCATATACTGCCAAGAAAAAATTGCTTGAACAACCTGAAATTTCTCTACTAATTTTATGATTTTTTTATCAAACTCATCTCTCAACTTTTCAAGTTTTTTGTGAGCTTCATCGTATTCTTTCATCCATTTGAAATCACCATTTGCATTCGATAGATCAACAAATGAAGCATGTTCCCCAACATTAAAACTCTTTCTTAAGTTTGAAGAAACATATATAATAGGTTGTTTCATCCAATACTGAGGATACATGTGCATACTCATAATCGTTTGCACTGCATTTTTATCTTCGTAAGTGTTTTTTCTGTAAATTTTCCTTAGAAGTTGATCACAACTTGTATGAAGAGGTACAATTCTTCCATCGTAATCTTGAACCATTAAAGACTCTAGTTTTTCAGAATGCTCAACTGACATAATGTTAAAAACATCGTTAGATGGATCTGAATTCTCCGATCTTTGTGTATTGTTCTCTACTTTTTGATTATTTGAGTGGTCATGTCCTGAACGTACATCTTGATGAGGATCATGTGAACTATGGTCATGCCCATCATGCATACTATGGTCGTGTCCGCTATGGTCATCATGGTTATGTCCTGCATGTGAATCTTCATTTTGAGAAAAAGAAACATTAGAGAAAGTTAAACCTAATAACAATAGAATAGTCATCAAAGACTCCCTTCTAACTCTAGTTTTCTTCAATTTAGCATTCAACTCTTTAAATCTACTATGCGGAGAAAATAAAGACATCAACATACCAATTGACATTAATAAATAGCCTAAATAAGATATATTTGTACCCCACCAATCATAATTCACACTCAACCTAGTTCCTTCTTCATTTTCTGGTGTTGAAGAATCATCGAGATCATATGCAGATTGAAAAAATCGGTAACCTCTGTAATCCATTACATTATTCATGAAAATTCTTTGATTATGCGTATGGTTCATCTCTTCATCAATTACTGTTACTTCACTAGCAAAAGAAGAAGCGGTTTCGGAACCAGGGTATTTGTCTAATTGAAAATCATTACACGCAATAGCGAAAGGTAAATCTATTTTCTTTGAACCGTACTCCATTTCATAAGTTAACCCGTTTAATTGAAAAGTTGTATGTGCAGGAATAGCCGACATTCCACCTTCTAATTCAACTATTCTTGATTTTTCACCATCAGAAACCTTCACGATTAGGTAATCTGATCCTACATTCTTTTTACCTGATGGAAGTTTTGTGACTTTTGCATTTCGTATCGCTTGTTTAAACACAAACTGCTGATTATTTACTAAATATAGCGTAGTTGTCTTAAACTCAACGGTAGAATCGACAGGAACATGCACATACAAAGCTTCGTTAATTGGTTCGCCTGTTTGTCTTGCTTTTTGCATTTCTGACATAGGAAGGTATTTTAATGGAAACTTAGAAGTTAACATTATTTTATCTTTGTCTTCTGAAATTTGGATTCCTGGCATGGCATCTTTTTTATCAAAAGAAATAGCAACATCTCCAACCATCACAAACCCATTAGGAGTTAAATAATTTGACTTCATTCCATCTGTAACAATATCTAGAGCCATTCCTTTGATAGAATCGTTTATAACTAAAGAATCAATTACCTTTTTTTGGAAATCAACATATTCTATAGAAATTGGAGTGTTATGGTTTGGGAAATCAATATCTAATTCAAAATCGTTATTCGTTATCTCTGACATAAACATTTTACGACTCTCAGTATATTGTAATTTTCCATCGTTAATTTTAAGCCATAAAAAAGGGTCGGATGAGTAAATGAAATCAGATTGTTGTCCTTCTCTAATTAACATCAACCCATCAAAACTTACATATCGAGTTGTCCAAGAGCCAATTAGTATAATAATAAAAGACAAATGAAAAGCTAAAACAGAAGCTTTTTCTCTTCTAAACATCTTTTGTTCGAATATATTAGCAATTAAGCCCATCCCTAAATAAACCAATAACATCTCGAACCATAGTGCGTTATAAACGATTAAACGCGCTGTCTGTATATCATAGGCAGATTCATAAAAAGTTGCTGCACCTATAGCTATCAAAAAGACGAACATACCTAAAGTCATCATCTTCATTGAAAAAAACATCTTGAAAAACTTTTCCATTTTATATTTTTTAGTCCACACAAAAATAACGATTGTGTTTGGATGAAGTTGTTAAAAAACAATAAAGCCATCTTAAAAGATGGCTTTATTAAATACTTTTTTTTGAATTATTTCATCTTGTTTAAGAAACTAACTACATTTCTTTCAATTCTTTCCTCAATATTAGAAACATCTGATTTCTGAAAATCTAATCCAGTAATTTTTTCGTATAACTCAATATACCTTTCTGTAACAGTTTCAACAAAATCATCTGGCATTTCTGGCACCACTTGTCCTTCCAAACCTTGAAAATCATGCTCAATCAACCACTGACGAACAAATTCTTTAGACAATTGCTTTTGAGCTTCACCTTTAGCTTGTCTTTCTTCGTATCCTTCTGCAATAAAATATCGAGAAGAATCTGGAGTATGAATTTCATCAATTAAAATAACCTCTCCATTTCTAATCCCAAACTCATATTTTGTATCAACCAAGATCAATCCTTTTTCAGCAGCCATCTCTGTTCCTCTCTGAAATAAAGCCCTTGTATATTTTTCCATTTGAACATAAATGTCTTCTGGAACAATATTATTTTCTAAAATAGCTTCTCTTGAAATATCCTCGTCATGTCCTTCTTCAGCTTTTGTAGCTGGAGTAATTATTGGTTCTGGGAATTTATCGTTTTCTTTCATTCCCTCTGGCATATTTACCCCACATAATTCTCTTACACCAGACTTATACTCTCTTGCAGAATGTCCTGCTAAATAACCACGTATAACCATTTCTACTCGAACAGGTTCGCAAGCATACCCTACTGCAACCGCTGGATCTGGAGTACCAATCAACCAATTTGGGACAATATCTTTAGTAGCGTCTAAAAACATTGTAGCAACCTGGTTTAACACTTGTCCTTTATAAGGGATCCCTTTTGTTAAAATATGATCAAAAGCAGAAATTCTATCCGATGCAACCATCACTAAAACATCATTTTCCAAGGTATAAACATCTCTAACCTTACCATTATAAACCGCTTTTTGACCTGGAAAACTAAAATTTGCTTTCGTTAATGAATTATTCATGTTAATTGTTTTATTGTTCTGCTTTATCAAAAGCATCTATAATTTTCTTTACTAATTGATGTCTAATTACATCGTTCTGATTTAATCTAATTATACTAATATCATCTATTTCTTTCAACACATCTAGAGCAAAAGCTAAACCAGATTTCTGATGTCTTGGTAAATCAATTTGTGACATATCTCCAGTTACAACAAACTTAGCAGTCATTCCCATTCTTGTTAAAAACATTTTCATCTGCATAGGAGTAGCATTCTGCGCTTCATCTAAAATAACAAATGCTTTATCTAAAGTCCTACCTCTCATAAAAGCCAACGGTGCAATTTCAATCACACCATATTCTAGCATTTCAGCTAACTTCTCAGGAGGAATCATATCCCTAAGAGCATCGTATAAAGGCATCATATAAGGATCTAGTTTCTCTTTTAAATCTCCAGGTAAAAAACCTAAATTCTCTCCTGCTTCGACAGCTGGACGAGTCAAAATTATTCTCTTAACTTCTTTATTTTTTAATGCTCTAACCGCTAAAGCAACAGCCGTGTATGTTTTTCCTGTACCTGCAGGGCCAACTGCAAAAACCATATCGTTTTTATTTACAGCCTCAACAAGTTTACGTTGGTTTTGAGTTCTTGCTTTAATTTTTGCCCCTCCATTTCCATGAACAAGAATATCATTTGCAGAACCGGAAACCATTAAAGCCCCGTCATCTGACATCAAAGCGATGATTTCATTCTCTGAAATCGAATTGAATTTTTGAAAAAAATCAAGAAAAAGTTGAAACTTAACCTCAAAAAGGGCGATATCATCGAAATTACCTAAAACGTTAATTTTATTTCCCCTAGCAACAATTTTTAAAGTAGGGAAAAAGCTTTTAATTTTCTTTAATTTAGAATTATTCACTCCGAATAACTCAGCGGGGTTCATCCCTTTAATTTCTAAAATCTTTTCTTGCAATGTAAATTATTTCTTTATTTTCATCAAAATTACTCCGAATAAACTTATTTTTGAGCAAAAATTAGAAATATTTCACAAATTCTACAGGATAATAAATAGCAATGTCGATTATTACGCTAACAACAGACATGGGGATTAAAGATCATTATGTAGCTTCTATCAAAGGAGCCATACTTTCTGATTATCCAAATACCAAAATAATAGACATTTCTCACCAAGTAAAACCATTCAATGTATCTGAAGCTGCATACTATCTTTCATCCTGTTATAGTGATTTTCCAAAAGGCACCGTTCATATAATTGGTGTAGACACAGAGCCTATCGTAAACTTTAGTGGAACCGATGGTTCATTCCCAACAATACTAGAATTCAAAGGTCACTATTTCATTGCCAATGATAATGGTTTTTTTGGTGCGTTTCTTCAACAAGAAAACTACGACAAACTTTGGAGGATAGATGATGTTTTATCGAATCCAAAGCTTTTCAAATTCCCTACAAAAAACATGCTTGTTCCTATTGCATGTAAAATTTTAAAAGGAGAAAACATAGATACTTTTGCTTCACCGGTCAATAACTTTAAAAATGCATTCTACCAAAACGCAATAGTAGAAAAAAACTTAATTAAAGGGAATGTTATCCACATTGACTCATACGGTAACTTAATAGTCAACGTATCAAAAGAATTATTTGAATTAAACGGAAAAGACACCCCTTTTACAATTTTTTTCAAACAAAAAAACTACTTCATTGAAACAATATCCTCTACATACAACGAAGTATCTCAGGGAGAAAGAGTTGCTCTATTTAATGAAAAAAACCTACTTGAAATTTCTATAAACAGAGGAGCAAACGGAAGCGGTGGAGGTGCCGAAAAACTTTTTGGAATGCATGTAGGAGATGTTGTTCGAATAGAATTCTCCCCAAGAGGATCAAAAGAAACCATAGAATCTTTATTTTAATGCTAACTAGAATCGTAAAACTTCATTTTGAAAAAGAGAAAGTTAACTCTTTTCTAACTTTCTTCGAAACAATAAAACATAAGGTTAATGGTTTTGAAGGTTGTAAAGGAATGCAACTTCTTCAAGATCTAAAAAACCCTGAAATCATCATGACTTACAGCCAATGGGAAAATGAAGAAGCTTTAGAAAAATATAGAACTTCAGAAACTTTTGGTGAGATTTGGCCAAAAATAAAACCTTGGTTTAATGAAAAACCTGAAGCCTGGTCAGTTAACACTGTTTTCAATGGCTTTTCAAATAAATGAAAATAACATTAAAAAACTCTTTGATAGACTACTCCTACATTACTTTAGGAAGTTTAATTATGGCTTTTGGGATTACAGCATTTCTTGCCCCAAACGAAATTGCAACAGGAGGAACAGCTGGCTTAGCAATTGTTTTTCATAGTTTAACAAATATTTCAATAGGTTCTTTAATGGTATTAATAAACCTACCATTAATAGCACTTAGCATAAAAACATTAGGGAAAACATTTGCATTTAGAACCATTGCTTGTATTTTTAGTTTAGCTTTTTTTACTTTTCTATTCGAGCATTTTAAACTACCTGTTTTAAGTTATGAATTACTACTATCCACTTTATATGGTGGTATTTCAGTTGGCATTGGTCTTGGATTTATCTTTAAAGGTGGTGCTTCTGCTGGAGGAGGTACTATCCTTGCTAAAATATTCTCCAACAAATTCAAGATAAAAACAAGTACAATTGTACTCATATTAGATGTAGCAGTGGTTATCTTAGTCGCTATAACTTTCAAAAGTTTAGAGTTAGCATTATGGAGTTTAATAAGTATTTTCACAACATCAAAATTAATAGATACAGTTTTAACAGGTTCGTCTAACCAAAAGATAGTTCATATTTCATCTTCTAAAAACCTCTCCATACTTAGTAAATTAATTTCAGATCAAATCGGCATCAAAGGAACTATATTAAAAGGCAATGAATTAGATGCAATCGAAAATAAAGACATCATTTTTATCTTAATTGAAAAAAATAAAATTAACACCCTAAAACAGATTGCTTTTAATTATGATAATAAAATAAAAATGATTGTCATGGAAGCTTCTGAGATATCGGATTAATTGAACTAATTTGGAATGATTATTGACTCCTTGATGTTCATAAAAGGATGAGAATAAAAAAAATAACACAAACCTAAAAACTATCTTTGCTCAAAAGGTTTTAATTATGAATAAAATAATATACATCATCAGTACTTCTTTATTTTTAATACAAGCATGCGCGCAAGATAAAGAAGTTAACCAAACTAAATTTCAACTGAAAGATTACCTATCAGATAACAAAGATTTAGACAATAAAGTTGAGGAAATTTTTCTAAACCTTGATGATACATCAATAGTAGCACAACTAATCATGCCAGCTGTCGGAAGATATGGTCAAACAGAGGAAACAATAAAAAAACACATCAATTCAAGAATTATTGGTGGAGTCTTAATGCTAAATGGAACAAAAAATAAATTTACAGAGCAAATAAAAACTTTTGAAGTATTGAATAAGAGAAAAGGTAATTTACCTTTCTTATATTCAGCAGATGCCGAACCGAGCTTGTTTAACAATAAAATAAAAGAAACTACTGTTGTAAAAAAAGCTAACCAACTTTCAACTATTGATGAAGTTATCTCTGGAGCAAAAACAATTTCACAAGA
>Ga0228634_1001115_pt1 | contig 16443 bp, 13 predicted proteins | sample 42DmetaG_FD_190063 | JGI IMG/M metagenome (GOLD analysis project Ga0228634, IMG submission 190063) | Seawater microbial communities from Monterey Bay, California, United States - 42D | ecosystem: Environmental > Aquatic > Marine > Coastal | place: USA: California | collected 2016-09-27 | reverse complement strand
AGCTGTCCGGCCAGCCAGAACTGGGCGAGGCCTTGGTCATGAACTACCGCGTGGCGGATATCACCCCGCGCCAACGCGCAATGCTGGATTTCGCGGTCAAGATGACACGCGCCTCTGCCACCATAGAAGAGCCTGACCGCGCGGCTCTGCGCGACGCGGGCCTCAGTGACCGGGACATCTGGGATCTTGCGGGTGTTGCAGGCTTTTTCAACATGTCGAACCGGGTGGCATCGGCCACGGCCATGACGCCAAACGCCGATTATCACGGACAAGCCCGGTGAGAACCGCCGGGCCTCTGGCCGCCGCCCTCCTACTGGGTGGGCCCGCGCTCGCGCTGGACCTGGCCGTGCCCGGCGACATCAGTTTTCGCGAAACATCGCCGCTGGCGGTGCACTATCTGGCTGTCGGCCCGGTCGAACAAGGCGCAGTCCCCGTCACCCCACGCGAAGGGCCCCACACTCGGTTGATCTGGGGCGTGGACACCTACGACAGCAGCGCGGCACTTCTGAGCCAGTTTCGGGAACAAATCCAAAGCGATGGGTTTGAGGTAGAGTTTTCCTGCGCTACCCAGTCCTGCGGTGGTTATGATTTTCGCTTCGGGATTGAGGTTGAGCCTGCCCCCACCATGTTCGTCGACCTCAGCGATTTTCACTACCTGACGGCCACAAATACCACGGATGATTCGGTACTGAGCCTGTTGGTCAGCCGCGCAGGCACCGGCTATATGGTGCAAATGGATGTGATCGGCGGTGCCGAGGCAGCCCCTGACCTAACCGTTACCAAATCCACACGGATCGACGCATCAGGCATCGGCGCGACCCTGCGTGCAGACGGTGTTGCGATCTTGGATGATGTCGTGTTCGACACCGGATCCGCCAGCTTGGCTGCAACAAAATTTACCTCGCTTGAGGCGCTGGCCCAGCATCTGGCCGCCGCACCGGGCGATGCCGTCGCATTGGTGGGCCACACGGACGCTGAGGGCGATTTGGAACCAAACGTTCTGCTTTCCGAAGCCCGAGCCGAAGCCGTGCGGCAGTACCTGATCACAAAACTGGGCGTATCAGAGGATCAAGTCGCAGCGCGTGGGATCGGTTTTTTAGCCCCCCGAGCAAGCAACCTCACCAGTGAAGGCCGCGCCCAGAACCGCCGGGTTGAGGTCATCCTGACGGAAACCGCCGAATAGGCTGAGCAAAGGAAAACGGGTTGGAACGTCGCCCAACCCGTTGAAACTGCTAATTCGTGCGTCATCACTTACCACTCATCCGGACCACGGTCCTTGAACTGCTCGACCAGAAAATCAATGAAAGCGCGCACTTTGGGCTGCGTGTAGCGGCCCGGCGGATAGACCGCGTAAATGCCCTGCGTCTCAACCGGTAAGTCCTTGATCGCGGGCTCTAACAGGCCTTCGCGCAGCGCGTCTGAGTAGAGAAAACTGGGCAAGAACGCGATGCCCAAGCCGTTGATAGCCGCATTCAACAGGGACTGCCCGTCATTCACCGTTAACCATCCCGCAGATCGCACTTGACGTTTTTCACCCGAGGGCGCCGTCAGCTTCCACACATTGCCGCTGGCTTGGTTTGAGTAGTGCAGCAGCTTGTGCTCATTAAGATCGTCGATTTTTTCGGGGCGACCGTATTCCTCAAAATACTTCGGTGAGGCGATCATCATTTTGTGCGTATCAGCCAGCTTTCGTGCCCTGAGCGAACTGTCCTCCAACTCACCAATCCTAACCGCCAAGTCGAAGCCTTCGGAGATTAACTCAACATAGCGGTTGTTTAGGACCATATTAACCGTGATGTCAGGAAACTCATGCAGGAAGCCCCCTAACGCAGGCGACAAATGGTTAACGCCAAAGTCCGTGGCAGCGGACACCCGCAACAACCCCGAAGGCGCAGATTGCATGGCCGTGACAAGTGCGTCAGCCTCTCCTGCATCGTTCAGAACACGACGGGCGCGGTCGTAATAGGCGAGGCCGATTTCAGTCGGGCTCACCCTTCGCGTTGTTCGGTTCAACAATCGTGCGCCCAAACGCGTTTCCAGTGACGAGACATGCTTTGAGACAGCGGATTTTGAAATCCCCATCTTCTTGGCCGCATCTGTGAAACCTCCCTGATCGACGACTGTCGCGAAGGCCTCCATTTCCGTTAAACGATCCATTTGTCACCTCAGACACACGAGTTGCAGTAACCCAGTTATCCCCGCCAATTGGGGCGAAGCTGTGCCGCTGCGAAGCCATTAACAGGGTTCTTTAGGGGATGCTTAATGGCGTCTAGAGGATCATTGTTGCCATATAATGGTTAACAACTCATAGCGTAGCGGCCAGTCGAGTGCCCTGATCAATGGCTCGTTTTGCGTCCAACTCGGCGGCCACATCAGCCCCCCCGATCACGTGGCACGTAACGCCCTTTGCGGTCAAAGCATCGGCCAAAGACCGTTCAGGCACCTGCCCCGAACACAGCACAATAGTATCAGCCTCAATAAGCCGCAGATCGTCGCCAACGCGGACATGGACACCCTCTGCGTCGATCCGTTCGTAGCTCACACCGGACAGCATCTTGACCTGTTTCATCTTGAGGCTTGCACGGTGGATCCAACCCGTTGTCTTGCCCAAACGCTTCCCTATTTTCTCACTTTTTCGCTGCAATAGAGTGACTTGCCGGGCGGGCGCTTCGGGTTGCGGACCTTCGGGGGCAACACCGCCACGGTGAAGCGACGGATCAGTCACGCCCCATTCCTTTTGCCAAAGTGCAGGCACCTCGGTCGGACTATCGCCTGCATGTGTCAGATACTCCGCAACGTCGAAGCCAATGCCACCTGCACCGATGACGGCAACCCGTTCGCCAACCTGCGCCCCACCAGCCAGAACGTCGATATAGGTCACAACGTTAGGCCCGTCCTGACCCAGTATCTCTGGATTTCGCGGGGTGACACCTGTCGCGATAATCACGTCATCAAACTGGGTTAACGCCTCAACACTTGCGGCAGAATTAAGGCGCAGATCGAGACTTAATCTCTCGGCCATGGTCTCAAACCAAGCGACCAATCCGTGGAATTCTTCCTTGCCCGGAATGACTCGGGCCATGTTCAATTGCCCGCCAATACGGTCTGATTTTTCAAAAACCGTCACGCTGTAGCCACGTTGCGCCGCAGTCATGGCCGCCGCCATACCTGCCGCCCCTGCCCCAACGACCGCGACCCGCCGCAGCACAGAAGCGGGCGCGATCGTGATCTCTGTTTCATGGCACGCGCGCGGATTAACCAAGCACGAAGACATCTTGCCGCTAAACGTGTGGTCCAAACAGGCTTGGTTGCACGCGATACATGGCGCAATCTGATCGGCCTGTCCTGCCATAGCTTTTGCGACGAAATCCGCATCCGCAAGGAACGGCCGCGCCATCGATACCATGTCCGCGCAGCCATCCGCCAAGACACCCTCGGCCACTTCGGGAGAGTTAATTCGGTTCGAGGTAATGATCGGAATAGACACCTCCCCCATTAACTTTTGTGTCACCCAAGTAAACGCACGGCGCGGGACTGAGGTGGCAATTGTGGGCACGCGAGCCTCATGCCAGCCGATCCCGGTGTTGATAATGGTAGCGTATTTCTCAACCTCACGGGCGAGCTGCACGACCTCGTCCCAAGTCGAGCCATTTGGGATCAGGTCGATCATGCTAAGCCGGTAGATCACAATAAAATCGTCACCCACGGCCGCGCGCACACGGCGCAGAACTTCTAGGGGTAGACGCATGCGGTTCTCATAGCTCCCGCCCCAACGGTCCGTGCGCCGATTGGTATGCGTCACAAGAAACTGGTTCAGGAAATAGCCCTCAGACCCCATCACCTCGACACCGTCGTAGCCAGCTTCGCGCGCACGCGCCGCTGCCGTCGCAATGTCGGAAATCTGTTTCTCAATCCCCGCTTCGTCCAGTTCTTTCGGGGCAAACGGGGAAATGGGCGATTTCACCGATGATGGCCCCACGCAATCCGGGCTATAGGCATAGCGCCCCGCGTGCAGAATTTGCATCGCGATCTTGCCGCCCTCGGCATGGACAGCGTCCGTCACAATCCGGTGGTTCGCAATATCCTCGGGCGTGAACAGCCCCGCCGCGCCAGGAAACACACCACCCTCACGGTTCGGGGCCATGCCGCCTGTCACGATCAATGCGGCCTGCCCGCGCGCGCGCTCTGCATAGAATTGCGCGACACGTGGCCAATCCTTGGTTTCTTCCAACCCCGTGTGCATGGACCCCATCAGCACGCGATTTTTCAACGTGGTAAAGCCCAGGTCTAACGGCGCCAGCATATGCGGATAGGCGGTCATGTGTGTTTTTCTCCCCCGGTTTACGCCAGACTGTCAGAGGCCGACAAAGCCGTCACCCCGAACGCAGCGTCATGGGAGAAGATAGAGCAGACGGATCACCCGAACAGACGTCGCAAAAACCCAATCGGTGGAAAGGCTGGCTGGTTGGCTTTGGGGGTCGCAGGCGCGCTAGGCCGCGCCACGGGGCGGTTCCCGGGCGGTGCAACCTGGACAGCCGGCACGACAGCGGACCTGCCATCCGGGCGCGGCAGCGGGCGCAACTGCCCACCCAATGCAACCGGCACTGGCGCAGCGGCCACGCGCACCTCAGTCCCCCGCCCCACGCTTTGGGCACGGATACGGTTCGCGAAACGTGTCAATACGTTGAGGCTCCGCTCAGGGCTTAGTGCACTGCCTTTGAAATCCAACACCGAGGCTGAGACAACGCGTCCATTCACCCCAAAAATCGCACGCCAATGGGTTTCGTCGATGTTGTCGACCGGCGCGGGGCTGGTATCGCGCGCGTGGACGTAAAACACGGGCCCGCGCGCGAAACTCTCGATCACCACGACGGTGCGCGGATCACCCGCCCGGCTCAGCGCCGCGCGCCCTGCGTCGCCCTCAAAAAAGATCGGCAAGGCGGGATCATTGCTGTCAAACGTGAAATTCGGGTCTAACGTCGCAACAGTTGCTGTCAGAACGGCCTCAATCCCCGGTTGCGGGGCGCGCCCATCGCCCGAGATCGCCGCGCAATTGCCCATCATCACAAAGGGCACGTTGCCGACGGTCCGCGTGCTTTTGGGGTCAACGCAAAACCCGCGCGGCCCGGCAACAACAACCGAGCCATCAGCCACCGTCACCTGCATCTGAACAGGAATACCCCGGCTGACAGCCAAGAAATCCGCGCAGCCGGAAACAATGAAACACACAGCTGCGCAAAACGCAGTTTTAACATACCTACTCATGCCTTGCCCCAGCACTGTCACGGATTTTACCGCTTGTCTGCGGTCACCATGACCAGTGCGGGGCGGCGTTTCAAGGTTCTTGACCCCTTAGAGGTCCATATAGATGTGCTCTTCCTCAGCGGCACCGGGATGCGTGACCGCACCCTTTCTGGCACCACCCACGAGCTTTGCGTATTTGTACAAAGCGCCCGAGGCGTAGATCGTTTTGCGCGGGCCAGTCCACGCAGCCTTACGGGCCGCGAGTTCTTCGTCCGTCAGATCGACCGACAACTCACCGGTGATGGCGTTGATCGTGATCATGTCGCCGTCTTTCAACAGCCCGATCGGCCCGCAATGCGCAGCCTCGGGGCCGACGTGACCCACGCAGAACCCGCGTGTCGCGCCCGAAAAACGACCATCGGTGATCAGTGCGATCTCTTTGCCCACGCCTTGCCCAGACAGAGCCGCCGTCGTGGCCAGCATTTCGCGCATTCCGGGGCCGCCTGCGGGGCCTTCGTTACGGATGACAAACACTTCGCCCATTTCGTACTGGCGCGCTTTGACGGCGGCAAACGCGTCTTCTTCGCATTCGAACACGTGTGCGGGGCCGGTAAACACTTGGTCCTCGGGGGCGATGCCCGCGACCTTTACAATGGCACCTTCAGGGGCAAGGTTGCCTTGCAGGCCAACAACACCACCCGACGCTGTCAGTGGCTTTTCAACCGGATAGATCACGCGGCCATCGGCCTCACGTGTGATCTTGTCCAGCTCCTCACCCATCGAGAAACCGGTCGCGGTCATGCAGTCTTCGTGCATCAGGCCCGCTTTGCGCAGTTCCTTCAGAACGACGGGCACACCGCCAGCCTCATACAAGTCTTTGGCGACGTATTGGCCACCGGGCTTCAGATCGACAAAGTACGGTGTGTCGCGGAAGATTTCGCAGACATCCATCAGGTCAAAGTCGATCCCAGCTTCGTGGGCAATCGCGGGCAAGTGCAGACCAGCGTTGGTCGAGCCACCGGTACAGGCCACAACACGCGCCGCATTTTCCAGCGACTTGCGGGTCACGACGTCACGCGCGCGGATGTTTTTCTCAATCAGGTTCATCACGGCAATGCCCGACGCCACGCCGTATTCATCGCGGCTTTCATAAGGGGCTGGCGCACCGGATGAGTTCATGAGCGCGAGGCCAATCGCCTCGGACACACAGGCCATCGTGTTGGCTGTGAACTGACCGCCACATGCACCCGCCGAAGGACACGCCACACGTTCCAGAACTTCCAACTCAGCGTCGCTGAGGTTGCCCGCTTGGTGTTTGCCAACGGCCTCAAACACGTCCTGAACGGTCACGTCCTTGCCCTCAAGCCGACCCGGAAGGATCGAACCACCATAGATGAACACCGACGGCGTGTTCAAACGCACCATCGCCATCATCATGCCCGGCAGGGATTTATCGCACCCGGCAAGACCCACAATCGCGTCATAGCAGTGGCCACGCATCGTCAGCTCAACCGTGTCAGCAATCGCATCGCGCGACGCGAGCGAAGACCGCATGCCCTCGTGGCCCATCGCAATTCCGTCGGTCACGGTGATTGTGGTGAACTCACGCGGCGTGCCTTCGGCGCGCTTGACCCCGACCTTAACGGCCTGCGCCTGACGGTTCAGCGCGATGTTACAAGGCGCGGCTTCGTTCCAGCAGGTGGCGACACCAACCCAAGGCTGGTGGATTTCTTTTTCATCCAAGCCCATGGCGTAAAAATACGACCGGTGCGGCGCGCGTTGCGGGCCTTCGGTCACGTGACGGCTGGGAAGGTTGGTTTTATCCACCGGACGGTTGGTCATCGGGTCTCTCCTCACATACTCTTGGGCGAAGCAATACCCGCCAAGGTTCGGACAAACAAGCGCGATTGCCGCACCGGCTTTGATCACCTATCTGACATCTATGACCGACGTTATGCATCAAAATAGTCCTCATGCTCGCTTTGTAGCCCCCGCCCAAAGCCAGCCGCACATTTGGCGATTGCTGGTGGGGATCATGCTGATCATTGCGGTCTATTTTGGGGGCATCCTCGCCCTACTCGGCGTGATCTGGGCAAGTGCCGGGTTTGACGCTATGGTCATGTGGTCGGCACGGTTAGCGGCGGGCAACACGCCCGGCGCCGTTCTTTTGGTCTTGGCGACGTTCAGCGGCATGGCAATTGGCCCGATGATCGCGGCCAAAGTCCTGCACAAACGCCCCGCTGCGACTGTGTTCGGACCATGGCGCGGTGTGCTGCGTGGCTTTGGCCTCGGGGCGGGCGTTGTTGGCGGGATCATCGGATTGTCGGTCCTGTTGATTAATCCGGGCTATGCGCCGGTGCCAAACGTAAGCACCTCAGTTTGGTTGGCGTTCTTGCCGCTCGCGTTGGTGGGGTTGCTCATTCAAACAGGCGCGGAAGAGGTCTTGTTTCGCGGCTATTTGCAACAACAACTGGCCGCACGGTTCAAATCGCCGCTGATCTGGGCCGTGCTGCCCAGCTTGGTCTTTGGCCTGCTGCATTTCAACGCAAGCGCCGACGCAAGCATTGCGTGGCTGACCGTGGCCGCGACCGGTTTGTTCGGGCTGTTGGCGGCGGACCTGACCCGAGTGACGGGCAACATTGGCCTGGCTTGGGGGTTTCACTTTGCCAACAACGCCTTCGCCTTGCTGATCGTGGCGCTGGACGGCCCGCTATCGGGCCTCGCCCTATACACAACGCCATTTACGGCCGCAGACACCGCAACGCTGCTGCCGCTGATTGCGCGGGATATGGCGGTCACACTGTCGCTCTGGGCGGTGTTGCGGATCGTGATCCGGGTTACAAACGCGCGCACCTAATACCGGGGCTGCGCAACTTTTGGTTGCGCAATGACCAAATCCACGCATAACTCGCTCAGTCGCATCAAACCTGCATAGCCGCGCCCAAAGTCGTGGCGCGCAACGGGCCCCTGCGACCCCCACAAACCCGCTGGACGAGGATAGGTAGCACCATGGCAATGCGCGACGAGGCCCCCACTCTGGCCCTCTTGATACTTGTGTACGCCACCTTTGTCGGCGTCACACTGGCCGCCGCGTCCCTGCCAATGTGGGTGATCATTCCGGCTTTAGCCGCAACCATTGGGCTACACTCGTCGCTTCAGCATGAGGTCCTGCACGGCCACCCCTTCCGCAACCGAACGCTCAGCGATGCGACCGTCTTTCCGGCGCTGGGGCTGTTCATCCCCTATCTGCGGTTTAAGGACACGCACCTTGCCCATCACTATGACCCCAACCTGACGGACCCCTACGACGATCCCGAAACCAACTACCTCGACATTATTCATTGGAACGCCCTGCCCGCATGGCGCCAAAAGCTGGCGGTGTTCAACAACACCCTTGTAGGGCGGATGTTGGTTGGTCCGATCCTAGGACTTGCAGCGTTTTACGCAGGCGATCTGCGCGCGATGCTGCGCGGCAATCGACGGGTCTGGGCCTCCTACGGGTTACATATGATCGGCGCGGGCGTCCCGCTGGCGTGGGTGATCTGGGCCACACCGCTGCCGACCTGGGCCTATCTGTTGGCCGCTTACGGCGCGATGTCCTTGCTCAAAATCCGCACCTATCTTGAGCATCAAGCCCATGAGCGCGCTGCCGGACGCTCTGTCATCATCGAAGATCGCGGCCCCTTGGCACTGTTGTTCCTGAATAACAATTACCACGCCGTACACCACGCCCACCCGGGCGTGCCGTGGCACCAACTGCCCACATTATTCAACAGCCGCCGAGAACGTTTCTTGGCCCGCAACGGGGGCTACACCTATCGCTCTTATCGCGACGTGTTCGCCAAATACCTGCTCACGACCAAGGACCCCGTGGCCCACCCGATGTGGACACTCTCAAACCGAAAACACCCTCACACCTAGGCGTGTCGTACCGATGCGCACACGCAACAGGCGACAGTGAATTGCAAACCTCGCTCACACTGGTTATCTGACCAAGAACTGAGCGCGAAGGGCCACCATGAACTGGATTTCCAACTACGTCCGCCCCAAGATCAACTCCCTGTTCTCCCGCCGGGAGATCCCGGAGAATTTGTGGACCAAATGTGACGAATGCGGAACGATGCTGTTCCACCGCGAGCTGAGCGATAGCCAGAACGTTTGCTCGAACTGCAACAACCACATGCATATCTCGCCGCGCGACCGGTTTGCCGCGCTGTTTGATGGGGGCATTTTCACAGAGCTAGAGGTCCCCGCCCCTGCGCATGATCCGCTCCAGTTCCGCGATCAAAAGAAATATCCCGACCGTTTGAAAGCCGCGCAGAAAGCCACGCTTGAGAGTGAGGCAATGCTGATTGCCGAGGGTGAGATTTATCGCACCCCCATCGTGGCCGCGGCACAAGACTTTGGCTTTATGGCCGGATCGATGGGCATGTACGTTGGCAACGCGATTATCGCCGCCGCCGAACGCGCAGTCGCCACGCGCAAGCCGCTTGTGCTGTTTTCGGCCGCAGGGGGCGCACGGATGCAAGAGGGCATTCTGAGCCTGATGCAGATGCCGCGCACAACCGTGGCGATCCAAATGCTCAAAGAAGCGAACCTGCCCTACATCGTCGTGCTGACCCACCCCACCACAGGGGGCGTGACCGCGTCCTACGCGATGTTGGGCGACGTCCAAATCGCAGAACCCGGCGCGCTGATCTGCTTTGCCGGACCACGCGTGATCGAACAAACCATCCGCGAAACGCTGCCCGAAGGGTTCCAGCGGGCCGAGTACCTGCTAGAGCACGGGATGCTTGATCGGGTGACGCACCGCCAACACCTCAAGGAGGAATTGGCGACGATCATTCGGATGCTCACGGGGCTGCCAGCGCTGGTCAAAGGCGACCTGCCCAAACCCGATGAGGCGCCCGCGCCAAACGTGGTGGCAGACGCACCCTCGGACCCTGCCCCAAAAAGCTAAACCCCGCGCAGCGATCGGCGCGGGCCTTGGCCGCGCGGTGCCTGATCGCTGCCGCGCGTTGCCATATCCTCTCGCCCAAAGGCCTGCACATCATGCCCGAAATGACCTCTGACGCATTGTTGGCGCGTATGATGACGCTCCACCCTAAAATCATCGACCTCACGCTGGACCGCGTTTGGGACCTGTTGGAAAAAGTCGGCAACCCCCAAAAAGCGCTGCCCCCCGTAATCCACATCGCGGGCACGAACGGCAAGGGTTCGACGCAGGCCATGTTCCGCGCCGGGATTGAGGGGGCTGGCATGAACGCGCACGCCTATACCTCGCCCCACTTGGCGCGGTTCCATGAACGTATCCGACTGGCCGGTGAGTTGATCACCGAAGACGCCCTGACCCAAGTCCTTGATGCGTGTTACGATGCCCAAAACGGCACCCCAATCACGTATTTTGAGATCACGACGGTTGCCGCCCTCGTGGCCTTTGCCCGCACCCCCGCTGATTACACATTACTAGAGGTCGGACTTGGCGGGCGGTTGGACGCGACCAATGTCATCGACACCCCCGCGCTAACCGTCATCACACCGGTATCGATGGACCACGAAGGCTTTCTCGGTGACACGCTCGCCAAGATCGCCGCCGAAAAAGCGGGCATTATTAAGCGCGGCGTGCCCTGCATCGTCGGCCCCCAGGAGGATGACGCCATTGAGGTGATTGAGGCGCGCGCCGCCGCCTTGGGTGCTCCATGCCTGATCTATGGGCAACACTGGCACGTTTGGGAAGAACGCGGACGGCTGATTTTCCAAGACGAACACGGACTTTTGGACCTGCCGCTTCCGGCACTGATCGGTGCGCATCAGGTGCAAAACGCGGGCATCGTGATTGCGGGCCTACGCCATCTGGCGCGCAGCGGGGCCGCCAAGTTCGACGACAACGCGATGGAGGCGGCCGTACGCGACGCCACTTGGCCCGCCCGGATGCAGCGCCTGCACACTGGCCCACTGGTGGAACTGGCGGGCGCGGCTGAGGTTTGGCTCGACGGCGGGCATAACCCCGCAGCGGGCCACGCACTGGCAGAGGCGCTTACCCGGCTTCCAGCCAAACCGCTGCACCTGGTCTGCGGGATGCTCAACACCAAAGATGCCGCGGGCTACATGACGCCGCTTCAGGCGGAACATCTACATGCGATTGCCGTCCCGGATGAAGCCGCAACCCTGACGCCAGAGCAAACGGTAGAGGCCGCGACCCGCGCAGGGTTAACAGCAACCACGGCCACAGACGCCGCCAGCGCGATCCGTGAGATCATCACTCACACGCCCGATGCCCGCATCTTGATCTGCGGCTCGCTTTATCTGGCGGGCTATATCCTGCGCGAAAACGGCTAGCGGGCGGGGCTACTGGCCCCAATCCGCGGCCTGCATTTCCCGCAGGCGGCTCGCGGTGCGTTCAAACTCAAACGTCCCCGCGCCCTCGGCGTATAGCATCTCGGGCTGGGCCGCGGCCGAGATAATCAGCTTGGTCCCAGCTTCATACAGCGCGTCGATGAGGGTGACGAACCGCTTGGCCTCATTGAACCGAGTGCTATCCAGCTGTGGCACGTTCGTCAGAATCAACACGCGCACGGCCTCAGCAAGGGCAAGGTAATCACCCGCCCCCAAAGGCCGACCGCATAACTCCATGAAATCCGCCCTAGCAACACCGCCCCAAAACGCAGGGATCTCAACCTCACGCCCCGTAACATGCAGGGTCAGCCCTTCGGATTGGCCACCCGTCAGATCATCCCAAATGGATTGCACTTGGGCCCGCGTCTCAGCCCCAAGGGGGGCGAAATACACCGGCGAACCTGCCAGCCGATTTTGCCGATAATCCTTGGAGGAAATCAGTTCATGCACGATCAACCGCGCCTCTAGCTGACGGATGAACGGCACAAACAGGCTGCGGTTCAGCCCGTCTTTGTACAGATCATTCGGCACCCGGTTTGAGGTGGTCACAATGAACACGCCGCGCGCAAATAGTTGTTCAAACAAGCGCCCCACGATCATCGCATCCGTGATGTCCGTGATCTGCATCTCATCGAAACACAGCACCTGTGCTTGCGCCGCGATGCCTTCGGCCACGGGGAGTATCGCATCCTCCACCCCGTTCTTGCGGGCGGCGGTCATCGCGCGATGAACCTCTTGCATAAAGGCATGGAAATGGACGCGCCGCGCTGGCACATCCAGCGCCTCATAGAACAGATCCATCAACATGGATTTGCCACGCCCAACACCGCCCCACATATAGAGGCCAAGCGGCCCTTCACTGGGCTTTTTCTTGGCAAAAATACCAAACAGCGCCTTTTTCTCAGGCTTTGCGATCCGCAGGCGCAGATCCTCTAGGGCCGCAACGGCCAGCCGCTGCGCAGGGTCCGGGCGCAGGCTGCCTTCGGCAATTTTGGCATCATATATGGCGGTCAATGGATCAGACATACGGACTACGTAGCCTGCGCACGCCGGGAACAAAAGACACCCCGACCCGCGCACCTTGCCGCAGCGACCGCCATGATTGATGCAGACGCCCAGTTAAAAATAATTTACGTCGGTTCAAGAAATCCATGTTTGACCACCGCGCAAATTCCCCCCACCTTGCGCCAAACCCCAGCCCACCGGAGCCGTCATGCAAGCCACCCGTACCTCTTTGATTTCTCCCGTGCTGATTGCGGGTTCGATTATCTTGATGATGGGGTTCGCGATCCGTGCGTCCTTTGGGGTGTTTCAACTGCCGATTGCTAATGAATTTGGCTGGTTGCGGGCAGAATTTTCCCTCGCGATTGCGATCCAAAACCTGGCGTGGGGGATCGGACAGCCAATCTTTGGCGCCATCGCAGAGCGATTTGGTGACAAAAAGGCCATCGTGCTGGGCGCAGTGTTCTATGCCGCAGGTCTGGTGCTGTCGTCATTTGCCGTCACGCCCGAGGCGCATCAAATGCTCGAAATCCTTGTGGGGTTCGGCATCGCGGGCACCGGGTTTGGCGTGATCCTAGCGGTCGTGGGCCGGGCCGCCAGTGATGAGCATCGTTCCATGGCGTTGGGTATTGCAACGGCGGCGGGCTCCGCGGGTCAGGTGATCGGCGCGCCCTTGGCCGAATACCTGCTGGGCAGTTTCGCGTGGCAAGAAGTGTTCGTGATCTTTGCGGGCCTGATCCTTTTGACCCTGTTTGCATTGCCGATGATGCGGTCTGTTCAGCCCCCCGCCACCCGGGCCGAGCTAGAGCAATCCATGGGTGAGGTCCTGCGCGGCGCGATCAAGGATAAATCCTTTATCCTGATTTTCGTGGGCTTTTTCAGCTGCGGGTATCAGTTGGCATTCATAACCGCGCACTTTCCCGCGATGATCACCGAAATCTGTGGCCCGATTGATCCAAACAGCGTGCTGTGGTCCTTTGGGATCACGACCACCTCAGCGCTAGGGGCGATGGCGATTGCGATGATCGGGCTGTCCAACATCGCGGGCACGATCTACGCGGGGTATCTGGGCAAGCACTACAGCCGCAAGTACCTGCTTGCGGCGATCTACACGGGCCGTACCATCGCGGCTGCCGCCTTCATCATGCTGCCAATCACGCCCCTTTCGGTGATCGTTTTCTCGCTTGTGATGGGGGCCTTGTGGCTGGCCACGGTGCCACTGACGTCCGGGCTTGTGGGGCATATCTACGGGATGCGTTACATGGGCACGCTCTATGGCTTGGTGTTCTTTAGCCACCAGCTGGGTGGGTTCTTGGGGGTCTATCTGGGCGGTGCGCTCTATGATGCCTATGGCACCTATACCATCGTTTGGTGGGTCGGCGTTGGGGTTGGGGCGGTGTCCGCGCTGGTGCACCTGCCGATTAAGGAAGCCCCGCTAGAGGCGCGTACAGCCGTCGCCTAGCCGAACAAGAGGCGCAGCACCTCTGCGCTATGACCAGAGGGCAGGTCATGTCCTGCGCCTTCGATCACCTCTTGGCGCGCGGACGGGTTCGCGCGCGCAAGGCGGTCCATTGCCTGTAGCGGGATGACCGTGTCCGCCGCCCCCCAAATGGCCGTGACCGGCACGCCCGATTGCGCAAGCGCCGCGTGTGTCCCGGCCTGATCCACGGACAACATATGCCGCAGGCTCGACAGGACCGCGTGCATATAACCGCGCCCCCGCGTTTCCGCTTGGATACGGGCCGTGAGGTCCTGTACCGCACCAGCGGTGTCCGGCGCATTGCCTGCGTCGCGGCGCAGGACCCAGCCACCCAAGGTCGCAAACGCCCAATCGCCCAACACCGGCACCGCCGCGCACAATTCAGAAAACCGCCCCAGATCGTGACCCAACCCACCCGGTGCTAACAGCACCAGCCGTTTGACCCGTGCCCCATGCGCCTGCGTCAGTGCCGTCGCGACAGCGCCCCCCATGGAATACCCCAAAACCGTGATAGGCGCGTTGATCTGCAGGGCATCTAACAGCTCAATCGCCTGCCCCGTGAACCGGCGCACGTCATAGGCCCCCTTGGGCCGATCTGAGAACCCACGCCCGTAAAGATCATAGCGCAGCACGCGGTAGCCCCCCGCGACCAGCCCCGGGACCATGGCATCAAACACAAACGACGGCGTAGTCAGCCCGTGAATGCACAGAATAACTGGGCCATCCTCTGGCCCCTCCAACTGGTAATGGGTCACCCCATCAGACAGGCCAACGAATTGACCGGGGGCGGCATTGCGCGCAGCCCCATCCATGGGCTGTTCCGCACCCCAAACGGCCGCACGCGCGAGCCCGCCCAGCGCGCCAAGCGCCACAAGAGCCCAGATCGCCTCCATCGGGGCGCTCTAGGGCCTCGCCTCCTGAGGTGTTAAAAGCCCCTCCGCGATGAGGCGGTCGGCCCAGCCCTGCGGCCCTTCAAACTGGTGGGTCTGCCAACCACGCGCGGCGGCGGCTTGGATGTTGTCTGCACGATCGTCGGTGAACAACAGACGCTCAGGCGCAACGCCGCAATCCTGCTCCAACATCTCATAGATGCGCGGCGCGGGTTTGATCACCCCCATGCGCCCCGACACGTAATCGCGGTCAAACTCGCTCAGGAAACTGTAGAACGTGACCGCATAGTCAAACGTCTCAATCCCAAAGTTGGTAAGCGAGAACACAGGCACACCCTTGCGGCGCAACGCGCGCAACAAGTGAACCGAATGCGGGATCACGGGGGAGGCAAGCTGGATCCAATTGTCGTGCCAATCCCGAATTTCCACAGCAAACTCCGGGTATTGCGCCTCTGTGTCCTTGAGGACTGCATGAAAGTTCTCACCCCCATCGACACGATCATTCATGGCGTGCAAATCAACAGACCCAAACAGATCCCGGCGACGATCCTCGCCGTAGTGGCGGTCAAAATGGCGCTCTGGCTGCCATTCAATCAGAACATTACCAATGTCAAAAACAACCGCGTCGATCATGCGTATAGGGCCTCGGAGTGGAAGGTCATGTGGTCCTCCATAAAGGAGGAGACGAAGAAATAGCTGTGGTCATAGCCTTTTTGCAGGCGCAACGTGGCTTCGGCACGGCGGGTGGCCACGGCGCTGGCCATCGCCTCGGTCTTGAGCAAATCGCCAAATTGATCATTCGTGCCCGTGTCGATCAACAAGGGCACATCCAGCCCGTCGGTGCGCATCAGGTGGCTGGCGTCGTGTGCCTCAAAATCAGCGTTTTCACCCAGATAGGCACCCAGCTGCTTTTGCCCCCAATCACTGGCCGCAGGGTTGCAGATCGGTGCAAACGCCGAAACTGAGCGAAAGCGCCCGGGGTGTTTCATCGCAAGCGTCAGCGCCCCGTGCCCGCCCATGGAATGACCCGTGATCGCTTGGGCATTCGGGTCCAAGGCAAAGGCGTCAAAGACCGTGCTCGGCAGGTCCTGCATGATGTAGCTTTCCATGGCGAAATGCGGCGCCCACGGTGCCTCGGTCGCATCGACATAAAAGCCCGCGCCCTGCCCAAGATCATAGGCCGCATCATTGGCCACATTCTCGCCGCGCGGCGAGGTGTCCGGAAAGATCACGGCAATGCCTTGCTCTGCGGCCCAGCCCTGCGCGCCTGCCTTTTCCATCGCATTGGCGTGGGTGCAGGTCAGCCCAGAAAGGTACCACAACACAGGAACCGGACCATCCGCCGCCTCAGCCGGCAGGAACAGTCCAAACGTCATGTCTGTACCCGTCGCCTTGGAGCGATGGCCATAGACCCCCTGAACGCCCCCAAAG
>Ga0228634_1001111_pt1 | contig 16472 bp, 11 predicted proteins | sample 42DmetaG_FD_190063 | JGI IMG/M metagenome (GOLD analysis project Ga0228634, IMG submission 190063) | Seawater microbial communities from Monterey Bay, California, United States - 42D | ecosystem: Environmental > Aquatic > Marine > Coastal | place: USA: California | collected 2016-09-27 | reverse complement strand
ATAAGAGGAAAAAACAATAATATTGGAGAAACCTACTTAATAAAATTCATTAAGTACTTTCTTCTTGTTGATGTGATCTTCCTTTTCGGATATGAATCTTTTCAATTAAACATTAATCAACTAGCAACAATAGCACTGATATTATCTACCTACTTTTTAAGTAAATTTCAAGATCAGCAAGAAAGAAGACAACTTTTTAAAATTGTAAGCCAAAACCTTCCTATACCGAAAAAGCATTTTAACTTTAAAATGGAAGTTTTGATAATAACTTTGAGCTTATTAGCCTTTATAAGTTTTATCTTTTTCCCTGAATATGCTGAAAATAAAGTTTCGTTATGGTTTCACGATAGTATAGTAGATATTGAAACTACTCCTATTTTTGGCTTTATTTTTAAAGTGATTGGTTTTATTTTCATCGTCAATTTATTCTCTAAACTGCTCACTTCTTTTAATGTTCTTTTCAATAAAAAACAGCATACTGAAAAACAGTTTAATAAAAACGAAGACAATGATAAGTTTGATGATTTTGAAGAGATCGAATGACATTAGACATTAGACATTAGACATTAGACATTAGACATTAGACATTAGACATTAGACATTAGACAAAATTAAATAAATAGGCAATGACAAAAATTTCATTAATCATATTAAGCTCAATCGTATTTTCTTTACAAGCGAATAGTCAACTTCTTTTTTGGAAAAAAGACAAATTACCTCAGGGTATATACGCAGATTTTGAAACAGACAAAGGAACAATTCTTTGTAAGTTAGAATACAAAAAAACTCCTATGACGGTTGCAAATTTTGTGGGACTTGCAGAAGGAGATTTCACGGCTTTAGATAGCGTTTACAATAAACCTTTTTATGATAGCTTAAAATTTCATAGAGTCATTCCAAACTTTATGATTCAAGGTGGTGACCCTTCTGGAAATGGTTCTGGGGGTCCAAAACACCGCTTTTTTGATGAGTTAAATTCAGATTTGAAACATAACAGTGCTGGTATACTATCAATGGCTAATTCTGGACCAAATACAAATGGCAGTCAGTTTTTCATAACCCACAATGCTACTTCGCATTTAGATGGACGACATACTGTTTTTGGAAAAGTAATTAAAGGTCAAAATGTTGTAGATTCGATAAAAAAAGATGATTACATTCTGCACTTAAAAATTATTCGCAAAGGAAAAGAGGCTAGGAAATGGAATGCAACAAAAGTTTTTAAACACATTTATGATAGTATTCAAACTAAAATAAATGAAGAAAGAGAATTAATGGAAAAAATAAAATCCATGTCAAAAGAAGAGTATAATTCGTTTTTCTTTCAGGAAGTTCTAAAAAAAGAACCAAATGCTACTCAAACAAAAACTGGGTTAGTTTACCTTATTGAAAATGCTGGAAGTACGGAAAAAGTTAAAGCTGGTAACCCAGTATCTCTTCATTACAAAGGAACTTTCTTTAAAAACAACAAAAAGTTTGATTCTTCTTACGACAGAAACACACCATTAGAATTTATCTTCAAAACCAACAGGATGATTCCAGGTTTCGAAGAAGGAATTGAAATGCTTGGAAAAAATGGAAAAATAAAACTTTTTATACCGTATCATTTAGCATATGGAGAAAAAGGAAGAGAAGGTGCTATGCCTCCTTTTTCTGACCTAGTTTTTGAAATTGAAATCTTAAATACTTCGACACCACCTAACTATAAAAAAGAAGGAATTGAATTTTTAGAAAAAAACAAATTAAAGGAAAGTGTTATTACTACTGCCTCTGGCTTACAATACAAAGTTATCAAAGAAGGGGAAGGGGAAAAACCTACTGCAACCTCAAAAGTAACTGTACATTACCATGGAACAACTCCAGACGGAACTGTATTTGATAGCTCTGTTGATAGAGGTGAGAAAATTTCATTTGGTTTAAATCAAGTTATCCCTGGATGGACAGAAGGCCTTCAGTTAATGTCAGTAGGTTCAAAGTATATATTCTTTATCCCATCTGAATTAGCATATGGACCTAGAGCTCCTCAAGGAGGTAATGGACCAATAAAAGCAGATATGCCTTTAGTTTTTGAAGTAGAGCTTTTTGGTATAGAATAAAAGAGTTAAAATAACAAAACAATATTTAGTTAAGATGCCTACAAATTTCATAGAAGAACTTAAGTGGAGAGGAATGGTTCAGGATATTATGCCTGGAACAGAAGAATTACTAATGAAAGAAATGACAACTGGTTATGTTGGTTTCGATCCAACTTCAGACTCCCTTCATGTTGGAAATTTATTACCAATCATGCTTCTAAAACACATGCAACTTGCAGGACATAGACCTATTGCATTAGTTGGTGGCGCTACAGGAATGGTAGGAGACCCATCTGGTAAATCAGCTGAAAGAAATTTATTAGATGAAGCAACACTTAATAAAAACATTGAAGGAGTTGGCAAGCAACTTCAACGTTTCTTAGACTTTAAAAATGGTAAAAATGCAGCTATCTTAGTTAACAACCTTGATTGGATGAAAGAAATGTCTTTTATTGATTTCATAAGAGATGTTGGTAAACATATCACCATCAATTACATGACAGCTAAAGACTCCGTAAAAAAACGTATCGATACAGGGCTTTCTTTTACTGAATTTTCTTATCAACTTCTTCAAGGAAATGATTTTGTACACCTTTATAATACTTACAACTGTAAACTTCAATTTGGAGGATCAGATCAGTGGGGTAATATCACTACAGGGACAGAATTAATTCGTAGAAAGACAGGTGGTGAAGCATTTGCTTTTACATGTCCTTTATTAACTAAAGCAGATGGAGGTAAATTTGGTAAAACAGAGTCAGGAACAGTATGGTTAGACCCAGAAAAAACATCTCCATATTCTTTTTACCAGTTTTGGTTAAATGCTAGTGATGAAGATGCTAAAAAATTGATACGATTTTACACTTTAATGTCTAAAGAAGATATTGACAAAATTGAAGTTCAACATAATGAAGCACCTCATTTACGACTTTTACAAAAAGCGATTGCAGAAGAAGTAACTATTCGAGTTCACGGAGAGGAAGCTTTAAAAACCGCTATCACTGCTTCTAATATATTATTCGGTAAATCAACATCTGAAGACTTAAGGTCTTTATCTGAAAAAGATTTTTTCACTGTATTTGACGGTGTACCTCAAGCTATAATACCTAAGGAAAAAATTGAAAATGGTTTATCTATAGTAGATGCTTTAGCTAGTGAAACAAATTTCCTAAAATCAAATGGTGAGGCTAGAAGAGAGCTTAAAGGAAATGCAATATCCATAAACAAAGAGAAAGTAAAAGAGGACTTTTTGATAAAAAAAGAGGACTTAATCAATAACAAATATATACTTATCGGAAAAGGGAAAAAGACTAATTTTATTCTTGTTACAGAATAAATATTCCGACTATTCTACAGAAATTATAGTCCAATCTAAAAGTAATTAGGTTGGACTTTTTTAATACTTAACCTTCCAAAGGAAAAGACCATGAGCAGGAACTGAAACAGCCGCAGCCCCTCTATCTTTTGCATCTAAAACGTCTAAAATCTCTTCAGGAGTCATTTTTCCATAACCTACTTCAAGTAAAGTACCTACTGTAGATCGAACCATGTTTCTCAAAAAACGATCAGCAGTAATTTCAAAGTAATAATTATGTTCATCCACCTGTATCCATTCCGCTTCTGAAATAGTACAGATATTAGTCTTAACATCTGTATTTACTTTTGAGAAAGAAGTAAAATCTTTGGTTCCAATTAAATTTTGTGCAGCCTTATTCATCGATTCAAAGTCTGGTCTTTTACTTAAGAACCACGATGTATCTGTCTTAAATGGATTTTTTTGAAAATTAATAAAGTAACGATAAGTTCTTGAAACGGCATTAAATCTAGCGTGAAGTTGTTTTTCGACTTCCCAAAATCTAAAAACCACAATATTTGAACCCAATATACGATTCATCTTAAAAACAATATTTTCAAGATTAAATTTATCATTTAATTCTACATGAAAAATAAAATGATTTGCATGTACTCCAGTATCGGTTCTTCCACACCCAACAATTGGAACTAAATTATTTGAGTTTAATTTAGTAAAAGCTTTTTCTACATCTTCCTGAACCGATATTTCATTAGTCTGTCGTTGCCAACCATGATAAAAAGTACCATTATATGCAATTTCAAAGAAAAACCTTCTAAACATTGATTAATAAAATTCAGGATATTTAAAATCTGTCATATCAACTTCGTAAATATCAATACTTGATTTCTTACCAATTAATTCATAACCAGCTAACATCGCTTTATTCAACTGAGGATAATACTTAAAGTGAGTATCGTTATTAACTGTATTAACAAATCCACCAAGATTTATAGCTTTTGACCACAAACCTCCTCCAAGGTTTTCAGAAACAAAAATATCCATCCCTCCCATTCCAACATGACCATTTGAACTGAAAAATAAATACCTCCCATCAGGAGTTATAAAAGGGGTAGTTTCTCCTTCAGTAGTATTAACACTATCACTTAAAACAATAGGTTCTCCCCAATTATTATCATCTATTTTATTAACAACGTAAATATCTGTAGACCTCTTTTTACCTTTCCTATCAGAAACGAAGTACATCGTATTCCCATCTGCTGTTAAAGAAGGAGAACCATCAAAAAAAGACGAGTTTATTTGTTGATTTTGGATTTTCTTTGGGGAAGACCACCTGCCTTTGTTACTAAATGTAATTTTGAAAATATCAGAACCTTTGGTTTTTTTACGTCCTTTAACATAAGTATTATTAATCGTTAAATAAGCTGTTAACCCATCATCTGATATATCTGAAAATGAATCAAATCCATAAGAATTTATTCTATCAATATCATTTGATACACTATCCCAAACATTTGCCTCATCATTCCAAATAGCTCTATAGATATCTTCAAAATACTCTTGATCATCAGGATTTGCTTTAGTTCCTTTTGTATCATTTCTTCTTGCTGTAAAATACATTATTTTACCATCTTTTGATAAAACAGCTCCATATTCATCATATCCAGAGTTTATTTCTGAACTAAGCTTGTGTCTCGTCAAAGAATCCCCTTTTTCGAAGATACTCTTAGCAAATCTACATTGCTCTATCTTGGATGAAATATTTAAATTTTTACTTCTTAGAGTGGGGATTAATAATAGAGCTTTAGAATAATTAATTAAAGCCGAATCAAGTTTCTCTAATTGATGATAAGTATCTCCCAACAAATTATACACTTCAGGATCAACATTAACATGGTTTTTAGTTATTGCTTGATTAGCATATTTCAAAGCAAAACCATAGTTTGACATTTTAAAATGACAGTTAGAAATCCAATATGGCGGCCTCCAGCTATTGGGGTCTTTTTTAGAAACTTGCCTAAAATGAATTAAGGCATCTTTAATCTTTCCTTCATAGTAAAGACGTTTTCCTTCTTCAAGCATTATCAATGCAGAAGATTTATCAATAATACTTGTTACTGTATCAGAAGGCTTATCAAAATCATGATTAAAAGAAAATGAATAACTAAAAAAACAAAAATTAATAAAAAATAATTGTAGGACTAATTTCATATTTAGAACATTAAAAAAGTAAAAATACTGTCTTTGTTTGTAGTAAACTTTTAATAAAGGTATTAAAATTTAATTTTAAATAAGGTAAGCAGACAAAAGAAATTAATTATGACTAAAGAATTATTATATTTACTTTTTATTTTAGAACGTATTATTATTAATGACTTTAAAAAGCAATTAAAATGTCTTTAAATACTTTAACAGCAATTTCTCCAATAGATGGAAGATATAATTCAAAAACAAAAGAGCTACAACAATACTTTTCTGAGTTTGGATTAATAAAATACCGTGTTCTTATCGAAGTTGAATATTTGATTTCATTAGTTGAGTTTAACGTAGAAACATTAGCCAGCTTTCCTAAAGAAAAGTTTAAAGATTTAAGAGAAATCTACACTAATTTTTCAGAAGAAGATGCTAAATGGATTAAGGATACAGAAAAGGTTACCAATCATGATGTTAAAGCTGTAGAATACTTTTTAAAAGAAAAAATGACTCAATTAGGTCTTGAAAAACATTTAGAGTTTGTTCATTTTGGGTTAACCTCTCAAGACATAAATAATACATCTATTCCACTTTCAATAAAAGATGCAATCAATGAAACATACATTCCATTGATTTCGAAATTGATTGAAAAGTTAAACTTTTTAAAACAAGACTGGAAGGATGTTTCTATGCTTGCTAAAACTCATGGTCAGCCAGCATCTCCTACTCGACTAGGAAAAGAAATACAAGTATTTTCGGAACGACTTGAAAAACAATTAGAACAATTGAAAAGCATACCATTCTCTGCAAAATTTGGAGGTGCTACAGGTAACTTTAATGCTCATAATGTTGCTTTTCCATCAATGAACTGGGTTGATTTTGCAAATAAGTTTGTTAATGAGTCATTAGGTTTAGATAGAAATCAAACAACAACACAAATTGATCACTATGACAATTTAGCTGCATTATTTGATTGTTTAAAAAGAATAAATACTATTATTCTTGATTTAGATAGAGATATGTGGACATATATTTCGATGAATTATTTTAAACAGCAATTAAAAGAAGGAGAAATAGGCTCTTCTGCAATGCCTCATAAAGTTAATCCAATTGACTTTGAAAACTCTGAAGGGAATATTGGAATTGCAAATGCTTTATTTGAACACCTATCAGCAAAACTACCTGTTAGTAGGCTACAAAGAGACTTAACAGACTCTACAGTTTTAAGAACAATCGGAATGCCTTTTGCTCATACTTTTATTGCTATTAAATCATCTATAAATGGATTGAATAAATTATTAATAAATAAAGAAGCGATTTCTCAAGACCTTGAGGAGAATTGGGCGGTAGTTGCAGAAGCAATTCAAACAATCCTTAGAAGAGAAGGTTTCCCAAAACCATATGAAGCATTAAAAGGATTAACGCGTAAAAATGAAGCTGTAACAAAAAATACGGTTCAATCATTTATTGATACTTTAGAGGTTAGTAACGATCTTAAATCTGAACTTAAATCAATATCTCCTGAAAACTATACAGGAATTCAACTCGTTAAATAACTATCATTAAAATAAAAATTATACTATTTCTTTTTCTATTTTCTTTTTCTAATTCAACTTTAGGACAAGATTATAGAATAGAATGGGGTCCATTAGAAAGAAGTAATGGACAAATGTGGAATATTATTCCTAAAGATAATCATGAGTTTTATACTTTAAGAAGGTCAGGAAGAGGTGGTATTTTAAGTAGTCTTCAACTTGCTTTTCACAAGGATTTAACAATAAGACTTAAATCTAAAATAAAACTAAACATAAATAATCAATTAGCTGCTTTTGAAAATATTTATGTGATAGATGAAAAGATTTTTGTGTTTTTAAGTAATAGGCAAAAGACAAAAAAGAATCTGTATTTACAAGAATATTCAACAGATTTAAAACCTTTAGGAAAGGCTGTAAAACTTGCTGAATATGATATCGAAAAAGGAAGAGGCTCTGACTTTTTTATGGTTATAGAATCTGATGATCATGGTTTTTTTGGTATAGTTTGGGAGAAGTATAATAAAAAATCAGATAAGCAATCTTATGGTTACCATATCTACGATGACCAAATAAATTCAATATCTGAAGGGGAGTATATTCTACCTGGTGATGGTTCTTTGACAGATATAGAATACCATTACCTTTCTAATAGCGGAGATTATTTTATTGCAATATCTGAATATGAAGAAGTTAAATCTGGAAAAAAAATATTTAAAAGACTAAACTTAAAAGGTTTTCGTATTTCACAAGTTACTCCTGACGGATTGATAGATTTTAATATCAACTTAGAGGATAAAAGAATTATGAATTTAACAATCTCTAGTGATAATGAAAAAACTTTCACTCTAACTGGAACATATGGTGAAGACGGAAAAAGTGGAATATCCGGAGTTTACTATCTTAGATTTAACTTCAATAAACAAGAAGTAATAGACCAAGGCTTTAAAGAATTTAGCGAAGATTTTATAACTCAAGATAGGAGTGATAGAAAGAAAAAGAAAAACAACAAAAAACAAGCTAAAGGTAAAGGTTCAGAGCCAACTTTGGCAAGTTACACTCTAAGAAAAGCTGAAGTACTAAAAGACGGAAGTTTTATAACCACTTTAGAACAATACTATGTAATTGAACATACCACAAGAGATCCTAAAACAGGTGCTACAACAACTACCTATACATACTACTACAACGATATTATAGCATATAAAGTTGGAGTATCTGGTGAATTCGATTGGCTGGTTAAAATTGATAAAAGTCAAGTTTCCACAAATGATGGAGGATTCTACAGTTCTTATAGTCAATTTATTGATAATGGAAAACTGTATATGATTTTTAATGATAATATTAAAAACTATAAAGAAAATGGAGATTTTAACACCAAACTTGAAAGAGTCGAGTCTTCTAGACTAAGTAAACGAAAAAATGCAGTTGCAATAGTAGGAGTTGATCTAGAAAATGGAAAGTTAAAAAGAGAAACATTACTACGAGGGGCAGATATTGGAGCAAGAGTTGTTCCTAAAAAGTTTATTGTTGATATCAACAGTCATCAGGTAACTCTTTATTCAGTTAGAGGGAAAAAAGAAATTTATGGTAAAATTGAATTAAAAGATTAATTAATTCATCTATTAAATTAATAGTCATTAAGATTTATTTCTTAATGGCTTTTTTTATTTTTATAAAAAGTAAAATTAATATTGAAACATACCAAATAACTTCCGAAAACCTTCCTATCCAGTCTCCATTTTTGGTATAAAAAGATAAAACTTGATTTTTATTAATACTACCTCGAACTACATCTTCAACCCACCATTCAGTCTTAGATAAAACTTCTCCTCTTTGATTAATTAAACAACTTATTCCGGTATTCGCTGAACGAGCAATCGACCTTCTATTTTCTATAGCCCTCAATGAAGCAAAACTAGCGTGTTGCTTATATCCTGGAGTATTTCCCCACCAACCATCATTTGTAATAATAAAAATTAACTCGGCTCCATCTTTCACTTGTTCAGAGACAAATTCACCATAAACAGATTCATAACACACAGTAGAAGTAAAACCTATTTCATTTGCATTAAAAGATTTAGCTTCAGTTTCTACACCTAAAGAACCCGAAGCTCCATCTAAATTTATCGCTAAATCTTCTAATTGAGGTAGAATAGTGTTAAATGGGATTTTTTCAACACCTAAAACTAATTTAGATTTATGTATGAATCTAGGAAAACTATCTTTTTCGAATAAAATAGAAGTATTATAGCTCTCATAAAAGCCTTTACTATTAATTAACTCTCTTGAAACATTCGAGTTTTTTGAAGTGAAAAATTTCAGGGTAGATGCTCCTGTTAAGAATGGAACATTATATTCTGAAGAAAAATCTAAAAAAGTAGAACAGATAGGTGTTTGTTCAAAATTATTTTCCCATACAGGGCTACTAATCGCTGTTTCTGGAGCAATTATTAAAGAGGTTTTATTGGTGAGATTCTTTCTTGCTAGACTCAACAACTTATTAATTTGTTCTGTAATACTTGTGTTAAACTTTTCATTATATGGATCAATATTAGGTTGTAAACATAGAACTTCAATTGGGTCTAGCTTTTCATTATAATTAGAATTAATAATTTGAGAAAGAATTATAGGTGAAATTATAGTTATGAATAATACTCCTACCCATGTTTGACTTAACTTCTTATCTTTTTGATACAATACTATGATGTAGTAGAAAATGTAATTAATCAATAATAACCATAAACTACCTCCTAATACTCCAGTATATTCATACCACTGAATAATATTTGGTGTAATAGAAAAGATATTACCAAAATTCAACCAAGGCCACGAAAGTTCCCAAGAATAATGGAAGTACTCAAAGGATAACCATGAAGCAATAAAAAATATTAAACCATATTTTCTTGATGTATTTTTTTTTAGTATATGATAAAATTGAAAAAAAACAGCCATTAATAAAGAATTCAAAAATACTGCAAACAACATTCCACCAGCACTTGCATTCCAAATCCACCACGTAGTACCTATGTTATATATAAAGAAAGATAAGTAAGAATACCCAAATAATTTTCTGCTTTTGAGGTTGTTAAAGACGTAATTCTCAACTAACAATAATGGAACTAAAGAAATAAAGAATAGAAAAGTTAAACTCCCAGTATATGGAAATGCAATTACCATCATTATACCGGAAAGCAAACTTATTAGAAATCTATTTTTACGTTTAGATAAAAAAATCATAATAACACTTTAAGTAAACTTTCACAAACATAATACTATAAACGAAAAAAGTCCCATAAAGGGACTTTTAAAAAAATATAAAAAAAGAATTATTTTTCTTGAGTTTGAACTGGATCAACAGTTTCTATCTCTTTTTTATCATCTTTCTTAACTTTACTTTTTTTAGGTTTTGGATTTGAACTTTTTTCTTTACCTTCTTTATCTTTTTTCGGTCCAATAACAATATTCATCCCAAAACTTACATGAGCGTGTTTTGAACTTGTAGGACTTATAACTGCCATAACATTATCAGTCATTCCGTAAAATTGAACTGGACCAGCAACTAAGTTTATACCAAGACCTAAGTTATTAAAGGATGTGCCATAAGTCGAATAATTTAAACTAAAGCCTAACCATCTCTTTAACTGAATATTCCCAGATATTGAAGTACCTACATTGTATTTCTGACCAATAATTTCATTGTAAACTAAAACACTTGAACTAAAGACATCATTAAACTTATATCTACCTCCTAAATAAAATTTGGTTCTTAATGCTGTATTATAACTATTATTATTTTCGTCTTGTCTAAATATTTCTTGAAGAGTATCTGATAAATCTGAACCAATATTATTAACACTATCTAAAGCTTGATTTAAATCAATACCTTCAAAAGTATAATTAACATCATTAGAAACATAATTAGTTACGTTATCTTTCCATTTGATTAATCCTAAATCTAAAATACTTGCACTAAAACTTAGATTATCATTGTACTCATAATTCGCTCCTAAATCAATCCCAAAACCTATATTAGAAAAATTAAATAAAGAGGGAAAAGGATTGTATTCAATGGTAGAGTCTGTAAAAGGAGAAATATTAGAAGTATTAATCTCAGATGAACCATCTATAGTTAAAGCAAAAGTACTAGCATCAGTTGTTAAACCAAGCTTTGTATCAATAGTATTAATATTCGCAACACCAGAAATCAATTTAACCCGACCTCCTATAGTTAGCTTCTCATTTATATTTCTATTAAAACCAATACCATATTCAATATACGAACTCAAGTTAAGACCTATTCCATCTAAAGAAGCTCTTTCTCCAAGTAATTTATTTCCATTACCATCTAAACTTAGCTCAAGTAGGTCTTTAGGATAGTTTAATCTTGTTTGAAATCTATTAGTAATGTTTAATGAAATAAAGTTTTCTTTAACCTTAAAACCCAAACCAAAAATTTCGTTAGACATTTCAAAATTAACGTAGTTCAGATCCTTCATGTCAGTTAATAGTAACGAAGGAGATATTTGTAATGAATCATCTTGAGACCTCGACTCTAAAGCACTATTTAAAGTAAAACCAGAATTCATTAAAGAAATATTTTGCATACCAACAGGTAAACTTAAATACAATCTATTGTTTTGTTTAAAGCCAGGGTTTAAATAATTAGCTTGATTAGTTTGTTGTAAATGGTATAATGAAAAATTCTTTTGAGAAAAAGAAGTAAAAGATACACTCATAATAACGATAAGAGTGTATAGCCTTTTATTGAACTTAATATTTGTTGACATTTGTAATCCTTTTTAAATTTAATTTTTAACTTCTAGTATGAAACCTAACTTTAAAGATATCCCATAAGAATCATAAAATTTCACTGTTGAGTTTTGATAATCAGTTGTATTAATAACACCATCAATGATGATATGCTCAACATTACCTAACAAGTTTACTTGATCTTGTGAAAGTTTAACATTAGTGATATTATTAACAGATGAAGTTACTTTACCTTCAGAATCAACGTTAGCTCCTCCGACTAAAGATATTGGCGAATCCGAAAGTGTGAATATTGGATTGAAGTTATCATCTGTAAATATCGCTTGTGCACTAAATGAAATAGGAAATCCATTATCAACATTAAACCTAAATAATAATGATTCAACAGAACTTACATCAGTACCATCTAAAGAATAATCTATAGTATCTTTAGCTTTAATCCCATAAGCTTTACCTTCAAATGGAAGGTTTAAATTAGCTTTAACAACCATTTTACTACCAGACTCAATAAAATTGAGCTGTCCAGTATTTCCATTTGGATTTGGAATTGCAGAAATATCATACTTGAAATACTTTGGGTTAACATCTAAAATGGACTCGATATTTGTCGTATTTTGATTATTTAAAGTTAATTGTGTATTTCTTGTTTCCCCCATTAATAAGGGAGTATTAATAGCAAGAGAAGGCTCTGACAAAACTAAAGGTGAAGATTGACCAGTTATAGAATCAATCGTTTCAAAATTATCGAAATTAATATTTATTGGGACACCAAATGAGTTATTGATATCAAATGTTAAACTTGGGTTTGAAAAAGATAAACTTCCTTGATTATTTGTACTTTGGAAAATTTTTAACAATAAAGAATCACTCGAGGAAGTTAATGGATCCTGACCAAAGTAACCAGTAAGGTTTTCATATTCTAAATCACTTAATCCTAAAGATAAGTTAATCGTTTCATCTCCTACTATTGGATTACCAGGTGTGCCTGTACCAGTAATCGTAGCATCTATTGAAGCTCTTAATGAGTTTGTTAAAGTGCCTCCTCCAGTAAAGTCAGCTGAATATCCAGACAAATCAACAGAAACAGTTTGAGAAGTTGAAGGGTTACCTTCATATAATAAATTTAAACTACGAGTAATAGGTAAAGAATTAACATCAACTAAATCTGTGATTGTAACATTTAAAGTTGCATCATGCTGAAATGTTGAAACAACATTCAAAGTAAGAGTACCTGACTTGAAATTTAATGTATTAATTTCAACACCGCTAGGCGCATCGTATGAAGTAGATACATTCTCAGAATTACTTAAAGTTGTACCATTTAGAAACACTGGAACTGAAACTAATCCAGGTGGAGTTAAATCAAAAACTTCCGTATAGTCCTCTAAAGAGATAAAATCTGAAGCTAAAACAGAATCCAGATTCTCTTCGTATTCGATAGACATTCCACCTAAAGGTCCAACTATTATTCCTGAATCAATATTAACAAGTAAATCCGAAATTAAAAAATTAGCTTCTCCAACTGGAACAGCAATACTTGGATTCCATGAAGCTGAGGTAGATATTTTATTTATTTTCTTCTGACAACCAACTAAAATTAAGATGGATATAGCTAGAAAAAAAGATCTTATAAATAGTTTATTCTTAGTCATTTTTATCATTTAAACATTACACATAAAAAAGTGAACAAATCTACTACATAAAAAAGGATTATTCAAGCTAAATATTCATGAACACGATAATTATACATATAAATGTGAAATAATTATCGATAAAATAATATTGAATTAAAACTTGATTGATAATTGGTTCTCATCAGGAATTAATTTAAAACTTAATCTATGATGAGAAGATATCCCATATTTTAAAATTCCTTCACGGTGTTTTTTAGTAGGGTATCCCACGTTATTCTTCCAATCATAATAAGGAAATAGTTCTCCTAATTTAGACATATACCTATCTCTATAAGTTTTGGCTAAAATTGATGCTGCAGCGATATTCATATACTTTGAATCGCCTTTAATGATACATTTATGAGGTAAATCTTCAAATTTATTAAACCTATTTCCATCTACTAAAATAAATTCAGGTTTTATATCTAGGTTATTTATCGCCCTATGCATTGCAAGAAAACTTGCGTTTAAAATATTAACTTCGTCAATCTCTTTATGGTCGACTTCTCCTATTGCCCAGGAAATAGATTCTTTTTTAATATACTCTTCTAATATTAATAAGTTTTTTTTAGATACTTTTTTAGAGTCATTTAATAATGGATGAGAAAAATCAGAACTTAAACTAACTGCTGCAGCAACAACTGGTCCTGCAAGACAACCTCTACCTACTTCATCACAACCTACCTCTATTAGAGTATCTTGATAGGATAATTTTAATCTACTCATTTTTATCAATAAAAAAGAGGTTCCGTTATGGAACCTCTTAAAATCATTACAAAAACTATTATTAAAAACAATAGTTGTTCGCTTCTATTAATTCTTTAGCTATTAACTGTCTAGCTTCTTTAGGATTAAAAGCATTTGTTTTTGTAAACCTTTTCAACCCTAATAACATCATTCTCAATTCATCGCCTTCTGCAAAACTATTTAAAGCATCTTTACCAGATTTCTCTATTAAGGATGCTGCATCATAAAAGAATGTCTTTGTCATAGCAATTTGAGCAAGTGCAGAATCTTCGCCATTTAATAAAATATGTTTTTCAGTTCTAAGAAGTGCAGATTCAGCTTGATAAATTTGAATTGTTATATCTGCAAGATTCAAAAGAATTTCTTGTTCTTTAGAAATAGATTGCATTAATTTTTGAACTGCAGATCCAGCAATCATTAATAACACTTTCTTGAAATTCTCTAAGTATTTGTATTCATCTTTAAAAACTCCTTCAACTTCTTCACCTTGTTCAGGAATACTCATTAATTCACTAGCAACCTTAGTAGCGTGAGATAATAAATCTAATTCACCTTTCATGGCTTTTCTTAGTAACATATCAATAATTAACATCCTGTTAATTTCGTTAGTTCCTTCAAATATTCGGTTAATTCTAGAGTCTCTATATGCCTTCTCAACAGGTGATTCTGCTGAATATCCCATACCTCCATATATTTGAACTGCTTCATCAGCAACAAAATCTAAGCATTCAGAACCAGCAACCTTTAGGATAGCACATTCTATTGCATAATCTTCTATTCCCTTTAAAGTTGCTTTTTCTTTTGTCAAACCTTCTGAAATATGACTTAAAATAGCATCGTCTATATTTTGACCAGCTCTATAAGTTGCTGATTCAACAACATAAGTTCGAATTGCTTGTTCTGCAAGCTTATGTCTTATAGCACCATATTTATTTATAGACCTTCCAAACTGCTCTCTTTCGGAAGCATAACGCACAGAATCAACAATCGTAGCTTTAGCACCACCCATAACACCTGCTGCAAGTTTAATACGACCAATATTTAAAATATTTAAAGCAATTTTAAATCCACTTCCTCTTTCACTAAGAAGATTTTCAACGGGAACTTTTACATTATTAAAAAAAACTTGTCGTGTAGAAGATCCTTTTATCCCCATCTTTTTTTCTTCAGGGTTTAAAGAAACTCCATCAGATTTAGCTTCAACCAAAAAAGCTGATAAATTTTTATCATCACCAATTTTAGCAAAAACTGTCATAAGATCAGCAAAACCTCCATTAGTGATCCACATCTTTTGACCTGTAATAGAATAATATTTACCATCATCTGATAAAACAGCTTTAGTTTTACCGGAATTTGCATCAGAACCAGAACTAGGTTCAGTTAAACAATATGCTGCTTTCCATTCACCTGAAGCTAATTTAGAGCTATATTTAGATTTTTGTGAATCATTACCGTAATATAATAAAGGTAAAGAACCAATTCCTGTGTGTGCACCATATGCTACAGAAAAAGAATGACCTTTTCCTAATCTTTCTGTTGCAAGAAGAGATGTTTTAAAATCAACTCCCATGCCTCCTAAATCTTCTGGAACTGACATTCCTAACATTCCTAATTCTCCAGCTTTATCCAACAAGGAAACCATCAAACCATCTTCCATACCATCGAGTCTATCAATAACGGGATAAACTTCATGATCAATAAAATCATCACACATTTTAGCAATCATTTTATGTTCTTCAGACCATTCTTCTGGTATGAAAATTTCTGAGGGGTTAGATGTTCTTATTAAGAACTCACCTCCTTTAATTGGTTTATTATTTTCTGATGACATATGAATAAAAATTAAGTACCTTACTAATATAATAATATGTATTGATAAATACAACAATTGAAAATAAAATAATTAAATACTATATTACATATAGATTAACAGCTTTTATAACATTCAATGAATGAATGAATGAATGAATGAATGAATGAATAAAATTCAAACTCCTACATGAATTTAATATTATTTAGTGCTAGTGGGACAAGTGGTATACAAAAAAGTACAGGCAGAAAAAAAGCCCGTTACAAATAAATGTAACGGGCTTTTATAAAAGTGGCATCGACTTACTCTCCCACCCTCAAAAGGGCAGTACCATCAGCGCTAGTGGGCTTAACTTCT
>Ga0228634_1001109_pt1 | contig 16508 bp, 10 predicted proteins | sample 42DmetaG_FD_190063 | JGI IMG/M metagenome (GOLD analysis project Ga0228634, IMG submission 190063) | Seawater microbial communities from Monterey Bay, California, United States - 42D | ecosystem: Environmental > Aquatic > Marine > Coastal | place: USA: California | collected 2016-09-27 | reverse complement strand
TTATTATAAAGAGGTATAATCAATGGCAGTCGATATAGTAAAATTAGCACCAGAATCTTTTAGAACGATTTACCTTCGTAAAGAAGATCGTATTATCTTGCGTACTGAGCAAGGTCGTAAAATTATTATCAAACGTATCATACCTGATGAATGGAAGCCTTGGAAACTCTATGATCAAGAGTTAGCTGACAATAACAACAAAAAAGAAATATTCTTAATTGATGCACAGTTTCTACCACAAATTACAGATAACTTTATCAAGAAAACACGTAGCTAATGACTAACAAAAATGATTTTAACCCTTCGGCAGGTGATATCCTGAGCGCAGTCGTATCCAATTATTCGGGTTCGAAGTCGGAAGATATGTTTGGACGTATACTTGGTTTTGATATTAGACAATCTATGACGCAGATGGGGTATTCTGGAAGTATTACTGTTTTAGATACTATTGGGTTTATTGACGATTTTCCTTTGAGATCAGAAGAAACTATGGAGTTAAAGATTAAGTCCTTTGACACTAATACTGAATTCAACATTAAGGTTCATGTATATAAGATAGATAACTTTGTTGTTTCGGAAAGTGGGAATGGTTTGTTGTATACGATACATTTTGTATCGGACATTTCATTTAAGGCAAGTACAAGACGTATTACTAAAGCTTACCAAAGTTCTATTAGTGGCATTGCAAAAGAAGTTTTCGAAACATATTTTTCAAAATTAGGTGGTGCAGATTATCTTTCTGATGGTGGTAGAGTTAATGAATACGCAACAGCAAAGTATCCGATTGTAGGTCAAACAAATAGAAGTTTATTCGTACAACCTACATACAATATTAATAAGTGTATAATACCTAACATGACTCCTACAGATGCAATGCGATATTTGCAGACACAGGCATACCAACCAGAGACACCATCAAATTCTTTCAAGTTTTTTGAGACTTTGGACAACTTTTATTTTGCGACTGATGAATACTTTATTAAGACTGCACAAGCAAAAGATTTGATAGATTTATTCTATGCTCCATCATCAAATGCAGATGGTCGTGACCCTTCTGATCAAATAAACAGGATAGAAGAGTTAAACGTAATATCAAAGGGTATTGACACAGCTAACGATATGTTCTCTGGTTCTTATAAAAACCGTGTTACAGAAATTGACTTTCTAAGACGAAAGGTTGTTCATAATATATTTGATTATTCTAAAGATGCTAAATATATTGACATGTCGGGTAACCCACGTAATCTTGAGGATAATCCACATACAGAAGCATTTAGAAATGATATGTTTACAGATGAAAATGCAAAAGACTTTTTAGTTTATAGAGATTTTCAACAACCAGGAGACATACCTGGCTCTTTGCATACAGATAGACACATTTCCCAAATTGTTTCGAATAGAATTTCTTACCAAGAACATCTTAATGCTACTAAAGTTCAATGCCAATTGAAAGGTCGTTTAGACATAGCACCAGGTAATATTGTTAATTTAGAAGTTCAGAATATGGATGGGATTAATTTGTTGTCCAAGCACAGAACTCTCAGTGGAAGATACTTAGTAGTAACTGTTGTACATTCCCGTTCCAAGGAAAGTAATACATTAAACACGGCACTTGAGTTAAGCAAGTTCGATTGGAGTATAGGTGAAATAGATGCATGAATATGGTGTAGGAATAAAAGACCCTCTATTTTTTATTGGGGTAATAGAAGATAATGACGATCCCCGTAAAGAAGGTCGTTGTAAAGTTAGGGCGTTTGGTGTGCATGGAACCAACAAAGACATTGCACCAGAAGATTTGCCATGGGCTATTGTTGTCCAAGGAGATTACAATCCAAACACTATACCAAAATTAAATTCTTGGGTATTCGGCATGTTCTTAGATGGTAGAGGCGCTCAACAGCCAATGGTGCTAGGATTGATACCAACACAAATGACTGAAATTATGAACCCAGAAGTTACAGGTTGGGGAGTTATTCCAAAGTCTCAAGGTGAGAAAACCGCCGAAGGCTCAGCACCAGAAGATATTGGGCAACCACAGAACCATAGACTTGCTCGTGGTGAATACATCGACGAAACATATGTAACAGATCAAAACACATTACGCACCAGAGACGTAAAGATTGGTGGGACGGAAAGAGTTTGGTCAGAACCACCATCAGCATATGATGCTGAATATGGATTTAATAGAATAATACATGCAGGTAAAAATTCAATTGAAATAGACAGCACTCCTGGTGCAGAAAGAATTATGGTTTATCACAAGTCTGGTTCTTTCGTACAGATTGACAATAAGGGTGTAAAAACTGACAAAACAATATCAGACAAATATGAGGTTAACGATAGAAATCAACACGTTTCTGTTGGTGGCATGAGTACAGTTACGATTATGGGCAATAGCTACGTTTATGTAAAAGGCAATAAGATTGAAGAAATTGAAGGCGATTTACAACAACTAGTTCACGGAAACCATTTACTTTCTGTTGGACAACAATCAACTATACAAGCTGGCAACCAAGTACAAATTCGTGGTGCTGACGTTAAAATGGAAGCTAATATCGGTACTATGTCTATTAGGGCTGAGAAAGAACTTCAAACAGAAGCTGGTATTGGTTGGTATGCTAAAGCACCATTTGTTTGGGCAGAAGCAACGCAGAACATGAATGTTAAGGCTAATAATATGAACTTATTTGCTGAAACCGAAATGAATATTAAATCGGCTGATCTTAATATTATTGGCACAGATACTACTGACATAAGAGGCGGCGTATTAACACTTGGTTCGGATGGGCTTCTTCATGTTAGAGGAACAACCGTTTATGTGGATGATATTGTTCGCATGGCTGAGGGTGGTGCGGCTACGGCTCACGCAGATGGTGATGTTGTAACCGCTGAAGAATCTAAAGGTGCATCATCAGTAGAAGCACCAGAGCCAGTGGCAGTCAGTACATCTATTGCACCAGAAGACCCACCTTCTATAAGTGGGCAAGGTATTGGATCAAGAGATACACCTGATGTGTGATCGGACACCAGTTTGATGATAAATAGAATAAAGATAACGTTTAAGGAAACCCAGTAATGGAAAAGCAACTAACCAATCGTGATTGGTGTTTAAGTCCTGATGAAGAGAAAGTCTTCAAGGCTTCCCCACAAGCGACTGCTACTATTACTGGAGAACACACGTTAGCTCAGATTGAAGTATTGCAAGCAAGCTTTGCTGAAAACATTGTTTCTAACGCATCTGATAATATTGTAGTAGAAGCAGTCAAGGTTTATGGAGATGCTTTTTATACTAATCTAAATAATATCAACAATGTTGTTTTGAAAACAGATTTTGTTGTACAAGAATTGCCAAAATATGAATTACTTGATAAGAGACTTCAAGCAGGTTCTATTTCACCATTTGAATTTGCACAGTTCATATCAGATTATTCGTACACACCTTTAACAGCAAACTTTGTTGCAAACCAAAACAAACCCAAATTCCTAAAAAATCTTGACGATTTCTACAGAGATGGTGGGTTTGCAAATAGTATTATGGGTGGGTTCTGTTCAGTTCTTCCCAATGCATTTGCCGCTATTGGTGGGTTCTTTATAATACTTGGTCAAGTAGAAGGTCTTATTGGGGATGCTCTTAGCTTCATCAACAAGATTAGAAACATTGAAGACCCAATCAAAGCTTTGTTTGAGAAGATTAAGGTCAAGGCTCTTATTGAAGCAATTAAAGAAAAAATTAAAAGCGTGGTCGAAGGTGCTATAAATAAAATAACAGATGCGATTAAAAACTTTAATATGCAAAATGTTATAGATCAAGTGGAAAATTTTATTCAAAGTAATGTTATAGCCAAGGTAAACCAACTTAAAAACTCTATTATGAGAACATTTAGCGAAGAAAACATTAAAAAGATCAAAGCTAAAGTGCAAGGCATGATTGATTATGCTGTTGGTCTATTCGATAACCCATCTATAGAAGAAATTTTATTCTTGATGGCACGTATTTGTGGATTTGCTGCTGGAGTGGAATCTATACTTAATGGATCAAAATTGCCACTTGATAATATTACAAACAATTATAGGGATATGGTTAACACGGTAAAGGCAACATCAGGTTTGGTTACAGCAAAAGCTATAAAAGCTGGTGCGCCAAGGTTCACTGATGCCGTGAGAAGAGAAATGATTGAAGATCAGAAAAAGATATGGAAGTCTGTTCTTCCAGAATACAGACCAGATAGATTGCCCGATTTACCAGGTACAGATGCTCTTGTGGATATGGCAAGACGCGCATTAGATGACTTAGGTGGGGAAAATAGTAATGGCGAAAAAACAAGAATTCCATTAGGCGAAGTTGGTGCTACACCAGAAGAAAGAGCGCAGATACCATCTTGGGAAGAAGTAAAAAGGGGAAACCACCCTATTTTTGCACTAAGCGGTGGTTGGATGTCACGCGAACGTCCTAGATCAGAAGGTGGTGGATTGTATGTGGGTGCTGAGGGGTGGAACCAGATGGAAGAGGATACACTTATTAGACTTCTGCGACTGCAAAAAGCTATGGGTATAGGTCCTCTTAGAATTAATTCTTTGTGGAGAAGTGACGAATACCAAAGACTTATAAACCCAGATGTGGAAAATAGCCAACACGAACTTGGATTAGCGGCTGATATTCTCTGCACGGACAATAATTGGAACTCAAGAGTAAGGGAAAGATTTGTCATTGAAGCGAGAGGTGTGGGATTTACTACATTTGGATTCTATAAATCAAAAGGGTTTATCCATGTGGATAGCAGAAAAGACAAAGTAAATGATTGGGGATCGAATTGGTAGTAGCATTAGTAACAAATAGACAGAAAAAGATTTCTATATATTCTGATTTCAAGAAAGACCTTGAAATTAGCCCATTGTCACAGGATTTGACCGTATTCAAAGATGAAGATTCTATTAAAGAATCTATACGCAATCTATTGCTTACTGATCGTGGCGAGAGATTGATGCAACCAAACATTGGTGGCAACATTAGAGCTATGCTATTTGAAAATATTACACCAGGTAATCTGACATTGATAGAAGACCAAGTGAGAACAACACTTGATCTACACGAGCCAAGGGCAGAAATAATCGATGTGAGCGTTAGTGCGATTGATGAGCAAAACGTTGTCAGGATTCGAATACAATTTTACATTTTAAATAACCAACAGCCTATCTCTGTTGATGTATTTTTAGAGAGGACTAGATAGATGGTTAAACTAAATATTTCAGAGTTAGACTTTGAAGCAGTAAAATCACAGTTTAAAGAGTATTTGCAATCTCAGACGCAATTCAAAGATTATAACTTTGATGGGTCAAACATGTCTGTTTTGCTTGACGTGCTATCTTATAACACATTCCAAAATAACTTCTATTCTAATATGGCGATCAATGAGATGTTCCTTGACTCCGCTGTACTAAGAAACTCTGTTGTTTCCCATGCAAAAGAACTAAACTACTTACCAAGATCAAGAAGATCAGCAAAAGCTTTGGTGACTGTTACGTTTACAGATACAACTGCGACTGGACAGTCAATTACAATTCCTCAATATTCACCTTTTACAACTATACATAATGGTGAAAACTTTGAGTTTGTAACAGACCAAACATACATTGCCAAGAAAACAGCGCCAAATACATTCGTTGCTGAAAACGTTGAAATCTTTGAAGGTCAAATGTTGGCAAGCTTCGAACGTGAGGGCTTCTTTGTTGACGAAGATGGTATTTTACGTGTGGTACTTTCAAACGAAAACGCAGACACTGAATCCATTGCGATATTTGTTGATGCTGAAGCTACAGAAAACGAAAACGTATTCCTACGCAAAAACGACATCTTTGGTGTTGGGGCGACAGACAAAGTATTCTACATCGAACCATACTATGATGGACGTTACACAATTTATTTTGGTAACAATGTTTTTGGTTTCCAACCAGCAGAATTTGAAGATATTAGAGTACGTTATAGAATTACATCAGGCACTGAAGGTAACGGTGCTAAGACATTCTCTATGGCTACTAACTTTGGTAGTGCTGTAGTATCAACTGTAGAGATTGCTGCTGGTGGTGCTGAAAGAGAAACAATTGAAAGTATTAGATACTTTGCTCCTAAGAGTTTGCAAATACAAGAACGTGCTATTACTACATCAGACTATGAAATTCTTTTGAAAACACAATTCCCCGAAATACAAGCTGTTGCGGCTTATGGTGGTGAAGACCTTGATCCACCACAATTTGGTAAGGTTGCTATATCAGTGTATCTTGGGAGAGGACAAGAAAGTTTGTCGAACACTCTTTCCAACACATATATTGAATATCTAAAAGAAAGAAGTCCACTTGCAATCGAACCTATATTCGTAGAAACGCAATTCATGTATGCATGTGCAGTTGTTGATGTTTACTATAATCCGAAGCTAACACGCAAATCTTCTGGTGATATTGAAACACTAGTGCAAAATGCTTTAAGAGATTACAATGATCAATACCTCGACGACTTTAATACACAACTAAGAGTTTCTGTTCTTGGATCGGCTATTGATGCAGTAGACATTTCAACAACAAGTAATGACATTTCAGTAATGCCTTACATTGAATATTCCCCACCATTGAATGTTGCTTTAAACCCATCATTCAAGTTTGTTGCTAAACTAATAAAACCATATCCTTTTGATGAGGATAGGGGGTTTGCTACTTATAAGCCAGCAATTAAAACTGGGGTGTTCTCGTTTAATGGTTCAAACGTTTACTTGCAAGACGATGGTGTTGGCAATATCCAAATTATTACGAGTGATGTAGCTAACCCTAAAGTGGTTAAACCTTCTATCGGCACAGTAAATTATGATACAGGCGAAGTTAATTTGGTTGGGTTTATTACAGATGGTTTTGTTGGTTCGGGTATTAAGTTTATGGCTAGTACCTCAAAGAATGACATCACAGCACCAAACGGCAGAATATTGACAATGAAGACTTCAGACGCAACAATCAATCTTATTGAGACAAAATAATGTCAGACATCGAAAAGAACATAGCATTTAAGATACCTCAACAATTCCCTGCGATATATCGTGAGGAAAACGCAGAGTTAGTGCAATTAGTACAAGACTATTATAAGTTCTTGGAAACTACACCTACTATGGGTTTGTACAACTCAAGGCGCATGTTTGAGTATAGGGATATTACTACTACACTTGAGAGTATGATCATATTCTTCCAAAAGAAGTTCTTGAGCGATCTCCCATTACTTGAAGATGCTAGTGTACGGCTTGTTGTTAAAAATATATTAGACCTTTACAGAAGAAAAGGTTCGGAAAGTGGTATCATTCTATTCTTTAGAATGTTCTACAATGAAGACGTTGACATTATAAATCCAGCACAATATGTTTTGAAACCATCAGACTCTAAATGGCAGACTGGTATATATCTTCAAATGGCTCCTAACGAAGGTGTCTTTTATGGTAGAGATAATGATACCCCATATCAATATAGTGATTTGTTAAATAAAAACATCACTGGATCAACATCAGGTGCTAAAGCGGCTGTAGATAAGATTAACTTCATTATTTTAAATGGAACGCTCACTCCTATTCTATACATCGATAGAGTAAAAGGAAAGTTTGACAAATACGATAACATCATGACTAGGATTGATGGTCAAGATATTTCTTTTGGTATCATTAATGGTTCCGCATCAGAAATGGAAATTGATTTAGATTATGGCGGTACAACAGGAAATGCTGTTGGTGATGTTTATAATATAAAAAGTGAGTTCGGTAATGGTGGCGTTGCGATTGTTACGGCTACTGAAGAAAAGTTTACAGGTATTGTTAACTATAATTTACTAGATGGTGGTTTTGGTTATACAATACAAAACACCAGACTAGAAGTTTCTAACCAAGTGTTAATCCTACCTAACGAAGGTTTTAATTTTACAATATTAGAAAGACTTACTGATACTGCTGGCAATACAGGTACAGTAATTGGTCAAAACGCATCAGCGGTTGGCATCAAAATGGATGATGGTGAAGAATTTTCTGCAACTAGAGCCATATCAACACTTGATAGAACACCAAACGTTACGATCAATGGGATATTTACAGTCTCTGTAAAGAATTCAACTTCACCTGGTGCATTATATCCAGACACAGCGAACGTTAATGATGTTAAAGTCGAAAGCCTTTCCAACATAGAAACTATAAGTTTAATTACTGATGTGATATCACCATTCCTTGGCGTATCTTTAAATGCGGCTAACTACAACGCATCTCCAGCAACGCAACCAATGAGTGGTACTGCCGATCCTGTAACATTACAAACACCGCTAGAAGACGCATTTAACCTTTCACCATTCGATATTGGTACTATTAATTCATTTGAAAACATTGACCCAGGTGAAGACTATACAAACGATGTGTTTGCATTAGTGCGTGACCCAGTAATGATTGCGTTTGATCGATACGAACAAATCTTAATTATGGATAATCTTAGCGCATCATTCTCAGTTGGTGATGCAATTACACAACCTTCTTCTGGCGTTAATGGAATTATAACAGGTATTGATGTGGACAGAAGCTTTATTCAAGTTAGACCTTATGCTTACTATGGTTTTGATTCTACACCTATTACCCACAAAGGTACTAGTTACGTTGTAGTAGGAACCGAAAGAGATTATTCATCTGACACTTATGGTTCTAACGCTGATATGAAATCCAGAACATTATTTGCCACAGGTAGAATTTCTGAGGTTAGAATTTCTAACTCTGGATTTGGATATATTAACGATGAGATTGTATTCCTTGTAAATGACGCAGGTGAAATACAAGCAAGAGGAACACTCAAAGCTGACTCTCAAGGTATTACGGCTGGTTTCTGGGGTAGCGAAACAAGTCAACTTAATGGTTTCAAAGACGGTAAATACTACGACTCTCGTAATAAGATACACGACAGTGATTTATATCAAGAGTTTTCGTATGAAATTTTATCTACTGTTGATCTTGGTGTCTATGAAGAAACACTCAAAAAGAACGTCCACCTTGCAGGTACAAGATTGTTTGGTAGATTTGTTTACAAGAAGAAAGCAGACGTTGGTTTAGGACATAGGTTCTATGCGGCTAAGAAAGAAGATCAGATAGTTGGAGGTCCTGAAATTGTCGGACCTAACCAACCAGGCGAACAAATAAGATATACATCAGATAGAAATACTATTAGTGTTGATACCGTCAATTTGAAAGCTGACGTTGTTTAAACAGATAAATAAGTAGAAAGACTTTAGGAGCAAACATGGCTAAGCAAATAGTAAACACAGGTACTACCGATAACGACGGTACAGGTGATCCGTTAAGAAACGCTTTCACCAAAGTAAATGAAAACTTTACCGAATTGTATGACGGTGAATTTACTTTAGCATACTCAAACGTAACTGACAGACCAACCGATCTGTTGTTCTTTGTAAATGATGGTGCGAATAATCAAGTTCTTACTACTGATGGCGAAGGTAGAGTTACGTTCCAAAATATATTTGGTACTATTGATAGCCATTTAGATGTATCTACTGCGGCTAATAACCAAGTTTTATCATATGTTAATGGAGATTACGAATGGGTTAATCAAGCGTCTGGGTCAGGCGGTGGCGGTGGAAGCGTATCAAACACCGAAATTATAAATGTTATAACTAGCTCAGATTTAGATATGGGTGGCAACAAAGTATTATTTGGTAACGTATATGACGCTGAAGGTGACTTGCCTACTGCATCGGCATACCATGGAATGTTCGCCCACGTACATGGAACTGGGAAAGCTTATTACGCACATGGCGGCGCTTGGGTTCGCTTAGCAGACTTTTCTGAAATTGGTTCTGGTGGTGGAGGTGGATCAAGCCTACAATCAAGAGCCAATAAAGTTGGAGTATCAACATCTTTATCTAATAACGCAAGTGCTGACCTCGACATCACAGGATTTAAAGGGTATTCTTTATTATCAATCACAACAGATAAAGCGGCTTGGGTAAGAATTTATGCGAATGCCGCAAGCAGAACAAATGATGCAAGTAGAAACGAAACTACTGACCCATCACCAGATGCAGGTGTGATAGCAGAAGTCATTACAACAGGTGCTGAAACTGTTTTAATGTCACCATCTGTATTAGGGTTTAACATGGAAGCCACGCCAACAACCACAATCCCATGTGCGGTAACAAACCAATCAGGCTCGACAGGAACAGTTACAGTTACACTAAACGTACTTCAATTGGAGGCGTAATATGCTACACGAGTACATAGTCACCCTACACAACAAGGATGACCTCGAACAATTCTATGATGATATAGAGACATTAGAAAGTGCTGTTCACATATATGAGACAGAACCTTCTTTTCCAAAACGTGCTGTCGAAGTTGCAAATAGAAGAATAATCAGTCGTAACACACACTATATGCTATCTCATGAAGAAGCACAAGAGTTAAAAAATGACCCTAGAGTGTGGGATGTTGAACTTGCTGAGATGATTGAGTTGACAACAAAGCCTAATGGTTGGACAGTAACAAACGTAAAGTTTTCCAAAGACAACTTTACAGACGCAACAGATGTTAATTGGGGCTTACTAAGACACAGTGAAGATGCTAATAGAGCTAATTGGGGTTCTAATGGAACAAACACATATGTTGATGATCTAACAGTTACAGCATCAGGTAAGAATGTTGATGTTGTCATCGTTGATGGACACATTGATCCAGAACATCCAGAATTTAAACCATCACAGACTGCACATTACAAAGGCAACTTAGTAAACGACAACACTAACAGTTCGTTGTTTGACAGATCAGTTACCGTCAATGGATTAAAGATTGTGGTTTCTGGCGCTGCTGGTGGTCAAATCGCAACACCAGATGAATGGGCGAAAAAAGTTGCTAGGGTTGTTGATCTAATGATTGACCCAGATGGTAGCAATGTCAACTTGGATGATCAAAAGAGATTAATATCCACTCTAAAAGGAGAGCCAGGCACTACTCATGCAGGTTTACCTACGGCACAAAGAGTTGCTTATGGTGGTGGTGGACAATATGAGCCTAATTTCTTACTTGACGAAAACATTAATTCTTATGTTGGATACCAAAATTTCTTAGATACTCACGTTCATAACGATATGGTTTGGTATAGAAACGTTTCGGGTCCGTCACCATCTGTTGGAGATACAGATGTAGAAGAGGTTGTAGAACACCTCATGCACACAATTCATTTATTTGGTTTACCAGGTGCAGTCGATGGTTCAGACGTAGCATTAAATTGGGTTGCATCTGAAAACTCTGGTTTTGCCAATACAGCTTTGCATCTTGCGATGTCAGAAGCTATTACTGGTAGTTACTTTGATCCTACAGATTATGCGCCTAACTGGAATACAAATGCTGAACAAGCAGAAGTGGCATACAAAGAATATCTATATTTACTTAACTTTAATATGTGGGAAATGAGTGAGTTTTGGGATGGGGGAAGTTTAGCACCAGAATGGGCTGATACTGTGAGGACACCAAGTGGAATTCAAACATACAATCCGCTAGGTTACGCTTTGTTTAATACGTATATCGATCCAGTATTAACAAAACCAGACTTCCCTACACTAACAACTATATTCCAAGATAATGATGCAGGTGTTTCTGGATATACTCCATCATCTCGTGTAAATCAATTTAACTGGTTTTCCTTGACAAGTGCTGTAACAGGTGGTAGTAATGGGACATACACATATGATCGATCTGGTTCATATACAAACCCTATAGATGAAGACGATAATAACCACGGCACACACTGTGCTGGTACTGTCGCTGGGAACTCACAGGGGTGGGCTAGGGACGCGACAATCTACAATATCAGTCCATATGGCTCAAATCCTAATAGCCTCTCATCGTCCGTTATGTGGGACTACATAAGAGAATGGCATAATACTAAACCAATCAATCCAGAAACAGGTCGTAGAAACCCTACTATCACCAATAATAGTTATGGTTCTTCGATCACAACTAATTATAGTGGTAGCTACACAACTGGTAAAGTCACAAGAGTAAACTATCGTGGAGTTGATTTTAACCCAGGTCGTGATTTGACAACACAAGAATTGCGTGACCGTGGGTTCTATGCACCAAATTTACAGATGGATATTCCAAACTACTTTACTTCTCGTAATGCTGATATGCAAGATGCTATTAATGATGGTATTATTATTGTAGCATCTGCTGGTAACGATAGTTGGAAAACTGTTAACCCATCTGATCAAGATTACAACAATACATATAACATGGTTTACAATGGATATGACTATAGTTGGAATTTGCACAGAGGAACTGGTTCGGCGGCTGGATATGCTCCAATTATTAACGTAGGTGCAACGTCTAATCAAGTTAATGAAGACAAAGCTAGTTTTAGTAACTGTGGTAATCAGGTAGATATTTTTGCTGGTGGACAAAGTATACAAAGCAGTTTGCATAGTGGTGGTATCAATGACCCAAGAGATGATAACTTTGAACTTGGCAAGTATTCTGGTACTAGCATGTCAGGACCTCAAGTCTCTGGTGTATTGGCAATCCTTGCTGAGAGTTGGCCTAATATGACACAGGCTGAAGCACAAACTTGGTTGATAGATAACGCAAACAGCGATCAAATGGCTGATACAGAAGCAGATGATCCAATGGATAGAGATAGCCTACAAGGCGCTCCGAATAAATACTTGAGATGGATTAATCAAAGAGCAATATCTGGGACATCTTTCCCACAAAAAAACTTCAGAAACAGACCAACTTCTGGAAAAACATACCCCCGTCCACGTATTCGTAGAAGAGGTTGATGCAATTGCTTATAAATATTAGAAAAGACAAGGTACAGGTGATATGACTGAGGTATTGACAAGTAAATTAAAAAGTGATACAACTAGAATGTTCTATCAAGACATTCAGAATAATGACTTTTATGTTTTTGTATCTTCTGTAACCGAAGGTACGACTAGACCTACTGCAACTAATTCTCAGTTTAGTAAAAATAGATTTTTAGAGAATACTTTATTCGGCAAGAAAGTTCTTGGAACTGACACTAAGTTCATGATTAAGTATCACCCATGGCAGAAAGATCAAACATACATTCAGTATGATGATAAAGAAGACATGACTGATAAAAAGTTCTATGCGGTTGTCGGACCTACAAACAACGATACTGGCGATTATAGAATATTCAAATGTTTATTTAACAATAATGATTCAAAATCTTCTGCCCCACCAAACTGGAACCCTTTTACAGAAGGGCAGATATATAGAACGGCAGATGGTTATGTATGGAAGTTTATGTATTACATAACTCCAGCAGAATTTGAAGCATACAATGCCGTTGGTTATATACCTCTTGCGGCAGATATGGTTATCAATCCAGACCCAAATGCTGATGCGAACAATGTTGTTTATGGTTCAGAAATAAGTGATGTTTTTGTTGAAAATCCTGTTGACAATGCTGGCTATCCAACTATCAGTGGTTTCCTTATGGCGGCTCCTGGTAATGATGGAACTCTTACAGTAAGAGCAAATGACATAAATCAAATAACAAACTTTTATTCTGGAATGTCTATTTACTTGACTAACCCAGATGGCGGACCTTCAAACCTTTACGTTATTGATACATATTATTTTGAACCAGGAATACAATACGGTAAACTTAAAGTGTCGGGTTCACCTCTAACAGATGGCGTGTTGAATGGTTCTACATTTAGAATTGTACCTTCTTGTGTTATAACAGGCGATGGTACTGGTGCATCAGCACTTCCGAATGTAATTGACGGAAACATTTCCTCGTTGCTAATATTAAATCAAGGTTCTGGTTATACAAATGTGAAAGCTACTATAACCGATCCTATATATGACTTTGACCCAGAAGACCCAAACTCAATTGACGTAAGAACAATACTAAGACCAGTTCTTTCACCATTTGGTGGACATGCGTACAACATGATTGATGAAATGCATTGTCGTCACATTCTTCTTTACGGTTATATCACAGAAGCTAATAATAATAAAATTGGTGCAACCAACACTTACGACTATCTTGGAATTGTAAAAAATCCAGACTTTGTAAGTGCCTCGGCAAACACCGCAAACACTCCATTAGTGTTTGATAACAGAATTGAAATAATCACAGATCAGTTTAATTTTGCGACTGTAAATACAGTATTAAAACAAGTTAATAATGATAACGAAGTTACATTTGAAGCAACGGTACATGAAGTAGATGAAGTTGCAAATACTGTATACTTATCTGGCTACATGGGACCGTACCAAAATGGTGCAAACAATGACACATCTCTCGACTATTCAATCAATCTAATAAATACTCAGGGTCAACAAATTGTCATAAATAGTCCACAAGCTAATAACGCAGTCGAGTCTGATTACATACAACGCAGTGGCGAAGTTTACTTCATGGAAGATTTTGTCCCTCTTGCGAGAACCTACACTTCAAGAGAAGAATACAAATTAGTATTAGAATTTTAAGGAACCTTACATATGCCTATTAATACAAATCTAAACATCGCCCCGTACTTCGATGACTTTGGCTTAGAAAAGCAGTTCTATAAGATTCTGTTTAAGCCAGCATATGCGGTACAAGCAAGAGAACTGACACAATTGCAGACTATTCTGCAAAATCAAGTGGAACAGTTTGGCGATAACATCTATCAAGAAGGTAGTATCATCAAGGGTTGTAACTTTACAAACCTAAACGGATTGCAGTACGTTAAGTTGACTGACAAGACTGATTTTGACCCAGATTTGTATAAACCAGAAACGGCAGATGAAATTATTAGTGGCGTTTCTAAAGAAGTCGATACAAAGTATGAAATAGAAGGTGCGATTACTGGTCTTAAAGCTTCTATCATTACCACAGACAGAGGTTTTGAAACACGACCACCAAACTTGAATACATTTTATATCAACTACTTAAACACAAACGAAGCAGATGGATATAAGGCATTTATTGGCGGTGAAGAACTTACAATTAATAGATACAAGTATGACGGTTCTACGATAATTCAAACTGATCTTAATGTTGAAACAATCAACGTAACACAGCTTCCAGCTCCTACAGGAAAATCTTTTGGTATCCAATCAGCGGCAGGTGTTATTTTTCAAAAAGGTCACTTCTTATTTGCAGGTGAGCAAACATTAGTCGTTTCAAAATACAATGATCAGCCAGATGAAATATCAGTTGGTTATGAAGTTGCAGAAAGTTTAATTTCATCGTTACAAGACAATACTCTCTTTGATAACGCTAACGGAAGTACAAACGAAAACGCTCCAGGTGCTGATAGACTTAAAATGGTTCCTTCATTGGTTGCCAAAACAACGGCTGTTGCAGATGTAGACGCAAACTTCTTTACCTTAATTCGTTATCAAAATGGTTCTGCCGTTTCTCTAAGAGACGTTGCACAGTTTAACTCAATTGCAGAAGAATTGGCAAAGAGAACTTATGAAGAAAGCGGAGACTATATTGTTGAAAACTTTAAAGTAACCACAGAACGTCGTGGTACAGACTTAAAGGTGTTGGTTGGCAAAGGTTCAGCGTATGTCAAAGGTTATAGAGTAGAAAATCGTGGCAACATGGATGTGACTATAGATAATATCGGATCGACAAATATCCAAGAAAACCAAGCTACCTCACTTGACTACGGTTCTTATGTTGACATTACATCAGTAAATGGAACAATTTCATTAGACTATACATCGGTAGAACTACAATTACCAAACGGAACGCAAATTGGTTCAGCATTTGTCAAGAACTTTACACCAACCAGATTATATATCTTTGGTGTTAGTATCACAGATGCAACTAAGACATTTGCTGATGTTGAACGTATTGTATCTACTGGTGGTTCGATTTCTATTGCGGCAAACTCTAAGATAAAAGATTCTAAAGTTGCCCCTATGGTATTCAATACTGGTGTAAGAAGTTTGAAAGAAGTTACAGACATTACAGTTCCAGTACGCATAACAAGCGGCGTGACAGTAACGAACGATCTTATTACTATTAACGCGCAACCAGGTGATGATTTTGCATGTGACAATAGCAATATTGTTGTTGTGGACGCATCAAACACTTTAATTCCTGTGACTAGCTATTCAACAAGTCTAAACAATTCAGTTCTTACTATTAACTTATCGCCAGGTTCAGACCCATCAGCGGATGTTTGGTATAACAAAAGAATTACAGACACAACACCTTACAACAAGCTAATAGTTGAACCATTCATCAAAACAGTATGGAACAACGGTCAATCGCAGTATAGTTTAGGTTTCCCAGACGTTTGCGAAATTATCAGTGTTGAAGACAGCCTTGGTAACGACTTTACAGATTGCTTTAGATTGGTAACAAACCAACAAGACAACTTCTATGATGTTTCATATATGGAAGTTATTGCTGGAAGAACAAAGCCTACAAGTGGCACGTTGACAGTTAAGTTAAAAGTATTTAAA
>Ga0228634_1001108_pt1 | contig 16514 bp, 19 predicted proteins | sample 42DmetaG_FD_190063 | JGI IMG/M metagenome (GOLD analysis project Ga0228634, IMG submission 190063) | Seawater microbial communities from Monterey Bay, California, United States - 42D | ecosystem: Environmental > Aquatic > Marine > Coastal | place: USA: California | collected 2016-09-27 | reverse complement strand
TGCATAATTGCAGGTACTGGATTGTAGATTTCTTTTTTAGAAGAATCTTGGGGAGATTCGCTAGCAATTACAGGTATATATGCAACCAAAAATAAAGTAACAAATACGGTAAAATTTTTAAGCGAAAAAGACAACATTTAGCTAACTTGTAATTAAAATTCGGCCAAAATTAATTAATTATTTCAATGACTAAAGTGTTTTGTTAAATTTATTACTCACTTGTTTTCATTAATAAAAAAATTTCAACGAACAAATATGCAAAATAAAAAAAGAAAAAGTGTAATATATATGGAAGAAAATTGATGTCTTTTTGAGAAATTAAAGGATATAAAAAAACAAGACTTGCAATCATTTTAAAAAAGCTTAGAGCTAAGTAAGTAAATGGAGAAGTTTTTAATCGTTTTTTTAAAATATCATATAAAATGAAAAAAGAAAAAGTTAACGCCAACAAAAAAAAATTTACAATAAAAACATCTTCAATTTTTATTTCTTCAATTACTAAAAAATGAACACATGAAAAATCAAGGCTTATAAAAAAAATAAAACATAAAATTATAATTAAATATTTATTGCTCATCTGTTTTTTAAAGTTGTAATAATTTGGTAAAATGCTATAAAAACAGCACTTAAAGATAGTATTAACGTCCACCACGGGGTTTTACTTTGATAGGTTTCATCTAGATAATTCCCAAAATAAGTTCCAACGCCAATAATTATCCCCATTTGAATAGCTAAATTACTGTACAGTAAAACTTTGTTGCGGTTTTCCATAGGAGATTGTTAAGCAAAAAATAGTTAGTTTTTAAATGCAGGCAAAACTTGCTGTATTTTTGTCAAAGTTATTGATTTTATAAAATGTGCATTTGGAAGAAAAAAAAGAAATAAAAACTTCATTATTTAAAAAATTACTCAAACTCTTAATTATTTGGTTCTTGGTGTTTTCTCCTGCAATAGGACTTTGGGGATTAATTAATCTAGCAGATGATGAGACTTTGCCAGAAATAACAGAACTGGAAAATCCTAAAACAGATCTAGCTAGTGTGGTTCTGAGCTCTGATTATGTTCAGCTAGGAAAATACTACCATGAAAATCGTACCAATACTCATTTTAACAACTTACCTAAGTCGTTAGTTGATGCGCTTGTTGCTACAGAAGACGAGCGATTTTTTGAACATTCTGGAATAGATGTAAGAGCCTTGCTAAGGGTTTTTAAAGGATTAGTTTCTGGAGACCTAAAGGGTGGTGGTTCTACCATAACACAACAATTAGCAAAATTACTTTTCCCAAGAAAAAGATTGAATAAATTCGAGTTTGCATTAAGGAAATTTAAAGAGTGGATAATAGCCTCTAAACTTGAAAAGAATTATACCAAAGAAGAAATCTTATCAATGTACCTTAACAAGTTTGACTTTTTGAATAATGCAGTTGGAATAAATAGTGCTGCCCAAGTTTATTTCAACAAAATCCCAAAAGAGTTGGAGTTGCATGAGTCTGCAATGCTAATAGGAATGGCAAAAAACCCTTCTTTGTTTAACCCCATTAGAAGACCAGATACTGTTCTTAAAAGAAGAACAGTCGTTTTATACCAAATGTATAAAAACAAATATATAACTAAAGAAGTTTTTGATTCTACAAAAAAATTAGAGCTCGACTTAGACTATAATAAAGTCGATCACCAAACTGGGTTAGCTCCATATTTTAGAGAAATATTAAGACTAGAATTAGGGAAAATATTTTCTGAAAAAGACGAGAATAATGAATACATAATTAAGAAATCAAATGGCGAAAAATTTGATTTGTATTCAGATGGCCTTAAAATTTATACCTCCATTGATAGTAGGATGCAAAAACATGCAGAAAAAGCTGTTGAATCTCATTTTAAAAATTATTTGCAAACTGCCTTTGACAGAAATAATGAAAAAAACAAAAACAAGCCATTTTCAAATGATATAACAAAGTCTCAAGCAGATACTATATTGGCTAGAGCTCTGAAACAATCTATGCTTTATAAAAAATTAGTAGGGAAAGCCTGTTCATATTGTGAAAGACCAAAAAAATATATTATTAAAAAAGAGGAAGGATTTGAATGTTCCTACTGCGGAACAGTTAGTCCATTTCATACAAAAGATGAAATTGCTAAAAAACTTAATGAAAAAAGAACAATTAAAGTTTTTGACTGGCAATCAGAAAATTTTGAAAAAGACACCCTTTTTTCTACAAAAGATTCTGTTAAATACTATAAAGGTCTGTTAAGGGCTGGATTAATGTCTATGAATCCTCACAATGGTGAGATTAAAGCTTGGGTTGGTGGTCCAAATTTTAAACATTTTAAATACGATATGGTTAAAAAGGGAAGGCGACAAGTGGGGTCTACCTTTAAACCTTTTGTTTATGCTACCGCTTTAGAATCTGGTGTTGTTGATCCGTGTTATCAAGTGCCTGATATAGAATATTGTATTGAGGTTCCTTTTAATGAGTTTAGAAAAAAACTATGGTGCCCTACCAACTCGGGAGATAACTTTACTGGAGCATTGACCTCTATATCCTTTGCTCTGGCAAATTCAATGAATAATATTACAGCAAGTATCATCAAAAAAGGTTCTATGATTAACGATGTCTTTAATCGTGTGGCGCAGCTAGGAATTGATACCTCTAAGTTTGACCAAGTCCCCGCAATGGCTTTAGGGGTTTTTGACATCTCTGTTCATGACATTGTTGGTGCAATAGCTCCATTTGCTAACCAAGGTGTATATATGAAGCCTGTTTACCTTCTAAGAATTGAAGATAAATTTGGAAACCTTATTTATGAGCCCAAAATAGAATCTAAACAAGTTTGGAACAGGGAAACCGCATATTCTATTTTGGAAATGATGAAATTGGTAACTAGTGGGGTCAGTCACCCTACCTTAAAAAATGCTTATGGCAATCCTTTAAGAGGTGGAACAGCAATTCGTATAAGGGCTAAAGTAACAAAAGACAGACCATATACCGGAATAACCCAGCCAATTGCTGGGAAAACGGGGACAACTCAAAATCAATCCGATGGATGGTTTATGGGCTTAACTCCTGATTTAGTTACAGGTGTTTGGGTGGGTGCTGAAGATAGATCTGTTAGATTTAATACTTTAAATATGGGAATGGGAACCAATACTGCACTCCCTGTTTTTGCATACTATACTAAGTATATTAATGCAGACGATTCCTTAAATATTTCGCAAGAAGATTTTGAAATGCCTGAAACTATGTTGAAATCACCCATTGATTGTAATGAAGCTGTAAATAATACTAAGGTAAAAGATGAGCTAGAAGATGAATGGTCTAATGACGATAACTGGTAAATAAATGATTGAAAAAAAAGTTTTAAATGCTGCTGATGGTTGTAAAGACATTTATAGTGGGGCAACCATAATGCTAGGAGGTTTTGGGCTTTGTGGGATACCAGAAAACTGTATACAAGCACTAGTAGAAATGAAAATAAATGAATTGACTTGTATTTCTAATAATGCAGGAGTTGATGATTTTGGGTTAGGTTTTCTTTTAAAAAACAAACAAATTAAAAAAATGATTTCATCTTATGTTGGTGAAAATGAAGAATTTGAACGACAAATGCTTTCTGGAGAGCTTGAAGTAGATCTTATCCCACAAGGTTCTTTAGCTGAAAGATGCCGAGCTGCTGGAGCAGGAATACCTGCCTTTTTTACTCCTGCAGGTTTTGGTACTGAAATTAGTAAAGGGAAAGAAGTGAGAAATTTTAACGGAAAGCCCCACATCTTAGAAACTGCTTTAAATGCAGATTTTGCAATTGTAAAAGCATGGAAAGGGGATACAGCCGGAAATTTAATTTACAAAGGAACAGCAAGAAACTTTAACCCTCTAATGGCCATGGCAGGAAAAATTACTATAGCAGAAGTAGAAGAATTAGTTTCCCCTGGCGAACTTGACCCAAATCAGATTCATACACCAGGAATATTTGTACAGAGAATTTTTAAGGGTTCTAATTACGAAAAGAGAATAGAGCAAAGAACCATAAATGAAAACAAATAATATGGGAATAGATAAGATTGGTATTGCAAAAAGAATTGCTCAAGAACTAAGAAATGGTTGGTATGTAAATCTTGGAATTGGTATTCCAACACTGGTTGCTAATTATATTCCTAGTGGAATAAATGTTGAGTTCCAGTCCGAAAATGGCATTCTTGGCATGGGCCCATTCCCAAGGGAAGAAAATATAGACGCTGACTTAATTAATGCTGGGAAACAAACCATTACTGCCCTTCCAGGAGCAGTTTATTTCGACTCCTCAATGAGCTTTGCAATGATAAGAGGAAAACATGTTCAACTTACTGTTTTAGGAGCTATGGAGGTTTCAGAAAATGGAGATATTGCCAATTGGAAAATTCCTGGTAAAATGGTGAAAGGAATGGGGGGAGCTATGGACTTAGTAGCTAGTGCAGAAAATATTATTGTTGCCATGATGCACACCAATAAAAAAGGAGAAAGTAAATTATTAGAAAACTGTAGCCTCCCTCTAACAGGGGTCAATTGCGTTAAAAAAATAGTGACAAATCTTGCTGTATTAAATATTTTACCTGACGGGGGATTTGAGCTCTTAGAGAGGGCCCCGGGCGTAACAATACAAGAAATAAAATCTGCTACTAAAGGAAAGCTTATTGTAAATAGTAATGAAATTCCAGAAATGCAATTATGACCTTAAATCTCTAATTTATTGAAAAAGGACTCTTTTGTTCGACTGACTTTGATTGCCATATTATTAATTCAAATAGTGGTAATTTTGAATATCCGTCCTTGGAAAAATGCAGAAAAACAAAATGCATTAATAAATTGGGATGTCACCTCTTATTATTCCTACTTACCTGCAGTTTTTGTACACCAGGATTTAAAATTTAACTTTTTAAAAAATTCACCTATTAATTATGCTGAAAAGCACCAGTTTTGGCCTGAAACAGCTCCCAATGGAAATAAAGTTATAAAAACAACAATGGGAATGTCAGTCTTGTATCTTCCATTTTTTTTAGTTGCTCATGCTTTTGCAATTTTTAGTCCGGAATTTAATGCTAACGGATTCTCTAAAGTTTATGAAATTGGATTAACATTTTCATGTGTCTTTTATTTAATAATTGGCATGTACTTTTTAAGTAAAATCCTATTAAGGCTATACGACAAAAAAATTGTTTCCATTTTATTGAGTTTAGTTTTTTTGGGAAGTAATCTGTTTTTTTACTCTACTACTGAACCTTGTATGTCTCATGCTTATACTTTTTCTCTAGGCTCCATTCTAATGTATCTAACTACCAAGATTTTTGAGAAATTTGAACTTAAGTCTGCAATACTTTTTGGGGTAATATTAGGATTATTATTTCTTGTGAGGCCAACTAATATTATATTTGGATTAGTCTGTTTTCTTTTCAATGTATTTAGCTGGAAGTCATTTAAAAAAAGACTGGTTTGGTCTTTGGAAAATTCGAAACTTTTAGCACTTACAATCTTGGTAGCTCTTGCTGTATGTTCCGTTCAATTTATATACTGGAAATGGGCTACTGGAGATTGGATATTCAATTCCTATGTCGGAGAAAGGTTTTACTTTGATAGACCAAGAATATTAAATTTTCTTTTTAGCTACCGAAAAGGATGGTTGGTTTACAGTCCTATTTTCATTTTATCTTTTTTAGGGCTTTTTAAAATGTATAAAAATAAAAACGAATGGGGATTGCCTGTTGTAATTACTTTGATTGCCACTATATACCTATTTTCTTGTTGGTGGTGCTGGTGGTTTGGAGGAGGATTTGGAATGAGACCAATGATAGATTATTATCCGCTATTGATAATTCCAATTGGAGAGCTTTTTAAACAGAAACTAACCCTTTTAAAAAATGGAGTTATAACCTTTATTTTATTATGTATTTCTTTTAATTTATTTCAAACACTTCAAAGAAGAAATTTAGTTATTCACTGGGATAGCATGAGTAAAGAATCGTATTGGGCCTTTTTTACAAAAATTAAAATGGAGAAGAAAGAAGACTGGGAAAGGCAAGAAAAACTATTAATAAAACCTGACTATGACAAAGCTAGGATTGGAGAAAGTGAATATGACTTTGAAATTTTATAGTAAGTTTAACCTATTGGTTAACTCATCCTTGTAAGACTTTCCAATATGGATTTCTTTGTCATTAATAATTATATAATTGTCCTCTATCGATTTTATTTGATCTAACCTTACAATAAATGACCTTTGTACTCTGAGAAATTCTTTATTTGGAAGCTTTGCCTGAAGCTCTTTCATAGTTGTTAGCACTGTATGCTTTTCAAGTTCAGTATGGACTCTGACATAATTACCAAGTGCTTCTACCCATAAAATGTCTTTAAACTTTAATTGAACAAGTTTTGAATCTGTTTTAATGAATACATGTTCTGAATCGTCGTTTTCAACCAACTTTGCTCCGGCTCCAAAAAGTTTATTATTAATTTTTTTTACGGTTTTAATAAACCTTGCCCATTCTACTGGCTTTTTTAAAAAGTCTGTAACATTGTATTCATAAGACTCAAGGGCAAATTCATCATGAGAAGTAATCATTACAACTAGTGGTGGGTTTTCTAGATTTTTCAACAACTCAATTCCGCCCATTTTAGGCATTTCTACATCTAGAAACAATACATCTACTTGATTGTTATTAATGAAGGTATAAGCATCTAATGCATTTTGAAAGGTTCCTACACAGGAGAATTCTTCTAATTGGTCAATCATATCCTCAACAATAGAGATACAAAGTTCGTCATCATCTACAATAATAGTCTTTATCATAACTTCAATTTTTCTTTAGTATTTGAAAGAAATAAACTTTTAAGTAGATTTAAATCCTCACTTAAATCTACTATTTTTTTTAATTCCATGGCGACAATACATTCTGCAATATCGTTGAATTCCATAGTTGCAGAAGAACCTTTCATTTTATGTAATTTACTTTTAACAAGTGGTAAATTTTCTGAACTAATTGCTTGATTGAGCTCTTTAAAGTCTTTGCTGAAAGTTCTAATGAATATTTCTAAATACTTAGCTTTGTTATTTGTGCTAATTGACTTCCCTAAATCAATATTTTTAATCGTCTCAGATATTTTTTTATAAAGCATTTCTATCTGAAAAGGTTTGGAAATACAATCGTTCATTCCATTTTGATAACATCGCTCTAATACGTCTTCTACCAAATGAGCTGTCATTGCAATGATGGGAATATTCTTAATTTTGGCATTGGCTAATTTTCTTATTTCAGAACTTGTTTCAAATCCGTTTTTTAAGGGCATTTCAATATCCATTAAAATGATATCGTAGTGCTTAGCAGCCACTTTTTCCATTACTTCCTCCCCATTTATGACCCAATCTACAGTAACGTTATTTCTAGTGTTTTGGATTAGATCTTTAAATAGTTGGCCGTTAAGTTGGTCATCCTCGGCCATTAATATTTTAAGCTCTTTAATTGGAGAAATTAAATCTTTATTTTCTAAAACTCTTTTCTTTGCTTTTTCATATGGAATTATAAATCTAAAATCTGTTCCTAATTCACTAGACTCTACTTTAATTTCCCCACCCATTAACTCGATTAAAATATCACAAATTGACAGCCCTAAACCAGTACCTCCATACTGCCTAGAAGTATTTGTTTTTTCTTGAGCATAGGGCTGAAAAATAAACTTAAGTTTATCTTGCTCGATCCCTTTTCCATTGTCACTAACCTGAACTTCAATAGTTTTATTTTTTATGTTTTTAAGCTGTACTCTAGCAACTCCACCAGGAGCATATTTTATGGCATTATCTAAGAGGTTGACTATAATTTGCTGAAAACGAAAAGCGTCTCCTAAAATATTCTCAGGAATTTTATTTCCCACAATGAATTTTACCTCTACGTTGTTGTCCAATGCTTTGCTGTTTAAAATAGAAATAGCGTTTTCAATCACTTTTACAGGGCTAAATGGAATTGTCTCCAATAATATTTTACGCTTTTCAAGCTTTGCTAAGTCTAGAATGTCATTTACTAAAAATAGAATGTTACTAGCGCTACTTTTCAAAGCATTTAAATGGTCTTTTTGAGAAGGAGTTAATTCTGTTCTGTCCAAAATTTCTGAAGCTGAAATAACTGCAGAAAGAGGAGTTCTAATTTCGTGAGTAGTGTATGCCAAAAAATCATCTTTTTCTTTCTTTAGCTCTTCATTCTGCGTATTGGCTAAGAGAAGGTTGTTGGCTAGTTTTGACTTGGTTTTAAATGCAAAATAAATATAGATGGCAATTCCTAAAATGAAAAGAGCAATTCCAAATCCAATGAATGTTAAGTAGCCTTGAAACTTTAATTCATTTTTTGTTTTAACTCTTTCAACGTCTATCTTTTTCTCTTTCTCCGCTAATAAAATTCTTTCGTTGAGTTCTCTGTCTCCCTCCGCCATTTTAATCTTATTTATATATTTTAAATAAGGGTTTGCCCAATCGTACCTTTCTATAGATTCAAAAAAATCAGAGAGTTTATAACAGCTATAAATCAGACCTTTTCCAAAATTATGAGTTATAGATTTTTCATAAATAGATTCATTTAGCTGAACTACCATTTGAAGATTGTTATTTCGCTCAAAAATTTCTGCTTTTTTAATGAGCATTTCAATAGATTGTGTGTGAGACTCATCTATTTCATAGAGCTTTTCAGCACTATCTAAGTATTGGACAGCTAAATCAATAAGTTGATTGTTTACAGCTCTTTTATGACTTATAAAATAAGCATAGGCTTTTAACTCAGACTCATAGATATTATTTACCAAATTATTAAGCCTATCATCATTTTTAATTAAAATATTTGGATTGAGATCTATTTGTGCTAAAAATCCTAAACACATTAGGGCATAGGCATTTAAGTCTTTTGCGCCATTGAAAGCATTATTGAAGAGTTGATTTGATTTTTCTATGTTTCCATTTTTTCTGTAAACTTCTCCTATTAAAATGTCGTTGAAAATGAGTTTTTTCTTATTATCATTTTCTAAATAAATATCTCTAGCTGCAATTAAGTTTTCTAAGGCAGAATCTCTCTTATTTAAATAAGAATAATTATAAATAATCCCTTTTTGGATATAGCATTTTGCCTTTAAAAAATTATTGTCTGTATTGGCTACTGCTTGAGAGATATAAACCAAAGCCTTAGAGGGATTTTCATTAATAAAAGCCTTTGATAGGGTTAAGTTATTGTCTTGAATAGTGTCTATCCAGTTTGCATAATAAAGAGCCTCTTCTTTGTCAATAGCCAAAACAAGAGAAGGCATAGTAAGTATTAATATGGAAACAACTAAACTTTTCAATAAATTAAATATAGGGACAAAATGAATTGCTCCTCAAAAATTATTTTCTTACAAAACAGGGACCGTTATTTTTATAAGAATTTTACTGTCTGGTCTAGTTTTTTGTTTTTTAATCTCATAATCATTGGAATAAATTACACATCTGCCTTCAAAGACATTGTCCTTATAAGTAAACCTAATTTCTTCATTTTGGGAAATCTCCTTAATAGTCAATTTGCCAACTAATACAAATTCACTTTCGTCCATTTTAAGACTTTCACTTTTAAAAGTTATATGTGGATACTTCTCGGTGTGGAAGTAATCTGGCGCATTTAAATGTTTGTCTCTTGTTTTGTTGGAGGTGTTGATAGATGAAATATTAACCTTTGTTTCAAAATAAGATTCTGAAAGATTTTTTATATCAAAATGAATAATTCCAGAAACTCCCTTTATGGTTCCTACAGCTTCTTCACTTAGATAATTAAACTCAACAATAGACTCTGAGGAGTTTATTTTAAAATCTTGAGAAATTCCACAAGATATTATCGAAATATATAAAGTAAATAGTATTAATTTTTTCATAGTTTTAAGTGTTAAATTTTCGTGCAATGGTGAAGCCGAATCTAAATTCTCCCTCGCTCCATTTGCTTTTTGTGTAAGGTAAAAATTGCCCCTCCCCAATTCCTCTAGAATTGACAAAGTTCAGTAAAAAAACATGTCCAAAAGTATTTATTTCAATTCCTAGACCCAATGGATTTACGTAATTATTTTTTCTAAACTCAGTAGTATTAAAATTGGCATAGTATTCTAGGATTAGACTTACTTTTTTAAACAAGTGTATGCGAGCCACTGATGAAATATGTGGCAAGAAGTTATTGTCTTGGTAGTTAACCAAGTTTCTGTATATAAAGCCGGGACTTATTTGAAGTGTTATTTTTTTAGACGGCTTAAATCCAAATAATACTTCGTTGTGATAAGTGAATCTGTGGCTTAATTTTGTGAAATTGGTTAATTCAATAGGGTTATTAGAAGTAGGCATAGAGGTGAAAAAAAGTTGGGAAGAAGCTGTAATTTTAATATTTCTTTCTTTGTTTTTATAAATTCCAAGTTTTAAAAGCCCATCCCATACTTCTAGAAATGGTCCAGCACCCTTAGAGCGACCTCCTCCAATCGTGAAATTTTCTGTAATTCCATATTCTAAACCAATTCTTATATCTGAAGAATTATCTAGTCCAAATAATGTTCTGTAAGACTGGGTGGTTGCTATTTCTCCAAATCTGTGAGTGATTCTTAGTTCAAGAACTTCTTTTTCGAGTAATTTAACCGTGTGTCCATTTATGGCTCTTGTATCAAGAAATAAAGGCCTATTTTGATTTTTTTTATGAAAATCCCAATCCTCCTGAGAAAATAGAGATCCAAAAGATATGAATGGACATAGTAGGATTATTCTAAATAATACTTTCATATTTGCTTATAAAGTTAATTTTTTTAACTTTTAAAACTCAATACATGAGATTAAATGTGACATATGGTTTTTTGTTTTTACTTTTTGTAGGAAGCTTGTTCTCTTGTAGTAAAGACAAAACTGACGAGCCCTTGCCTTGTGAATCTAACTCGTTATTTGAAACTGAAATCAAGCCTATTTTTTTAAATAATTGTACAAGCTGCCACAATAGCAATATAAATTATGCTAGTGTTATTTTAGAAGATTATGAAAGCATAGTTGAAAATATTGACCATTCTATGTCTGAAATAAAAGCTGGCACGATGCCATACGATGAAAATTTTACGCCTGCCATAAGCTCCAGTTTGATAGATGTGCTAAATGATACTCTAATTGATAAAATTGAATGTTGGATATTGAATGGAATGGAAAATAATTAGTTTTAAATGAAGAATTTAAGCGATATAGATAAAGACAGAATAATTGAGATGGCCTGGGAAGATAGAACTCCATTCGAAGCTATTTTTTTTCAATTTAATATTTCGGAAAAAGAGGTAATAATGCTAATGAAGCAGGAGATGACTCTTAAAAACTGGAAAAAATGGCGAGAAAGAGTCCAGGGAAGAAAAACCAAACACCTTAACTTAAGGAATAAAAACGGATTTAGATTTAAATCAACCAGACAAAAACAGATTTCTGGCAACAGGATTAGCAAAAGGTAATGAGAGGAAACTAATAAACCTGACAAAAAAATATGAAACGAATGAAAAACATTACTTTTTTACTTTTCACATTAATTTACGGTTTTGTGTATTGTCAAAACGAAACAAACAGAGGCTATAAAGTAAGTGTTGGTGATCCTCTTCCTGCTTTGGAAATGAATATGATAAATGGAGAGGTTTGGACTAATAAAAATTTGGAAAATAAGGTAGTTGTTATTCAGTTTACAGGTTCTTGGTGTAGCGTTTGTAGAAGAGAAATGCCAGAATTAGAAGAAAAAGTTTGGCAAGAATTTAAGAATGAAGATTTTCTATTAATTGGCGTCGACACCAAAGAGCCAAAAGAAAAGGTAGATCAGTTTATTGAGAAGATGGAAGTTACTTATCCTATTTCCTACGATCCAGATGGGAAAATATTTTCAGATTTCACTATTGAAGGAGCTGGAGTTACTAGAAATATTGTTGTAGATAAAAATGGAAAAATAGTTTTCTTGACAAGACTTTATGAAGAAAAGGAATTTAACTCTATGATTCAAATAATTAAAACCCTCTTATAATTAATTATCAAAAGTTTCTTCTAAAGAAATTGTAGCTGCTACAACTGAAATTATTGCTAAAAAACTGGATATTAATCCACCTAACAATGGAATAAAAAAACATAGATAAAAAACCAGACCTAATCCAATTGCAAGACCTTTTTTTCTTCTTACTATTTCAACAGACTCCTTTATCGAAAGTTGGTGTCTTTCATTGGTGTAGTCCAAAAAAGAGAATCCATAGAAATAAGAAACTATTAATAAATTTCCAAAAATTGAAATTCCCCAGCCTATTACTGGAACAAATCCAATTAAAAATAATACAAATACCATAACTAGTTGGACAAGAATATTTCTTGCTGAAATTATAATTGCTCGAAAAATGTCTTTAATAAATTGAGTGAATTTAAAATTATAAATTCTACCCTTTTGAATTGAGGCTGTTTTCTCAGAAAGATAGGTAAATACAGGTGATAAAAAAATAATTGTCAAATATCCTCCAAATAGACTAAAAATATAGAAGAAAAAAACCTTTGAAATCAACCATATAGAAATAGAAAAGAATTTATTTAAGAATAAAATCCACCAATCTTCAGAGGCTCCAAAACTTTCGAAAAAACTTTCGAAATATTGGGAGGTTAATAGTCTAAATTCATTCAATACTGAAAGTCCTAAAAAATAAATCAGAAAATTAAATGCAATTGGAAAAAGAAAAAAATAAAATAACTTATTTTTAAGTAGAAAAGTAAAAGCTTGTCTATAAGATTTTAATCCTTTCCAAAAAAGATTAATTTGATTTTTCATGTCCCAAAATAAATATAAATTATTAATGACTTTAAAAAAAAGCATAAACAATAATGGTTGGTTTTTAAAAATAATCTTTAAATAGGAAATGATTTGCCAAATTAAAGTCAGATATTGTTGGTAATATATTTAAGTTAGAATATTGTCAAAGAAAAAAAAACTAGCAATTGCAGGAGCAACTGGATTTATTGGTAGGTGGTTTATTGAAACCTACAAAAACAAATATGATATAATAGCACTTTCAAGAAAAAAAGTAAATCCTTTAAACTCAGATATAGAGTGGAGAATGGTAGACTTATTCTCTATTTCTAGTAGTAATAAGGCACTTGAAGGAGTAGATTATGCACTTTACTTGGTGCACTCTATGCAACCATCTACAAGATTAAATCAAAGTAATTTCGAAGATACAGATTTGCTTTTAGCAGATAATTTTTCAAGAGCTGCTCAAAATTGCAACCTAAAGCATATTGTATATGTAGGAGGAATACTGCCCAAAGACAATTTAAATATTTCAAAACATTTACTATCAAGGTTTGAAGTAGAACAGGTCCTGGGGTCTAGATCAACACCTGTTACAGCCGTTAGGGCTGGGATTATTATTGGTCCTGGAGGATCTTCATTTAGAATTGTTACCAAACTTGTTAAAAACCTGCCTATTATGGCTTGTCCGGAATGGACAAAATCAAAAAATCAACCAATTGACTTAAGGGTAGCCCTTAAAAGTATTCATCAAATAATTGGGAATAAAAATTATTTCAATAACCCTATTGAAATTGGAGGTTTAGAAGTTGTAACGTATATGGACATATTAAAAATAACCGCTAGAGAAATGAAAAAGAGAAGATGGATTTTTTCGATACCATTTTTTTCTCTTGGAATGTCAAAATTATGGGTCGGACTTTTCAGTGGTTCTAATAGCAATTTTGTTTCTCCCTTAATTGAAAGTCTTCGCCACGACATGACATTAAGTTCAAAACTTGTATTAAAGGATTTGCCAGATTATCCCATTAAAGAAACTATTAAAAGAGCTCTAGATGAAAATATTAAAATTCCAATTGCCCCAATTGGATTAGCTCAAACTAAGGATAAAAATACAGTGAGGAGTGTACAAAGAATTTCTAATCCTAGTAAAAAAACTGCTCTTTGGGTTGCTCAGTCCTACCCTGTATGGCTTAGTAAAATATTTAACAGGGCTATTACTGCTGAAGAAAGTAAGGAATTATTGGAGTTTAAACTTTTTGGAATTTGCCTCCTCCAATTAAAATATATTAAAAATAGAAGCGATAAAAACAGACAACTTTTTTATATCACAGGTGGCTATCTAACAAAAAGAACCAATAGAGGATGGTTAGAGTTTAGATCTATTTTAGATGGAAATTATATTATTACAGCCATTCATGAATTTGTGCCAAGACTTCCATGGTTGGTCTATAAGTTTACACAAGCAAAAGCACATTTGTTGGTAATGAAAAGGTTTGAAAACTACCTAAATACTTTAAAAAAATAGAAGATGACTTACTCAAAATTAAAGGACCTTACTGAAAAGTTTAATTGGCAAAAAAAAGAGGAGCAAATTCACAAAAAATTTGTTTTTAAAACCTTTGACTTAGCAGTTGATTTTTTTAATCTAGTTGCAGATGCAGCAGATGCTCAAAACCACCACCCTGACATTCTAAATTCTTATTGCACTATTGAAATTAGCTTGACCACCCACGATGAAAAAAAAATTACCGAAAAAGATTTAATTCTCGCCTCAAAAATTGACGAATTATTTAATAATTTTATTGGTAATGAAAAATAACGCACTTATTACTATTGGTTTTTTAATTATTAGTAATATCATAGCCTGTCAAACAGAAAATATTAAACCCCACAACACTATGAGTGATAAAAAGTACAATTCTCTTACAAAAGAAGAAGAAAGGGTTATTATATACAAAGGAACCGAATATCCCTTTACTGGAAAGTACAACAATCATTATGAAAATGGCGTTTATTTGTGTCGAAGGTGTGAAACTCCTCTTTATTCCTCAAAAGACAAATTTAAATCTAACTGTGGTTGGCCTAGTTTTGATGATGAAATTAAAGGAGCTGTTAAGAGAATAACAGATGCTGATGGTAGAAGAACTGAAATTCTATGCAATGAATGTGGAGGTCATTTAGGACATGTTTTTATTGGAGAGCAATTAACCGAAAAAAACACAAGACACTGTGTGAACTCTATTTCCTTAAAATTTGTTGCTGGGAAAGAATGAAACTAACTGCCAAGACTATAGATACCATCAATTTGAGATTAAAAAAAGTCAAAGAGTTTATTGCAATAAATAATGGGGCAGATCTTGACAATATAAAAGATGAACTCTATGAAATTGTTCAACAAATTGAAGAAGAAACCCACAGGTGCTATAACGACGAAGATGCTTAACTCATTATATAAATTTATCTACCTATTCCTCCTTTGTTTTTTATGGTCTAGTTCTATAAACTCTCAAGAAGTTAGTTTCTTGTTTATGGGAGATATTATGGGTCATGGTCCTCAGATAAAATCAGCATGGCAAGAAAATAAAAAGCAATACGAATATTCTGAGGTTTTTAACCCTTTAGAGGATATAATTTCTTCAGTAGATTTTGCAATTGGAAATTTGGAAGTAACTCTTGCGGGTAAGCCTTTCAAGGGATATCCTCAATTTAGTTCGCCTGATGAATTGGCTGTAGCTTGTAAAAACAGCGGAATGGATGTCTTGGTAACAGCAAACAATCATTCCTGCGATAGAAAAAATAAGGGTATTGTCAGAACTTTAGATGTGCTAGACAGTTTAAAAATTTTACATACAGGGACCTTTAAAGATGTAAACAAGAGAGAGAAGAATAATTTATTGGTACTCTCCAAAGAGGGCATTAAAGTTGGATTATTAAATTATACCTATGGCACTAATGGATTGCCTTTTTCCGACCCTGTTTATGTAAATTTAGTGGACTCAGTTTTAATTAAGAAAGATGTAATAAATGCTAAAAACAAAGACTTAGATAAATTGATAGTCTTTGTACACTGGGGATATGAATATAAAGATTTTCCAAACTCTTATCAAAAAAAATACAATCGTTTTTTTCAAGACTTAGGAGTAGATGTGGTTATCGGCTCGCATCCTCACGTAATTCAGCCAATGGTGTACAGCAAAGAAAACAATCATGAATTTTTAACCGTTTTTTCCCTTGGGAATTTTGTTTCTAACCAGCGTGCAGAGCGAAAAGATGGAGGAGCAATGTTTAGACTTTCTTTTCAAAAAACAGATAATAATATTCAAATTTCTAGAAAAGAGTACATTCCTGTTTGGGTTCATAAATATATGGAAAAGGAAAAATATCATTTCCAGATCTTGCCTTGTGCAAGACCAATTTACAACGAAAAATATTTTTCAAATAAAGAAGATTTTCAGAAAATGAAAACTTTTTTAGACAATACAAGAGCCCATCTTAACACTAATAATTTAGCCATTAAAGAAGGAGTCCCTTATGGGCTCATTAAATTTAAACCGATTAGTATCCTGCAAAGTCAATTGCCAGAACTTAGAAAATTAGATGTAAATATGCTAAAAACTAAAAGAAGAAAGAGGCAAAGAAAATGAACTTAAAAACTCTTTTTATTTATATAATGGGGGTAGGATATATTTGGGTGGGGGTTCA
>Ga0228634_1001098_pt1 | contig 16628 bp, 17 predicted proteins | sample 42DmetaG_FD_190063 | JGI IMG/M metagenome (GOLD analysis project Ga0228634, IMG submission 190063) | Seawater microbial communities from Monterey Bay, California, United States - 42D | ecosystem: Environmental > Aquatic > Marine > Coastal | place: USA: California | collected 2016-09-27 | reverse complement strand
ATATGATAAAACATGCTTTAAAGCCGCAAAGAGCATTTTTATTAGAGGACTAGTTCGTTTTATCAAAGCATTTGTAATTTAATTATAATCTAAAAATATTGCTTTTGCTATTTTATCTAATAGAGAGCAATCTAGATTTTTATTAAATTTAAATATGAAAAAAAGGATCAATATAATAGTACTAATACTTTTGATTTCTTTTAATTCAAATGCACAGAACAACTATACAATTAAAAGAACTACATCATGTTCTAAATATGCTTCCTCTCAATTAAATATTATTGATTGTAATAATGTGACTTATTTGGAGGATACATTCTATGTTTCATTAAATAATAACAGGATAACAAATACTATTTTTTACAACGATTCTATTAGTATGATTTACCCTAATCATTGTTTGGTCTTAGATGATAGTTCATTAATTAGTGTAAGTTATTTTACAGGTGTATTTAATACCGGACTTAACTGTCATATTTTTACTCACCTAACCCAAAACTCGACAAGAGATACTTTAGATTTTGATTTTGAGGTAATATTTGGTTCGAATAGTTTTTCTAACAACACGGTTGTAAATGGAAATTTAGTATTATCTGATTTAAATTCAACCTGTACTAATCCAATAACCATTATACTTCAAAATGGATTTTTAAATTCCATGGAATCTCCAATTAATTTAAATAGAAAGTTAAAAAAAACAATAGATTTTCTAGGAAGAGAAATTAAATCTAAACCAGGCACTCCATTTATTGAAATATACGATGATGGTAGTACAGAAAAAAAGATAATTATAGAATAGCTATCAACCTAGAGTTCCTTAATTACTCTACTGTCAAAGACTTAATGATTCCAACCCCAATGAAGTTAAAATACATTCCTGTTTTGAAATATAGTTCTCAGGTAATATTAAAAAAAGGAAAAACTTTAAATCAAAATTATTCAGACTTTGAAATAATAATAGTTCAAAATAGATTATTTAGTTTTTGATTTAAAATTGAAAAAAATTGTATATAACTCTTAAAAATATTATTCCAAGAAATGTTTTTTGTCTCTTTCTTTTGAAAACTTTTTCATATTGAAGGATTGACTTTCTCCTTTAGGGATTGATAACGAGTTCCATTTATTTCCACAAATGATTTTTCCAATCATAACTATCTGTCCGATGTGGTATGAATAATGACAAAGTTGTCTATTAATAGACTCGGTTACTGTATGACCTTCGTTCCTTATGTAAATAATTTTTTCTAAATCTTGAAAATTAAGTTTCTCAAGAGTGTCAAACAAAACTTCCCATCCTCTTTCCCAAATTTCCATTAATTCCTTTTTAGATTTGATAGTGTCTTCGAATTCATCATCTCTATTTCTAGATTCTTTTTCTCCATCTGAATTTAAAAAATCTGTCCATCTAGAGACCATATTACCACTAAGGTGTTTTACAATCGTATTTATACTATTTGTTTCATTATTTATTTGAAATGACAATTTAATCTCCGGTACTTGTTCAATTGTTTTTTCACCCAGTTCTTTGTAGTATCTAAACTGAAGTAAACACGAATTTAAAAACGTAGATGACATAGTATAAAATTACATATTTTTTAGTGGAACTAATACAACCTTAAATCCTACGAATATTGGGGTTGGAAAAAATCACTCGACTGTGACAGACTTTGCTAAATTCCTTGGTTGATCGACGTTGCAACCTCTCATAAGCGCTATATGGTAACTCAACAACTGTAAAGGTACTGTAGCCAATAAAGGAACCAATAAATCGTCACATTTTGGAATCTCTATATAATGATCGGCTATTTTCTTTACTTCTGTATCTCCATGACTTACAATAGCAATGACTTTTCCTTTTCTTGCTTTTACTTCTTGAATATTGGATACTATTTTTTCATAACTTGAATCCTTTGTAGCAATAACAAAAACCGGCATTTCTTCATCAATTAACGCAATAGGTCCATGTTTCATTTCTGCAGCAGGATATCCTTCTGCATGGATATAAGAAATCTCTTTAAGTTTTAAAGCCCCCTCCAATGCCAAAGGAAAATTAATACCCCTTCCCAAATAAAGTGCATTGGTTGATTTATGATATATTTTGGCAATTTTTTCAATCAAATCATTCTCTTTTAAAACATTTTTTAGTTTCTCAGGGATAGCATTTAGTTCAACTAATAATCTATTAAATTTCTCATTGGTTATCGTTCCCTTCCTTCTGCCAATCATCATGGCCATAAGAGTAAGAATTGTCACTTGGGCAGTAAAGGCTTTGGTAGACGCTACGCCAATTTCTGGCCCAGCATGAGTATAGGAACCGCAATGGGTTTCTCTAGAAATAGAACTACCTACAACATTACAAATACCTATTAGTGTAGCTTTTCTTTCTTTAGCTATTTTTATTGCTGCAAGAGTATCTGCTGTTTCCCCTGACTGAGAAATAGCAATTACTACATCGTCTTCATTAATTATAGGATTTCTATATCTAAATTCTGATGCGTACTCTACTTCAACAGGAATTCTTGCAATTTCTTCAAATAAATATTCTCCTACCAGGCCAGCATGCCAAGAAGTTCCACAAGCCACAAATATTAATCGTTTTGCATTAATTAGCTTTTCTTCATAGTCTAATATTCCACCCAAGGCAACTTTTCCTTGAGAAATACTAAAACGCCCTCTCATGGAATCTAAAATTGACTGAGGCTGTTCATATATCTCTTTTAGCATAAAGTGCTCATAGCCACCCTTTTCTAAGGCCTCTAAATGCATTTCTAGCTCTTGTATATATGGTGTTTTGTTTTGATTGCCAATGGTTTTTAATTTCAATCCATTTTTAAGACTTATATGAGCTATTTCTCCATCTTCTAAATAAACTACGTTTTTAGTGTATTCTATTATAGGTGTCGCGTCTGATGCACAAAAGAACTCTCCCTGGCCTAATCCAACCACCAAAGGACTTGATTTTCTAGCAGCAATTAACTCATCGGGATTGTCATCGCTTATAACTACAATAGCATAAGCACCAATTACTTCGTTTAAAGCCAATCTTACTGAATCAAATAGACTTTGTTTCCCATTTTTATGAATATCTCCGATTAAATGAACTAAAACTTCAGTATCGGTTTCACTTAAAAATTTATGTCCTCTTTGTTCTAATTCTTTTTTTAAAACAGAATAATTTTCAATAATTCCATTGTGTACAAGACTTATTTTTCTATTGCTAGATTGATGAGGATGTGCATTTACGTTATTGGGGAGACCATGAGTTGCCCATCGAGTGTGTCCAATAGCAAGGCACCCGTTAGTGTCTTTATCACTGGCAAAATCAATTAGATCTTGGACCTTTCCTTTTTGCTTATAAACATTTACAGAATTATCGTTATGAATTGCCACTCCGGAGCTGTCGTAGCCCCTATACTCCAATCTTTGGAGACCTTTGATTACTACTTCATAGGCATTTTTTTCACCTAAATAAGCTACTATACCACACATAAATATTAATATTTTGTATATGAAATTACTACTTTCGCCTTGTCTTTTTTGGAGGAATTCATTCCATTTAAAACTACTCTATTGGCGGTTATTCCATTTCCATTTGGAAATATTTTTATGGTATCGTTAATTGCTTTTTCAGCCACAATTTCATTTAGATGTCTTGTAATATTGAAAGTGTAATTTTTATTAACCACATCAAAATTCCCTCCTAAACTACCCTCAAACAAGTCTGGTAAAAACTCATACTCTCCTTCAATATTTTTTCTTGAAATAAATAAACTAGTTGGGGAAGGATAGTCGTCGTAAAGGTAATCCTCAAATGGCAAAATAATTTCTGCTTTATTGATTATCACAGGTTTTGCAATTAGAGAATCAAAGCTGGGAATAGTCATTCTTCCGTTAATGCCACCTAGTGTCTGAACGAAAAACTGATTTTGACCCAAATCAGGTTGGTTAACAACATTTTCTATTTGCGTTCCTGAATAGTCATGAATAACTTTGTGAAAGTATGCACAGTTACTATTAATATTGAAATCAAAATCCAATGTATCATGTTCAGAAGAAACTCCGCTAGTGTCTCTGTAAAACAACCTTATTCTAGAAAAAGAGTTAAGTAAGTTTATGTAATAGAGTCCCCCATTAGTTCCATTTACACTAGAAATTTTTATGCCTTTAAAAAATGTCAAAAATTCATTATCACCATCGTTTCCATCTAAAGTAGTGTTGCCAGATTCGTTTACAATTGGTGTTGCAAATTTTTCAATATTTAAAGGTATTCCTAAAATTGCTTGATTTACTAAATCACCAGAAAAGTAGCCAGGAAATAGTGGATCGGACTCAATACTTAACCCATTGGAAATATCTTCTGCTTTGGTAATTACATTGGTAGTATTATGGTAAATAGAATCTTTGAAAATATCCTCGTCTAGTATTTCAACTTTAAATTGCTGCTCTTGAATATCTCCATAATATCCATCGATTGCCAAGTATAGCACTACAGAATCTACTATAATATCGTTAATATCTCCATTATCTGGAATAAAATTATAAGATTGTTCTAATCTTATTTGAGTAATAATAGAAGCATTTACCTCCCCAAAAACAGGATCTATATAATTTCCTAGTGGACTAGGTCCATTTAATTCATCAGTTCTAATACTGTCTGAAATAACTGAAAAAGTATGTATAGAGAATGTGTCAGAATAAATAGCTCCTAATGTATTGGAGTCAGGATTAATTTCAATACCAAATTCATTGTCTTTTTCACAAGAGCTAAGGAATGATATGGTTAATAAACCAAGACCTAGAAATAAAAAATTACGTAATTTGATCAATACTTTCTGACTAAGCAAGAACTCCATTTTCACTAAGAACTGTGTGATAAAAATCTTGATGCGCATCGATTGTTTGCTCTTCTTCATGGTGCTCAAGAAGTGGTTTTTTAGAGGCTTTAATAGTCTCCATCAGTGAGTTGTCAATTTCAGGACTACAAATTCCAATAGCATCACTCCATTGAACTGCTATTTCATGAAGTTTATTTACTCCTACAGAACCATCAATGTCAATTTTTGACATTGGGATTTCGTCAAATTCTAGTTTGGCATCTAAATTCTTAGAAAATTTAAGTTTTTCATCTCTATTATAAATGCTGTAAATCACTTTTGCTCCCGAAAAATGAGGATCATTAGCATAAATGGATTTTAAGTAGACCGGCATTAATGCTGTCATCCATCCATGACAATGAACAATATCAGGCATCCATCCAAGTTTTTTAACTGTTTCTAAAACCCCCCTGCAGAAAAACATAGATCTTTCGTCATTATCTTTAAAGTATTTTCCTTTAGCATCTTTAAACAAGAACTTCTTCTTGAAATATTCTTCATTATCAATAAAATATACTTGAATTCTAATCTGCGGAATAGATGCAACTTTAATGATTAGAGGATGATCGTAGTCATTAACAATTAAATTCATGCCTGATAGCCTAATTACTTCGTGAAGCTGGTGTCTTCTTTCATTGATGACTCCAAACCGTGGCATAAAAATTCTTATTTCTTTGTCTGCTTCATGAACTCCTTGGGCGACTTTTCTTACAAGACTTGAAATTTCTGATTCAATTAAAAACGGATCGATTTCTTGGGTGACATAAAGAATTTTACTTTTTTCCATAACTACTAATCTCCTGCTTAAAAATAATGAGCTACAAAAATATAAAAAAAAAACACATAAAACCAACATTTATAGTAGCTTTAATTGAGTTATAATAAGTAATGCAAATAGTAAGACAACTCCAAGAACTAAATGAAGCTTTATCTTCTGAATCCAACAGGTCAATTGGATTTGTACCCACTATGGGTTTTCTACACCGTGGACACCTTTCGCTAATTAATGCATCTCAGAAAAAAGCGGATTTTACAATAGTATCTATATTTGTAAATCCTACTCAATTTAATAACCCCACTGATCTTAAAAACTATCCTGTAAGTCTTAAAGAAGATTTAATGACTTTAAAACAGCAGGAGGTCGATCTTGTCTTTTGTCCAGATTATGATGCTCTGTACAAAAATGAAAAACCTGTAAAGATAGCTTTAGGAACCCTAGATAGCGTATTGGAAGGAACAAGAAGAAAGGGTCATTTTCAAGGAGTAATTAGAGTAGTGAATATATTTTTTAAATTAATAAATCCCAATTATGCATTTTTTGGTGAAAAAGATTACCAACAGTATTTAATTATTTCTGAACTAGCGAGGGTTTGTTTTCCACAAATTGAAATAATTATGTGTCCTACCAAAAGAGAACAATTTGGCTTAGCAATGAGCTCTAGAAATAGTAGACTTTCCTCTAAAGATTTTGAAAAAGCAAAAGATATATATAGAATTCTTAAATACTGCAAAGAAAATTTTAATTTTTTTAATAGAGAAGAACTAGAAAAAATATGCCTAAAAAAGTTAGCAGAATTTTCTGAACCAGAATATTTTGAAATTAGACATTCTGATGATTTACTAAACAATGGTGATAAGTTTAGAAGCTGGAGAGCATTTACTGCAACAAACTTGGGCGGTATTAGGTTAATTGATAATATTGCACTCAATCCATGAAAAACAAGCTAATTAAGACCCTAAAGATTTCTCTGCCCATTGCTATTGGAGTATATTTAACTTGGTATTTTGTTTCAAATTCTACAGAAACAGAAAAAGAATATTTTTTAAAATCTTTATCAGAAGCTAATTATGGATGGGTTTTAGCTGCTTTAATAATAGCTTTTTGTTCACACCTAAGTAGGGCATATAGATGGAAATACTTGCTCGAAACATTAGACTTAAAACCAAAATTAAGCCTAATGTATCACAGTGTAATGATTGGTTACATTATTAACTTAACCATTCCAAGATCAGGTGAATTGGCTAGAGCAGCCTATTTCAGTAGGTATCAAAAAACCAAATCAGATCAAATTTTTGGAACTATTGTCATTGAAAGAGTAATAGATCTAATAATGTTTGGTTTGGTATTTTTTATTGCATTTTTATTTCAAGCAGATCAAGATAAATTTAATGAGCTTAGACAAATATCTAATAGCTCTTCAAATCCATATTTGCTTCCTTCTTTACTGATTTTTGGAATTATTTTCATAGGAATTTTAATAGGTGTTAAGAAAGTTAGAGTTAAAGTTGTAAATTTTTTAAAAGGAATAATTCAAGGTGCTACAGCCATATTAAGGTTGAAGAATAAAATTGGTTTTTTAATTCACACTTTCTTTATTTGGGCTTGCTATATTTCAATGTTATGGATAACGGCCTTGGCGCTTCCAGATATTGAAAATATTACTATTAATGCCGTATTTGCTTGTTTTATCGCAGGAACAATCGCCATTGGTGCTACACCAGGAGGAATTGGACTTTACCCAATAATGGTTGCTTCTGCCTTAATTGAGCTTTATGGATACGATGGTCAAGTTGCTAAGTCTTTTGGAATGCTAATGTGGTCCTCCCAAACCATATTTATGATCTTACTTGGAATAATTTCTCTTATTGCTATTAAAAAAGAAAATTAGTCTTTTAGTTTTGGAAGCCTAATTTCTAACTCGTCAAGTTGTGCTTGGTCAATCTCCGACGGTGCTTCAATCATAACATCTCTACCTTGATTATTTTTGGGGAATGCAATAAACTCTCTAATATTGTCTTTACCACCAAATAGGGCACAAAGCCTGTCAAATCCAAAGGCAATTCCACCATGAGGAGGGGCTCCATACTCAAATGCACTCATTAAAAATCCAAATTGAGCCTCGGCTTCTTTTTTGCTAAACCCAAGAATCTCAAACATTTTCTCCTGAACTTTTCTATCGTGAATTCTTATAGACCCACCTCCAACTTCAACTCCGTTAATAGCCAAGTCATAGGCGTTAGCTCTCACATTTTCAGGATTGGTTTCTAGCATAGTTAAATCACCTGTTTTGGGGGAAGTAAATGGATGATGCATTGCATGAAAACTATTATTTAATTCATCTTTTTCTAAAAGTGGAAAATCAACCACCCAAACAGGCTTGAAAACTTTTGGATCTCTTAGGCCAAGACGACTTCCCATTAATAATCTTAGTTCATTCATTTGAGCTTGAACAGTTGATTTTTTACCGCTTAATATCAAAAGTAAATCTCCGGGACTTGCACCACATCTTTCAGCCCACTGTTTTAAATGAGATGGATCATAAAACTTATCTATAGATGATTTGAAAGTATGATCTTCATTATATTTTACATAAACAAGACCTCTTGCTCCAATTTGTGGTCTTTTTACCCAATTGGTTAGTTCATCTAATTTTTTTCTTGAATATTCGGCAGCACCTGGGACACTTATTGCAACTATAGATTCAGATTCATCAAAAACTTTAAAGCCTTTTCCTTTTGCAAGATCTTCTAAGTAGGACAGTTCCATTTCAAATCTTAGGTCAGGTTTATCAGAACCATATTTTTCAATTGCATCGCTATAAGAAATAACTGGAAATGGTTTTGGAAAGTCTGTCTTTAGAATTTTTTTGAAAAGAAATTTAATTAATCCTTCAAAAGTATCTAAAACTTCTTGTTGATTTACAAAAGCCATCTCACAATCAATTTGAGTAAACTCTGGCTGTCTATCTGATCTCAAGTCCTCGTCTCTAAAACATTTTACAATTTGAAAATAACGATCGTATCCGCTTACCATGAGAAGCTGTTTAAATGTTTGTGGAGATTGGGGAAGTGCGTAAAACTGTTGCTTATTCATTCTGCTTGGCACTACAAAATCACGAGCTCCTTCTGGTGTAGATTTTATTAAATAAGGAGTTTCAATTTCTAAAAAATTATTTTGGTGAAAGAAATTTCGAATTTCAATACTCATTTCACTTCTTAGCGCTAAATTTTCTTGTAAAGGAGTTCTTCTCAAATCCAGAAATCTATATTTCATTCTTAACTCTTCACCACCATCTGTTTCGTCTTCAATGGTAAAAGGAGGTGTTTTGGACTCGTTTAAAACAGTAAATTTATCTACCTCTATCTCAATTTCTCCAGTATCAATTTTTAAATTCTTACTACTTCTTTCTTTTACAATTCCTTCAACTTCAATAACCCATTCTCGATTTAATTTCCTTGCTTTGACAGAAAGAGTCTTGTCTAATGTTTCGTTAAATGCCAACTGGGTAATTCCATACCGGTCTCTAAGGTCAATAAATGTCATTCCTCCTAAATCTCTTGATTTTTGGACCCATCCACATAATTTGACTTTTTGATTGACATCCTCAATTCTTAATTGTCCGTTATTGTGTGTTCTATACATTTTGTTTAAAAATATGACTTAATATACTAATTTGACACTTCCTCAATAGCTTTTTTTATATCACTATCTTTAAAAGTATTTAATATGTATCGCGACTGATCTGAATAGTAATAACTACTTAATTCCACCATTAAACTCCATTTTAAATCCGAAATTTCTTTTTGCGTATAACTTTTAATTTGTTTACCATTTTCCTCTAAATATTTTTCAAGTTCTTTAGTTTCCACTTTAAAATTATGGTAATAATCTTTGGTGTCTAATGTCTTGGGATTTGGAAATTTTTCGAAGTAACTAAAACAGAAATCTCTCCATTTTCGAGTATAAATAATATTGTTAATGGCCTCGCTATATCCCAGGGTATCAATTGGCGAATAAATGTCTGGTAATATTCCTCCTTTGAAAATACTTTTGTCAAAAATAGAGTCCTCTTGTGTTAGCTCACCGCTTTCAATTCTTTCTAAAATATCATTGTCGTAGTCAATATCATCTCCATAAGGTTTTTGTATACATTTTCCTGATGGCGTGTAGTATCTTGATGTGGTTATTCTCAATTCGGAAGAGTCAGGTAACATTATTGGTTGTTGTACTAACCCTTTGCCAAAAGTTCTTCGACCTAGAATTTTACCTCTATTGTTGTCTTGTATAGCCCCACTTACAATTTCACTTGCAGAGGCAGTAGAACTGTTGACTAAAATTACTAATTCTCCATTTTCAAACAAACCTTTAGATCTTGAGTAAAACGATCTTTTTTTTGAATGAGCACCCTCTGTATAAACAATTAGTTGATCTTTTTTTAAAAATTCATCGGAAATATTTATGGCCTGGTGAAGATATCCTCCTCCGTTAAACCTTAAATCAAAAATGAGTTTTTCCATTCCTTGATTTTTCAGTTCAATAATTGCATTTTTAAATTCTAAGTCGGATGAATTAGAAAAAGAACTTAATTTTATGTATCCAATATTTTTATCAATTATCGTACTTGCAGAAATAGACTTGAGAGGAATAGAACCTCTTATTAACTTATGATTTAAAATTTTATTATTTGGATTTAAGACAGTAATATTTACTTCACTGCCTACTTTACCTTTCAGTCTTTTTAGTACATCTTCATTTTTTATCCCAACACCTGCAAAATTTTCACCTTCAATTTTAATTATTCTGTCTCTCTTTTTTAATCCAGCTAACTTAGATGGACCACCTTCAATTACATCTACAATTGTAAGTGTATCGTTGTAAATCATAAATCTAATACCAATTCCTCCAAAGTGACCAACTAATGACTCATTTACACTAAGTCTTTTTTTAGCAGGTATAAAAGAAGAATGAGGATCTAAATCTTTTAAAATGTTAGTAATAGATTTTTCAGATAGTTCATAGGAATCTAAGGAGTCTACATAGTTATTCATTAGATTGTCTAAAACAACATTAATACTTGTCCATTTGTTTTGATTTATCTCTGTAGACAATACTTTTCCCTGATTTATTCCAATCCAGTAGGTTAAACTGGAAAAAAAACCAATAAATAGAACCAGAATAAATAACGTTAGCTGATTATTTTTTTTCAAAATCTTGTAGTTTGATATGCTGAATTTCTATTTGGGCCTTTTCGAGAAATTTTAATCCTGAGAGATCTTTATATTGTTTAGAATAGACTAGTCTTTTAATTCCTGACTGGTGAATTAATTTTGCACATTCTTTGCAAGGAGATAATGTAAGATATAGAGTGGCATCAAGGCAACTATTAGTACTTTTTGCAACTTTTAAAATAGCATTGGCTTCTGCATGAAGTACATACCAATTTGTATCACCATTTTCGTCTTCGCAGTTGTTGTCAAATCCAGATGGAGTACCATTAAACCCATCAGAAATAATCATTTTATTTTTAACAATTATAGCACCTACTTTTTTTCTTTCACAATGAGATAAATTACCCCACTCAAGAGCCATTTTTAAATAGGCTAAATCATATTTTAATTGCTTTTCTATGGTACCTTGGTTTAATAGTACCGAAGGTGGGAATCGAACCCACACGCCCTAAGGCACACGAGTTTGAGTCGTGCGCGTCTACCAGTTCCGCCACTTCGGCAAGTGATTGGCGAATTTAGTTTATGTTTTTATTCTAGCAAAATAAATTCATACATCAATCTATAAATGGTGCAGTAATTGTTTAATATTTATGGAAATTCAATTACATTTGCAACCCCAATGTCGCATAAAGTTAAAATATTAGCATGTTCTGCATCTGAGCCTTTAGCAAAACAAATAGCCAAAAGTTATGGCCAAGAGTTAGGCGAAGTTGAACTTCAAAAGTTTAGCGATGGTGAATTTGGAGTGTCTATAAAAGAAACTGTACGTGGCTGTGATGTTTTTATCATCCAAAGCACTATTCCCCCTCAAGAAAACTTGATGGAAATGTTACTTATGATAGATGCAGCTAAGAGAGCTTCAGCCCATAAAATTGTAGCAGTTTTGCCTTACTTTGGATGGGCGAGACAAGATAGAAAAGACCAACCTAGAGTTGCTATTGGAGCCAAGTTAGTAGCCAACATGTTAGTTACAGCTGGTGTAAATAGAGTGATGACAATGGACTTACATGCAGATCAAATTCAAGGGTTTTTTGAAGTTCCGGTGGATCATTTATTTGCTTCTACATTATTTGCACCTTACCTAAAAACTAAAGACTTAGATAATCTCATTATTGCAGCACCTGATGCTGGCGGTTCTAAAAGAGCCAATGCTTATGCAAAGTTTCTAAACGTTGATTTAGCACTTTGCTACAAGCAAAGAAAAAAAGCAAATGAAATTTCTGATATGACAATAATTGGAGATGTTAAAGGAAAAGATGTTGTGATAATTGATGATATGATAGACACAGCTGGCACACTTACAAAGTCAGCTCAACTGTTTATGGATTATGGAGCGAAATCTGTATCGGCTTGTTGTACTCATGCCATACTTTCTGGACCTGCACACCAAAGAATTGAAGATAGTATTCTTAAGGAATTGGTTGTTACCAATACTATTGAACTAAAAAAAGAAAATTCAAAAATAAAAGTGCTTTCTGTAGCAGATCTTTTTTCTGAAATAATGAAGCAGCACATTAGTTTTAAATCTATTAGCAAACATTTTTTGTTTGGCAATTAATAAATAAATAAATAACAAATATGAAAACAGTATCATTGAGCGGTTCTCCAAGAGAGAACGTAGGAAAAAAAGGTGCTAACATCCTTAGAAAAGGTGGAAGTGTACCAGCAGTAGTTTACGGAGGAGAGAAACAAATTCATTTCTCAGTCTTAGAAAACGAAGCAAAAAAACTTGTCTTTACCCCAAATGTTTATCTTGTAGAATTAGAAATTGAAGGTAAGAAATTAAAAGTCATTTTGCAGGAGGCCCAGACCCATCCTGTAACAGATAGAATTTTACATTTAGATTTTTTAGAAATAAGCGACAGCAAACCATTTAAGTTAAATCTTCCTGTTAGATTGGAAGGTTTTTCAAGAGGAGTTAGAAATGGCGGAAATTTATCTCAGAATTTTAGAAAACTAAAAGTTATGGGACTCTTAAAAGACATGCCAGATGCTGTTAAAATTGATATTACACCTCTTAAAATTGGAGACAAAATTAGAGTAGCAGATTTAAACATTTCTGGACTTAAGTTTTTTGACCCAGAAAATGCAGTAATTGTTGGTGTACAAATGGCTAGAGCGGTTGTTCTAGAAGATGAGGAAGAAGAGGATGAAGAAACAACTGAAGGAGCAGAAGGAACCGAAGGAGCTAGCACAGAAGAAAAATCGTCTGAAGAACCAAAAAAGGATGCATAAATTAACCAACCCATCATGAATTTTTTGATTGTTGGGCTTGGGAATATTGGTGCTAAATACGAAAGTACAAGACATAATATAGGCTTTAAGGCATTAGATTTTGTTGCCCAACAATCTAGTGCCTTTTTTACATCAGAAAGATATGGGGAGATATCTACTTTTAAATACAAGGGTAAAAATATCTATTTATTAAAGCCAAATACATTTATGAATCTTTCTGGTTCTGCAGTTAGATATTGGTTAACTAAATTAAAAATAGATATCAAAAACCTTTTGGTTGTCACTGACGATTTAAATCTTGAAGTTGGCAATCTTAGAATGAAAAAAAATGGCTCTGATGGTGGGCACAATGGATTAAAGAATATTCAGCAAACGCTCTCTACTAATCAATATCCAAGACTTAGAATAGGAGTTGGTAATAATTTTCCAAAAGGAAAACAAATTGATTATGTATTGGGGAAATGGACGGAAGAAGAATACTCAATTCTTGATCAAAAGATGGAAATCATAAAGGATATGGTACTAAGTTTTTGCTTTGCAGGAATTGACAACACCATGAACAAGTACAATAATAGGTAGTTATTTCACTTTAATAAAGCATTATAAATTATTTGCTTTATTGATTTTAAAATCTTAATTTGTTTACTTAAACCAAATATTAAAAATATGAAAAAAACAATTAAACTTTTTGCATTATCAATATGTCTGTTTTCATTCTCTAGCTCTATGTTTTCTCAGAGCGTTTATGTAAATGAAACAGATATAAACAAGTTAGATATCAAATATTGTGAATTAAGAGTAGGGCAACCCCTAAACCCAACTAAGGTTAAAATATTTGTCGATTACGGCCAAGCATTTTCTATCAAAAGGCAAAATATTATGACTCCAGACAAAAAAGTAGTAAAGTTCAACAGCCCAATGCATGCTTTGAACTTTATGGATCAAAATGGATGGTCTTATGTAGAGCAAGTAGCTGTTCAGACAGGAGAGACTACAACATATAAGTATTTGATGATAAAAAATTAAAATAATTCAAAATAGACCGTGTAATTCGGCATCTATTCCGGAAATTATTTTACCCAAATCCTCCTGGTTTTCGTTGAAATGATTGTTGTCAACATCGATAATCAGGAGTTTTCCTTTGTCATAAGTTGATATCCAGGCCTCATATCTTTCGTTAAGTCTCTTTAAATAGTCTAGCCTTATACTTTCTTCATACTCTCTACCTCTATTTTGAATATTTTGAACCAATTTTGATACGGATGCACGCAGATAAATTAGTAGATCTGGAGCTTTAACAAATGATTCTATTAGATTGAAAAGACTAAAGTAGTTTTCAAAATCTCTTGTGGTCATCAATCCCATTGAATGAAGATTTGGAGCAAAAATATAAGCATCTTCGTAAATGGTTCTGTCTTGAATTACTGTCTTAGAACTATTTCTTATTTCTTGAGTTTGGGTAAAACGGCTATTCAAATAATAAATCTGAAGGTTAAATGACCATCTTTGCATTTCGTCGTAAAAGTCCATTAGATATGGATTATCATCTACATCTTCAAAATGTGTATCCCAATTGTAATGTTTTGCAAGTTGACCAGTAAGAGTAGTTTTTCCGGCACCAATGTTTCCTGCGATAGCTATGTGCATTCCCTTTTAATTTTAGCTAACTAATGTAGAAAATAGGAATTAAAAAAGAGCATATGTTAATAACTTTTGTTAGTAATTATTTGGATATAAAAATTGAATTTGCGTCAGAATTACCCTTATATATACCTATTATTTCTTCCTGAGATTGAACGATTTTATCATAGCTATTTGTTTGGTAAATTGTATCCAGCTTATAGTCTAAGTAATTGTAGTTCACTATAAAATTACCATCATAGCCTAATAGATTCTCTTCTTTTATAATAAGCCCATTAGTCGCCTTAAGGTTTATTGTATTTAACAGTGATCCATATTGGTCCAATACAATTATTTGGTTAGAAGTAACACCATAAAGTTTTTTATTTTTTTCTAGGAGCTTAAATATAGGGAATTGCATATTTGGAAGGATAACAGAAAGATTTCCACTTTTAAACACTACTTCTGCTTGATGATTGATTTTTACAACTTCATTTACATCAATATCGTAAAGCCAAATTCCATTGTCAAAATTACTGTTTGAAATACAATTTGTTTGGTATAGTCCTAGTTCGTTTAGAGAAATTTCACTTTTTTGTAAAGACAATGTATTGTCTAGAGCTAGTATTATCCCTTGGTCCTTGTAGAAAAGTAAAGGCCTCAAAGGATTACTTATGTCTAATTGTGTTATGTTTCCAAGTAGTTTATTGCTGTAGTTGTATACCGGAACTCCTTCTTTACTAAACTTAACAAGGTTGTCTTTATTTATGTGGTAGATAAATCCATATTGATCTATCTCAATTTTTTCACTTTTAGAGAATAATTTGAATGGTTTTTCATTAATGTTTTGTGCATTTGAAGTGTTAAATATTAATAATAAAACAAAAAGCTTAGTTACTATTTTCCATTGCCAATATCTCATTTATTTTATCCTTATTTTCATTTATTCTTAGAATTTTATTTTGACCACCTAATTTATTTTGACCTTCTAACCAATTGTAAAAAGTGTTTTTTGAAACCTCTTTGATAACTGGTTTTTCAAGAGGATAATTATTTTCTCTTTTAGATTTGTAGTCAATATTAACTTTTTGAAGTTCCAAATCTAAAATACTACTAAAATTCGATAAATCATTGGGCTTTTTACAGAACTCGATTATCCAGTAATGAAATCCAATGGACTTATTGCTGTTTTTAAAAACAGGCGCTACAGTATATTCTCTCACGGTACAAAAACATTTTTCGGATGCTTTATTAATAGCTGTTTCAACATGTTGAATCATTAGTTCCTCCCCTGCAATATTTATAAACTGTCTTGTTCTTCCAATTACTTTAATCTTAAACGGGTCTAATGATGTGAAAATTATAGTATCCTCTAATCTATACCGCCATAGACCTCCATTGGTAGAAATTACAACTTCATATGGCGTATTTAACTCAACTTCTTCTAAACTCAACGTCAAAGGTTGATCTTCTTTCCAATTGTTTTTTGAAATAAATTCGTAGTATACTCCGTAGTCAAGCATTAAAAGCATGTCGTCTGCATCGTTTTCAGATTGCAATCCAAAAAAACCCTCCGTTGCGTTGTAGTTTTGGTAAAAGTTAATTTTTTTACTGCTTATAGATTGGAAGTTTTTTTTGTAGGGAGCTATATTCATTCCCCCATGAAGATATAACTCTAGGCTAGGCCAAACTTCATGAATGTAATTTATATTGTTTTCCTTTATTACTTCCTTCATAATAATTAAAACCCACGATGGAACCCCAGCAATAATTTGTACATTATCTTTTGAAGAATGCTTCACTATATAAGTTAATTTCTCTTCCCAGTTTTTTTGCAAAAGACTTTTTACTTTATTTGGGGATCTTCTCCATTCACACCACCAGGGTAAA
>Ga0228634_1001089_pt1 | contig 16725 bp, 18 predicted proteins | sample 42DmetaG_FD_190063 | JGI IMG/M metagenome (GOLD analysis project Ga0228634, IMG submission 190063) | Seawater microbial communities from Monterey Bay, California, United States - 42D | ecosystem: Environmental > Aquatic > Marine > Coastal | place: USA: California | collected 2016-09-27 | reverse complement strand
GAGGAAATGTATGCTTAATTTTGGGAAGGTTAGCGTGACGAAGGGCTTGGGTGAATGGATCGCTCTACACAAACGTATGGCACCTAAAATGTCTGAGGCTGGTATGTTCTTTCGTTTTGTGGCGGCTGACCCAAATGAAGAAACACTTTTCTTAGTCATTGAAATGACTGGAGACGTTGGCGAAATACTAGAGTCAACAAACAGTCCGGAAGCTTTAAAAATGCGCGAAGCATCTGGCGTGAGAGTAGAAACACAAGAAATTATCTCTCCTTTGCAAGAACATAAAGTATGGGCCACAGAGGCAACGTCTAATTCTCAAAAAATTGCTGGCGAAATTGAAATTCCTGATGATTTTAATTTAGAGGATAGTGCTAGTTACCTTAACCTTTCTGATAAAGAGTTATTAATTTGGAGCGGTATAAGCCTTGAGGCAGATAAGTTATATTTCATTGCGGAATGCAAAGAAGTAGATGTGAGCGGATGTGAAGCTATTTCAGAAATTCAGGCTTTGTATTATCCATGATTTTGAGAGCTAGCTCTGTGCTTAGCATACTGATGATGCTTGCTACGAAGGTGGATTCTGACTTTGCTTTTTGAAAAATATAAGAAGTTCTGGGAGGAGGGCGATATTGAAGCCTTCACATCCATCATCCACGCAGACATTGAAATTATCATGCATTCAACGGGTGGAGTGATAGATTACGATCTTTGGATGGAACGAATTTCAGCAGTTGTGCTTTCAGATGCATATGCGGAAAATATTAGATGCCTTTATGAAAATGACGATATTATGGTTGTTCATCAAATAACCAATGCAGCTAATGGCACTAGAGACGCTGTCATGTACGTGTTTACTAAAGAAGATGGAATGCTGACAAAGCTTGAAACTGGGGCGACTCCTTTACCGCCAAAGAAATAAACCCACCCGCTCCGATATCTTAGGGGTCACCGATAAGCCGCATGGAAAACTAAGTTTTAGACTTCACATATTTCCGTACCGCATTATTCTTAGGAAGATAACTGGAGACACCCAATGCAACCGAAAACCACTTTGACCATTGCTTCAGTGATAGGCTTGATTTTTTCTTTCGCGATGTTTTTAGCGCCTGAGTTTGTTACTCGTGAGCAATTTCCAAACTCAGAAGGGCAAGGTTTTGCTGATCTTGTGACGCTTCGGTATGCGATCGCAAGCATAATTCTAGCCTTGGTCATAATAAGTTACCATTTGCGCGACATTACCGGCCATGCATTTCAGATACATGTAATGAGAGGATATACTCTAGCGTTCAGTGTCGTGTGCATTACCAACCTTGCGCTCCAGCTCACTGGTAAAATATCTGCGCTTCCACCAATTCTGGGCACAGGTATTATCGCAGTGCTGTCTTTACTGACTTGGCGGCGTTTAGTTAGCGGGACAAAAGAGGAAGCCTGATAAAAAAGTAACCCGATGCGCACCATAACCATGGCATTAATGATGACGCTCACAACGAAGGTCAGCGCAGGAAGCGAAGATATTTGCACAGCCAATAGCTTGGCTCATAATATGTGCAAAGAAGCAAATAGGCTTGAAAAAGTACTGGCTTCTCAGCTTCCTTTGAAATTGGAGGAAGGCTTAGAGTTCACTTCAGTATCTTCAGATAAAAATCAGCTTATTACCTATATGACGATTTTGTATGAGCGTTCTGTGCTTGAAGATAAAATCAGAGATGATGGGCGCTCTATGAAAAGTTTAGAACATGCTATGGAAATAATGAGCGCTGATAGCGCATGTTCCAATGAAGCCAGTAGGGCGTTCATTCAGCTCGGAGGTATTAGACAATTTATATATATATTTCAGGATGGCGCAGAATTCTTAGATATTTCGGTGGAAAGGTGCTGAACAGCCTATCGCCATAAGACTCTGACTGGCTTATAAGTTTGGCGAAAGTAATCCCATAAGTCCCATACTAGAAGTAATTATGGTGAAGGCGGTACATATGTGAGGTTACGTTACGTATTAATTGATTTAAAACTGATCAACCTTCACGCTTGCCCATCTTTAAGCTTATGGAGATAAAAATATGCTCAAGGAACGCTTTTCTAAACATTTTTTTGTTATCCACTCTTTTGTATCTGATGAGGCGCCGCAAGAATATTTAACGCCGCCAGAAAAACGTGATCCGCCCCAGCCGCAAAAGTCAGAATTGCAGTGGGCAGTAGAAGCGATTGGCGAATATGCCCAATGTATGCAGACTTGGTGTGGAAACGATGACTTTTTCTACTGTCATTGGATTGCTGAAAGTGAAGATGATGTTTATCAGCAACTGAATGCCTTTGAACTTGAGGGTAAAGTGGTTAATTCTAGGGTCAGCGAGATGCACCAATTTATGTCCGCTTATCGGGCCTCCGATGAAATTATGCGCCAGTATCCTGATGAAGGTGACAAATGGGACTGAACACCATGAGCATCTCGCTCATAGCATAACCAGTTCAATACCTAGCGCCTGTTTATTTACCCGGTTATTTAAACACCTAAAAACTTAGTCTTAAAGGCAATTGCGAGATATTCCTTAGCGGCTCTTGAATGCTCTTTTTGTAGTGCCGCGATGTCTGCATCTGACTTTAAAGAGGCGGCTTCAAGTTTACTTTTCGTTAATTCATATCTTTGATCTGCTTCGTCCATGAGCAATTTGCAAACCTCATTTAAGTGTTTCATCTATCTAACCTCTAGAAATCAAGTAAATACGAGCTGAAGCAATAGTTTGGCCAACCTCGTTTGATATTCATGGCGGCCCAGCGAGTTTTATTCATCAGCAGCTTGAGAATAATCATTGCGTATCAGTTCGTGTGTTAGACGCTTTTTATATCTACGTTGTCTGCGCCTAGCTTTACTGGAGTTTGCTCTCCAGCCTTCTCGTTTATCTTGTACGAGATCATCTAGGTCATCTGCTGTTTCTATGTATTCAGCGTCTGCTTCATAAGTTCTTCTTGCCATGCCTAAAACGTAGGTCAAATCTGAAAAAAGTCAGGTAGGGCGACCGTAGGTTAGAAAGCAAGATGATCATTTTGAAAGCCACGCGCATACAGTTGGCTACGTTTATAAGCTTTGCTTTTGTAACCGTGCAAAAAAGAAAAGGCGATGCTGTGAAGCACCGCCAGTAAATTGAAAACTTCTGGGAGGAAGAATTTTCAAATGAAACAAGCAATCTGGGAGGAGTAACTTGTTGTCAATAAACTAGCAATAATTCTGCATTGCAGCAATGGTCAAGATTGCAATGCTGCTATGCGGAAATCACATAACCCATTGCAAAGGTTGGATTATATATAGGGCAATAAAGCGGCTTGTTGCTCAAAAAGTAATCTAATTATAAAAACACATTGCTTTGCTTATGAATAATAGGCTCGAAGTTTAGTGGCCAGGCTCTCTGTTTGGGAGGAGAGCGGGTCTGGTCACATAAATAATTATTTAACTTTTCTTTTTATTGCTTGGGTTCCTACTGAAAGAACGGGTTATTCGTTTTGCTTTAAAGTTAGGGTTACGCCTGTGCTTCTTCTGGCGCAGAAGAAAGACGACGAAAAGTGCAATGCAAGCGAAGAGAATAAGGTCAAACATGTCTGGTTACTTCTGGTTTGGACATAGTGGCATACGCTGGCCACCAGGCCTTCGCGTTCATGGATTCCAAGGCCAGCTTTGCGGACAAAGCCGCTTTTTTCTGCATAGCTGATTAGTGGCCGCTCTTGGCTTAACGACCACTTGTGCTGGCCTCAGCGACAGTCATCTTAAATGCAATCTCGAGTACATTTGCAACGTCGTCATTAGAAACACCTTCTCTTTGCATGCGCATGGCCCCGCCGTGCTGTGCATCAAAGAAAAGTGCCGCGATATCCGTAGGAATATCAGCAAATTCGCCGCGTAATTTTGAGCGTGTTATCCATGCGCTGTAGGTGTTCAAAAGTTCAAGCCTCATTTGGCTAAGTTTTGCACAGGTGGACGGACCAAGTTGCTTTGATTGCGCACGCATCATCGCAAATAAACAACCTTGTGGAAGTCCAAGCCGGGTACGATCTTGCGTTATAAAACCTATGAGTGCCTCGATAGTATCCGATGCATGCTGATCTGTTTCAAGAATTTCAATAACAGGTTTAATTGCGAGGCTGTGATAGGCGTCTAGAGCACTCTTTTTTAATCCATCATCACTGCCAAATTCCCGGTAAACGCTTGGTTTAGATGCTCCCGTTAATTTGCATATATCGTTTATCGAAACATTTGCAGGCCCGTCTAACCAGTATTGAAGCAAAGCAGTTTGCACCACTTGATCTCGATTCAGCTTTTTGGGCCGGCCCCGTGCAGAAATAGACTTTTCATTCATAATCGTACCTAGGGGTATTTAATTATTGACCCTACCTTTTCGTACCTCTAGTTATTTAACGATTCTTAGATGTTAACCATAAAGGAAGCAACATGTTCAAAGATCCCATCGGGGCGCTGGGTCGAATAAATGCGGCTAGCTTGATGACTATAACACCTGAATTTTACAAACTATTGCCAAAACGTATGACGGGTGCAGGTAAGATTAATCATAAGCCTAAAAGCTATACGATTAGTCCTGCATATATGGAGCTTGATGGACTGAAAGTCCGATTTGCCACGGGCGGTAATCCGGATGGACCCACAGTGTTATTCCTTAGTCCTCTTCCTCAAAGCATATTATGTTTTGAACCGACTTGGTCAGCGCTTTGTGCCAGTGCCAATTTGGTCGCATTGGATTTGCCGGGCTTTGGACAAAGTGAAGGTGGCTTAAGCTATATGAATTTCGCGGCGCAAAGCGCCTTTCTTCAAAAGTTTATCAACAAACTTGGTCTTTCTGATATTCATATCGTGGCCCCAGATGTTGGGATGCCCGTAGCGCTCCATTATGTTTTGCACCGCGAGCACAGGGCAAAAAGTATTTTAGTTGGTGCCGGACCAAGCGTTCAACCGTCTGCAGATGGGAGTCTGGTCAGGAAGATGATTGCTTCGCGATTTTGGCGCTTTGTTTTCACAGTTACCGGCGCACCGGCATTCGTCGCTGGCGCTAACCAGTTGGGTTACTTAAGTTATAGTCCTTCAGCTTCGGAGGTCGCTGATTATGTTGCCTCTTATTCTGGTAGAGTTGGTCCAGTTACTAAATGGTTCAAAGGTTACCCAGAAGGTTGTAAAGATATCGATCCATATCTCGCTACGTTGAATTTGCCTGTCCACGTTTTATGGGGCGAGCAAGATGCATTTTTGAAAGTAGAAAATGCGGAACAATTGCATGCGCGGCTACCTAAAAGTAAATTAACCATCTTCAAGAATTGTGGCCATTTTTTCTATCAAGACCAAAGCAAAGAATTCACCCAAATCCTGCAGACATGGATCAATGGCGGCTATGACCTCAGCGAGTAACGTGTGAGGTTTGATAGTAACGACGCGTTTGTTAGAGTGGCCTCAAAAACGCCATTCGTCGTCAGTTAAATTAATTGCTGCGAATAACTACTGACTTTTAAAATGCGCGAACAAATTAGAAAAACAGAGCTTAATGAAGTAATGCTGTCTTGAAACTATATTTTCTTATTTATGTGTATAATTTCGACCAATACTTGGTTGAAATGGATTTTGCAAAAGCGCGTTGACAGTGGCAAACGTGCTAGGGTTCTATTTGATCACTTTGCGTTAATGGTTCAAATTTTGGTGTTGATGGGGCAATTCTAACAGAAAATTTAATTGAGCCTGAATTTGATGAGGGGCGTTTGACCATTTTATACAACTCATAACCCCTCTTAAATGGGACTTACTGCCTAGTTTCGCCCGCCGGATGCGAAAGCCCTTCTTCTTTAGATGTGTTTCAAGCTTAGATTGCTAGGATTTTTCTAATGTGCGCATAAGGAATGACGGCGCGCCATATCTTTGAGAAGCTCCATAAAAACTGTCGCAGCAGGCGAAATAATACGTTTTGAATGCCACTGCAAATAGAGCTCTCGAGTTTTTGTAAAGCCTTCGATCGGTACAAAACATAAATTCTCATTGGTTGGAATCATCACTGCATTTTCGGGCAATACAGATACGCCTATGTTTTGACTGATCATCCAAACAAGAGATGTTGCGTCAGACGTTTCAATATCTGCATGAATGAAGTCATTGATATTCATCTCCGCATCTAGGCCTTTACGGATGGCTGAATCATCACTTAATTGAATGACGGTGGTGCTTGCAATATCATTAAAGTTAACTGTTTTTTTCTTTGCCAGCGGGTGCGTTTCACAGCAAACAAGCCCATACTTATCTCTCAAAAGCAGATCGCTTGAAAGTTCGTCACTTTTTTTCCAGTGCTCGTGCAGGCCAATTTCGACGAAACCCAAATGCAGTTGTTCGCTCACATTCTTTGCATTTTCTTGATGCACCGAGAATTCAATATTCGAATAACGTGTTCGAAACTCCACTAACGCTGGTAGCACTAAAGTTGAAACCAGTGAGGGCGACGAGGCTATTCGTATTAACCCTTTTTGTTTTCCGCCAAAATCTCGCATATCGCGAATGGTTTGATCAAATCGAGATAATACTTCGAGCGCATCGCGCACAAAATAATGACCAAATTCTGTTATGATCAAAGGGCGTTGTGAACGATCGAAAAGGATAACACCAACATCGTCTTCGATTTGCCTGATCGTCTCTGACATTGCTGAGAGCGCAACATTGCATTCTTGTGCTGCTCCAGTCAAAGACAGATTGCGCGCTACTGATACCGCATATCGTAGATGGCGGATTCCTAACTTCGTAGAATTCGAATAAACTTTCGTCATTATTAGATTGTATCGATGTAAGGAGTTGGCATCAATAGGCGAAACATCTTTGGCGTTTCGTCTTGGACATTACAAAACGGGGATAATAAATCTTGCTGCTGAACGTCGTTGGTGAAATTTCATTCTGGCCGAGAACGGCTGATGAGACCAGGCAGGGAGCGGCTTGATGGACAAATCGTTCATTGACTGTCTAAAAGATGTTTCCCGGTCGCCTCAATCGATCTTAAGTGAGCAAAAAGATAAGTTGCCCTACGAAACGGGGGCAAGATGGGAACGCGGTCAGGCAATATTTGTTCTGCGACCAGCAACAAATGAAGAAATATCCGATATGGTTGCTGTCTGTGTTGAGTGGGGGGTGGATATCATTCCTCAATCAGGAAACACTGGTCTTGTGTGGGGATCAACACCCGATACTACGGGTAACCAGATCTTGTTGTCACTGGACAGGATGCGCACCGTTTTTGAATTGGATCTTGTCAATCGAAGTGTCCGCGTTGGCGCAGGGGTCCGCTTGTCGGAATTGAATGCCAAGTTATCCGAGCATGGTCTATTTTTCCCAATTGACCTTGGCGCCGATCCTATGATTGGCGGTATGATTTCAACAAATACCGGTGGTTCGAAATTTCTCAGATACGGAGATGTTCGCGCAAATACGCTTGGTTTGAAAGTTGTGCTCGGAGACCATGATGGAACCTTACTTGATTTAAATAGTGCGTTAAGAAAAAACAATGTTGGGGTTGATTGGAAACAAGTGTTTATTGGCACCTCTGGTGCGTTTGGTATTGTTTCCGAGGCGGTGCTAAGCTTAGAGTTGCTTCCGCAGCAAACAGCTGTGGCGCTGTTGATGCCCACCTCTCTGGCTTCGGTTCCGATGGTTTTAATTGAAGCCGAGCGTCGGTTGGGGCCACAACTTTCTGCCTTTGAATATATGTCATGCAATGCCATGGAAGCCACGTTTGCAAACGTTGCCTCTCTTAAAAACCCGTTCAGTGGGACTGAGTTGCCTGAATTTGTAATTTTGATTGAAATTTCGCGGCCATGGATGTCGCGGCAAAGCGAACAAACCCTTGATCAGGTGATGGAAGATTTTCTCGTTGAACTTTGGGAACATCCTGACAGACCGCTGAGCAATGCGGTGCCAGCTGCCCCTGAAGACGTGTGGCCGCTGCGTCACTCGATAGCGGAGGGTGTGCGCAAAGCGGGATATCTAATTGCGTTCGATTTAGCTTTTGAACGCGGACGTCTCCTTGATTTTATAGCCTACACTAAAGTGGAAATTCCAAAGAGATTTCCCAGTGCACGAGTTTTTGATTTTGGCCACTTGGGAGACGGTGGTGTGCATTTCAACCTTATTATTTCTCCGGATGAATTTTTGGACGATGTGGATATCGTGGAAGGCGCAATACGAGATTGGGTCATAGAAACCTGCGTCAGAAAGTTTGATGGTAGCTTTAGTGGGGAGCATGGAATTGGCCGTAAAAATCAAAAATATTTTAATAAATATTCATCCAAGCTGATCACTCAAATTGGCGCAGGTCTAAAGCAAGCCTTGTCGCCGGGTAACTTGGGCGTGCCCCAGTTTCACAAGGGGTGTGACGAAAATTAAGAAACGAGCTTACTGAAAAAACAAAGGAGAACTATAAAATCTAAAAAATAATAATACTGGGGGGAGTACGGAAAAAGACCTTGGAGGTAATGGGAGTTATTCCAAAATTTGTGTCAGTTCCGGTCTGACGATCGCGTTAGGTAATCACAGTCCTCTAGATAACAAAAAATCGAAAAGGAGATCAATTCATGTCAAGTTTTAATTTGAGCCTTGGAGGCTTTGGCAAAAGTCTGAAAATAGGCCTGTCAGCAGCAACGGTTGCATTGACAATGGTGTCTGCAGCACAAGCGGCGGATAAAACTATAAAAATCGGGGTGGTATATGACTATACGGGGCCCTTGGCTGGTGGCGGGTCAGAATTGCACGCGCTGGGTACCAAAATAATAATCGACAGTATCAATGCCCAAGGTGGTGTTGAAGGTTACATGATCGATCCGGTTTACGCCGACGCTCAGTCTAAACCAGAAGTTGCGATCAACGAGGTTGTCCGATTAGTCGAACAAGAAAAAGTTGATATGCTCTTGGGTTTTTATTCCTCGGCGCAATGTGTTCCAGTGGCTGCCAAAGCGAACGCGATGAAGAAATTCATGTGGATTACAACATGTATTTCACCCTCAGTTTTAAAAGACCGAGACCTAGATTACGTTTTCCGGCCCCAAGTTCACGGTGGCATGTACGGTGCTGCTTCAATAGACTTCTTGCACGGAACCTCGCAAGAAAAACTGGGTATGGATCCCAAAGATCTTCGTATCGCTATCATTCATGAGGATGGTCCTTATGGATCAGGCGTAGCAGGTGGAAATGAAAGCGCCGCTGAAGAATTAGGCATGAATGTGGTTATGAGCGAAGGTTATTCTGCGACCGCCCCCGATTTATCTTCACTTGTCACAAAACTTAAGCGCAGCCGCCCTGACGTTATCTTGCACACTGGTTATAATCCTGACATCACCTTGTTCTTACGTCAGGCTAAAGAACAAGGCTTACGCTTCAAAGCTTTGATTGGGCATGGTGCCGGTTATGGTGTTCCAGATAAGCTGTACGACGCGCTCGGCAGCGATATTGACCATATCTTTAATGTTGACCCAGTTTCCATTTGGTTACTAGATCCTAAATCTCTGGCGGCAGGTTTGCCAGAAATTACAGAAATGGTTGGTACTGAATATCAAAAAGCCAAGCCAGAAATGAAGGTGAAGTCAGCATCATTAGGGCAGGGCGCATCAAACTCATTTGTCTTTTTTGATGATGTTTTACCGAGGGCAATTAAGAAATATGGTGGTATCGATTCAGAGGCTCTTCGCAAAGCAGCTATGGACACTGACATCGCAACTGGCGGGACATTGCTCGGATATGGTGTAAAGTTTCCACAAAAAGGCGAAAATGACATGATGGGCCAGAACAAGCGCGCATCCCCTGTTGTGATGCAATATGTGGATCGTAAGGTCTTTATCGCATGGCCCAAAGCGTTGCAGACGATCGATCCTGTTCTGCCGCTGCCAAGTTCTTCGTCTTTCTCCAAGTAGAAACTTCGTTTGCATTGGTTTTGACGTCAATCAACTGGAAAATATTGAATATGTTACAAGTAAAAAAACTGTCCAAACGTTTCGGTGGCTTTACGGCTGTTTCAAACGTAGATTTTAACCTTGAAAAGGGTGAAATCCTCGGCTTGATCGGACCGAATGGATCGGGAAAGAGTACCATTTTTAATATGTTATCTGGGGCGTTAAAGCCAAGTACGGGGTCTATACAATTAGACGGTCTGGAAATAGCTGGCTCACCTCCAAATTCGATATGTAGAATGGGGGTGGGTCGCACGTTTCAAATTCCACGGCCAATTCGTCGGCTGACAATTCTTGAAAATGCTGCACTGGCTGGGTTTTACGGCCAAGCTGGTGCGGTCACGCGTGCTCAGGCTTGGCGCAGTGCCGAGGAGGCCTTGGATCTTGTGGGCCTTCCCACAGATGAGCTTGCCTCAGTGGATATATTGGGCGCCGCCGGTTTGAAAAAGCTGGAACTCGCCAAAGCGTTGGCGACTAAGCCAAGTTTGTTGCTCGCGGATGAAAGTTTGGGTGGGTTGGATCACGAAGAAATGGATCAAGCCGCCGATATGTTGAAAAATATCCGAGACGAACTTGGTGTTACGATTATTTGGGTGGAACATATTATGGGTGTTTTAATGCGTGTTGTGGACCGCGTTATGGTCTTGGATCATGGCGAGAAAATTGCTGAGGGGCTCCCTCATGAAGTCGCCGCTAATCCAAAGGTTATAGAAGTCTACCTTGGAAGAGACGCCGACGAAGCAGCGGCGGCTGCCAGTCGTGTTTGAAAACTTAATCTTTAAACAGGAAAACTGTTCAAGATGTTGAATGTACAAAATGTAAACGCTGGATACGGAAAGTTTCAAGCCTTGTTCAACGTTTCGCTTGACGTGCGAGCAGGTGAGGCTGTTGCCGTCATCGGACCGAACGGGGCTGGTAAATCAACCTTAATGCGGGTGATTTCAGGAATGATCCCCGCAGCTTCCGGTAAAGTTGAAATGGAACAAAAATCTGTTCTGGATGCCCCCGAACATGAAATTGTTGGTATGGGAATAGCGCATGTTCCAGAAAACAGAAGGTTATTTCCAAGAATGACCGTTGAAGATAATTTGCGCATGGGGTGTTTTTTACCGCAATTTCGTAAGCGCTTTGAAGAACGCCGCGCATTTGTCTATGAGCTTTTTCCTCGAATGGAAGAGCGGCGTCATCAGATGGCGGGTACAATGTCGGGGGGCGAACAGCAGATGTGTGCCATCGGGCGGGCGTTAATGTCAGATCCAAAAATTTTATTGATGGATGAACCGTCGGCGGGCTTAGCGCCAGTGGTGGTGCATCAAGTTTTCGATCTAATTGAGAAAATTCGGAGTGATGGCTTAACTGTTCTGATCGTTGAACAAAATGTAAAACAAGTGCTTCGGGTCGTAGACCGGGCTTATATTCTAGAATCAGGCAAGCTGCATTCAGAGGGCACTTCAGATGAGCTGCTGCAAAGCAAAGAAATTCAAAAATCGTTCATGGGAGTATAAGAATTATGATGGCGGAATTCATGGACGGTTTGTTCAGCATCTTTTTTATTGAAACCTTGATGAACGCACTTTTGCTGGGTGGCGTTTTTGCTTTGTTGTCATTGGGGTTGAACTTAATTTTCGGTGTGATCGATGTGGTTTGGATTTGCTATGCCGAAATTATCATGTTGGGGATGTACGGAATTTTCTTTCTTCACGCAGAGGCTGGCATGCCAATCGTACTCGCCTCTTGTTGTGGGGTGGGCTTGACCGCGCTAATCGGTTGGTTAACGCATCGGTTCATTATTGGCTATTTACTTCAGGCCGAACCCATCAACCAGTTGCTCGCAACTGGAGGGTTGCTGTTTTTCTTTCAAGGGGTCGCGATGGTGGTCTTTGGTATCGAATTTCGCAACATAGGCATCAGCTTAGGCAGTCTGGCTGTTTCGGAAGATATCTATCTTTCATGGACACGCCTTCTGTCGTTTGCTCTGGCAACGCTTGTTGTTATAGCCCTCTATCTGTTTCTGACACGTTCGTATTTAGGGGCGGCCATTCGCGCGATCAGCCAGGATCGCGAAATAATGATCTTGATGGGGGTTGATACCAAAAGATTATATTTGCTGACATCAGCGATTGGCGGTGGTCTGGCGGGCTTGGGCGCCGCGTTGTTGGTGCTTCAATATGATGTTCACCCATTCATAGGACTTAGCTTTGGCCCCATTACATTTATGATCTGCGTGATGGGTGGTCTGGGCAATTTAGTTGGCGGCTTTTTGGCGGCTTTCGTCTTTAGTTCGCTGATTACGGTTGGTGGATATTTTGCCGAACTAGAATGGGGTTATGTAATGGCGTTTACGTTTTTCATAGCCGCTATGTTTGCTCGGCCTAAAGGTTTATTTGCGAGGAATTCATGAATACCAAACTACTCATCCCCGCAATCGCGGCCGTTCTATTTGCCCTACCGTTTTTAGGCTTAGACAGCTATCAACTGCATCTCATTATCATGATTTTGATATGGTCATTCGTTTACACAAGTTGGTCGATCATGGGACGGTTTGGACTTGTTTCCCTTGGCCATGGTGCTTTTATGGCAATGGGTGGGTATGTGACTGCCCTTGCTTGGAATGAACTGGGCATTTCGCCATGGCTCTCTGTTCCTGGCGCGATGATCTTGGCGGGGGCGTTGGCTCTGCTGATAGGATATCCTTGTTTTCGGTTTCGGATCACAGGTCATTATTTTGCCTTGGTAACGCTTGCCTTGGCAGAAGTGGTGCGCCAAGTACTCGTAGCAACGCGCGATACAACAGGAGGGGCCTTGGGCTATACGCCAGAAAGTCATGGTGCTGGTGGATCGCTCTACGCGCTCCAATCAGATGACCGTCTCATCTTTTATTTCGTTGCACTAATCGTATGGATAATCGGGATTTTGATTTGGCGGGCTGTTGATCAATCTATGTCTTATTATGCTTTAGAGGCAATTTCAGAGGATGAAGATGCGTCTGCCGCAGTTGGCGTCCAGGTAACAAAAGAAAAATTGAAAGTGACGGTCTTAAGCGCAATGATGACGGCGTTTGCCGGGGCGCTTTACTGTCAATATCAAATGTTCATTTCTCCTTCAACGATAGGCGGTATTGGGCTTTCGCTTCAGATTGTTTTCGGGGTCGTTGTCGGTGGAATTTATAGCACACTTGGTCCCACAATAGGTGCCGTCATTACCTTAATGCTGGCAGAGTTTTTACGAATTTGGATGGGTACAGGAGTTGTCTGTATCACGGAGAAAGTATGTTTGAACCTGGCTGGAATGCCCCTATTCGTTTATGGGATTATGTTGGTTTTGTTTATTATTTTCTTACCGAAAGGGATTGCCGGGGCCTGTGCTGACCAGTGGCTGGCATTTAAATCTAATCGTAAAGTAAACACATGATTTAGCAGTGTGCTTGGGCGTTATCGGGAATTACAAATCAAATCGTAAGGAAAGAAACCTATGGCGCAAGTGACTTATAAAGTTGGAGTGGTTGGTCTTGGTGCTGTGGGTGCCCGCATGGTGAAAAACATGCAAACTCATGATTGTTTTGAACCAGTTGCCGGGTTTGACACATCCGTTACCGCTTGTGCGGCGCTGACCGAAATAGCCCCAAAGATGCGCAGTTCTAACGATTTTGAGGCTTTACTATTAAGAGATGATATCGATGTTTTATACGTCTGTACTCCACCGAAATCACACGCTGAATTTGTCCGTCATGGAATTTCTAAAGGTTGGAATATTTTCTGCGAAAAACCTTTAGGGGTGGATGTGGCAGACAGCGAACGGTTGGTGGAGGAAATGAACGGCAGCGGGTTAGGCCAAGCGGTGAATTTTGTGTATTCTGGCGCCCCCGCAGCACTTCGCGCTAAGAAATTAATAAATGAAGGAGCGATCGGTGAAATTTTGGGGGCGGAGCTTGATCTACGCTTAAGTAATTGGCCGCGGGCTTTTCAATCTGGCGCAGAATGGTTGTCAACACGGGCTGAAGGTGGCTTTGTTCGAGAAATGATGTCTCATTACGCCTATCTCACGCTGGTTTTAATGGGGAAACCGAACCTGAACAATCAAGTTTTAGCCCATTTTGAGCCCAATGGCGGTGCCGAAAACTTAATGTTGGCGATCTGGGATACAGCAATGGGCAAGGTGACAGTGTCGGGCGTTGTTGGCGGAAACCGAAATGACACGGTGAGCTTTCGGATATTGGGCAGCAAGGGATGCCTTTTTTTTGATAATTGGTATGGTTTATTTTTAGAAAGCAAAGCTGGAACGGAACGGGTTTTGGACTTAAAACAACAATCTCCTGCAGCGGCTTATCAGGGGCAATTAGATCAGTTAGCGTTACAACTTAATGATAAAAAACAACGACTGGCAACGTTTTCAGATGCGCTTTGTGTTCAAAAGCTTATCGAAAAAATGGTTGCTTAATTCCGATGAAACGATTGCGGTTTTATCGCCTTTTCTGCTGTCACTTATTGAAAGTGGCCAAAGAAAATCTGAAATATAAAACGTGTTTGATGATGGAAATGTCAGCGGCATGCCGAAGTTCATGTTCTGCAAAAGCGCCGTTGTTTTCATTTGGATTACACGTTGTAAATGGCCCTGTGATGAATATCGACAAAGGCCGCAAAACTATCATTGAAGGATAAGGCAGTGGATCGTATTCTGGGGTTGCCTGCAAAGTATATTCAAGGATCGGGAGCGCTCGATCGTATCGGGGGGACTGCAGCGGCCCTTGGCAATCGCGCGCTTGTCTTCGCTGATGATTTTGTGAAAGAGCTTGTGGGCACGCGCGTGGTTACAAGTCTTGAGGCTGCAAATGTGGTGTGTCTGTGGAAAGATTTTGGCGGCGAATGCTGTGGCCCTGAAATCCACAGACTCAAAACGAGTGGCACATCTGCAGATTTGGTGATCGCGATTGGTGGCGGTAAAGCGCTTGATACTGGGAAGGCTGTTTCTGTAGAGTTGGATGTTCCTTTCGTGTCTGTGCCGACAATTGCATCCACTGATGGGGCAGTCAGCTCCATTGCTGTCGAATATTCTGAAAACCACACTCACATTGGGGTCATGCGCTTAAATTGCAGCCCGGCAGCGGTTTTGGTGGATACACAAGTCATTGCAAACGCGCCCGCTCGATTGCTGGTTGCGGGTATGGGGGATGGGCTGGCAACTTGGGTAGAGGCGCGAGCATGTTATGCAAAAGGGAAGGTTAATTATCGCGGTGGAGCGATTTCGAATGTGGCGATGACAATGGCGCGGTCTTGCCATGATACGATCTTAAAGTTTGGGCGCGAAGCTTTGACTTCGGTAGAGAAGGGCGAAGTGAGCGAAGCCGTTGAGCGGGTGGTCGAAGCAAATATTTTTCTCAGCGGTGTTGGATTTGAAAACACGGGTGTCGCGGGTGCTCATGCATTCGATGCGGCTGTTTCACGTTTCAGTTCTAATCATAGCATTCAACACGGAGAGCGAGTTGCCTTGGGCGTGTTGTTTCAGCTGGTATTAGAGGGTGACAAGGATACGGTTGCCGAATTAATGCCCTTTTATAATGATGTGGGCTTGCCAACAAAATTATCAGGCATTGGCCTTAAGGATATCGATTCAAAAGGTGTTCAGGAACTGGCCACAATTATAATGCGCGAAAAATCTTCTATCTGGAACCTGCCGGTTGAGTTTACCCCAGTTGACATCCGTAATGCGCTATCACAGTTTTTATGAAGCTCAGTCAAAAACTGATCTGTGTCTCTGACCTAGGCACTCCTTCATCTTGGCGTGCTCAGCGGCGCTTGTTACAGAATAAACCGGACGCGTTGTAGGGTTAAATTATCGCACTTTCCGCGATAATAGATTTTATCCATTTTTGGAACGCAAGCACAGGCGGATGGTGGGTGCTGCGTTCTGGCCAAACCAGAAAATATGATCCAATAACAGAGGTTGCGGACCCACCCAGGCCAATCAACTTTCCTTGCTTAAGTTCGTTTTCGACCAAGTATTTGGGCACAATCGCCGCTCCAAGGCCAGAAACAACTGCTTGTATCATAGTTGCAAACTGATCGAATTGAATTCCCATGACGTTATCAATATCCAGCCCATGTTGTGCAAACCAACGGCTCCATGCATTTGGCCGTGTCTGCAAATGCAGAAGCGGCATTTTTTGAATTTCTTTCAAATTGTCGGCAGCCCTTGGGTCTACAATCAGTGGGGCCGCAATCGCAACCACTTCTTCTTCCATCAAGCGTAAGCTATTTGCGTTAGGCCAGTCATCCAAACCAAAATGAATAGCTGCATGAAAATTCTCGTTTGAGAAGTCAAAAGGGCGGGTTCGTGTGGAAAAATTAACTGTTACACCGGGATATTGGGCGATGAAATCCGCCAAGCGTGGTGCCAGCCAATGTGTTCCGAATGCGGGCAGTACGGCTAAATTTAACGCGCCCCCATTTGGGTTTGTACGCAACTTAACCCCAGCATTGGTGATCAGGCTAATGCCTTGGTGCACCTCCTCAGCATAAGATTTTCCAGCTCCTGTTAAATGTAACCGTTGTTTATCCCGTTCGAAAAGTTGTACGCCAATTTGTTGCTCCAATTTTTGTATATGACGACTGACCGCGCCTTGGGTCAGGTTCAGCTCATGGGCTGCTTCTGTGACTGATCCGCGTCTTGCAACTGCTTCGAATGAGGCAAGCCAGACGAAAGGAGGCAAGAACCTCCTTGGGATTGAAACTTCATTCCATTTCAGCATGACCTAATTCCAAAAAT
>Ga0228634_1001074_pt1 | contig 16835 bp, 14 predicted proteins | sample 42DmetaG_FD_190063 | JGI IMG/M metagenome (GOLD analysis project Ga0228634, IMG submission 190063) | Seawater microbial communities from Monterey Bay, California, United States - 42D | ecosystem: Environmental > Aquatic > Marine > Coastal | place: USA: California | collected 2016-09-27 | reverse complement strand
GCCTTCGTTCTCAAATACGCTCGAGCAAGCCATTCACGCAGCATTGGCCCAAGCCAACGCACGCCGCCATGAACTGGCCACACTAGAACATCTTCTTCTGGCCCTGCTGGAAGAACCGGACGCGACCAAGGTCATGAAGGCCTGCGGCGTAGATCTGGACGCACTTCGCGTCACGCTAGAAGAGTTCATCGAAGATGAGCTCTCGACACTCGTGACCGAAGTGGATGGATCAGAAGCTGTGCCCACCGCAGCCTTCCAGCGCGTGATCCAGCGCGCAGCGATCCACGTGCAATCCTCCGGCCGGACAGAAGTCACCGGCGCAAACGTGCTCGTCGCGATCTTTGCGGAGCGCGAGTCCAACGCCGCCTACTTCCTGCAAGAGCAGGACATGACCCGCTACGATGCGGTGAACTTCATTGCGCACGGCGTGGCAAAAGACCCCAACTTTGGCGAAGCGCGCCCCGTGCAGGGATCAGACTTCGAAGATGATGCCTCGGTTGAGCCGCAGGATAACGGCCCGAACCCCGGCGAAAACAAAGAATCCGCCCTCGCGAAATACTGCGTGGACCTGAACAAAAAGGCTACCAAAGGCGACGTAGACCCCCTTATCGGTCGCGACAGCGAGGTTGAGCGGTGTATCCAAGTGCTCTGCCGCCGCCGCAAGAATAACCCCCTTTTGGTCGGCGATCCCGGCGTTGGCAAAACCGCCATTGCCGAGGGTTTGGCCTACAAGATCATCTCGGGGCAGACCCCCGAAGTGCTGTCGGGCGCCACTATATACTCGCTCGATATGGGGGCGCTGCTGGCTGGCACCCGTTACCGCGGCGACTTTGAGGAACGCCTCAAGGCAGTAATGACCGAGATGGAGGACCACCCCGACGCGGTGCTCTTTATCGACGAAATCCACACTGTGATCGGCGCTGGCGCTACCTCAGGCGGTGCCATGGACGCGTCGAACCTGCTGAAGCCTGCCCTTCAGGGTGGCAAACTGCGTTGCATGGGCTCAACAACTTACAAAGAATTCCGTCAGCATTTTGAAAAGGATCGCGCACTCAGCCGTCGGTTCCAGAAAATTGACGTGAATGAGCCTTCGGTCGAAGATGCCGTGAAAATCCTCAAAGGTTTGAAGCCGTATTTCGAGGATCACCACGCGATCAAATATACCTCTGAGGCGATCAAGACCGCAGTGGAGCTATCCGCGCGCTATATCAATGACCGTAAGCTGCCCGATAAAGCTATTGATGTGATCGATGAAGCCGGCGCGGCTCAGCATCTTGTGGCGTCAACCAAACGACGCAAAACCATTGGCGCCAAAGAGATCGAGGCGGTTGTCGCTAAAATTGCGCGCATCCCGCCCAAGAACGTCTCCAAAGACGATGCAGAGGTCCTGCGCGACCTTGAGGCATCGCTCAAACGTGTCGTGTTTGGGCAAGACCCTGCGATTGATGCCCTGTCCTCCGCGATCAAGCTGGCCCGTGCAGGCCTGCGGGAACCAGAAAAGCCCATTGGCAACTATCTCTTCGCTGGGCCAACCGGTGTCGGGAAAACCGAAGTTGCCAAGCAGCTTGCCGATACGCTGGGAGTTGAAATGTTGCGGTTTGACATGTCTGAGTACATGGAAAAGCACGCGGTTTCACGGCTCATCGGCGCGCCTCCCGGCTATGTCGGGTTTGACCAAGGCGGCATGCTGACAGACGGGGTGGACCAGCATCCACACTGTGTTCTCCTACTCGATGAGATGGAGAAGGCGCACCCTGACGTCTACAACATCCTTTTGCAGGTGATGGACCACGGCAAACTGACGGACCACAACGGGCGCACCGTTGATTTTCGCAATGTGATCTTGATCATGACCTCCAACGCGGGTGCGGCTGAACAAGCCAAAGAGGCCATCGGTTTTGGACGTGATCGCCGCACAGGTGAGGATCAAGCCGCGATTGAGCGGACATTCACGCCTGAGTTCCGCAACCGCCTTGATGCGGTGATTTCGTTCGCGCCGCTCGGCCGCGAAGTGATCCTGCAAGTAGTTGAAAAGTTTGTGCTTCAACTAGAGGCACAACTGATGGACCGTGGCGTCAGCATCGAACTGACACGCGCCGCAGCTGAGTGGATCGCCGAAGAAGGCTATGATGACAAAATGGGTGCGCGTCCACTGGGTCGCGTCATTCAAGAGCACATCAAAAAGCCGCTCGCTGAAGAACTGCTGTTTGGCAAACTCGCCAAGGGCGGCGTTGTGCAAGTGGGCATCAAAGACGGCAAACTGGATTTGCGGACGTTTGAGCCTGGTGCACTGTCCTTAAAGCCGAAGAAAAAGCCACCACTCCTGACGGCAGATTGATAACCGCTCGATGAATTACCAAGATATACCGCCGCGCCATACTAGGTGCGGCGGTTTTCTTTTGCCCAACACGCCGCGCAGTTATTTCTCAGTAAATTTCAATTCAATTCGACGGTTCTGCGCCCGTGCTAATGCGGTATCCGCAGAATTGATGGGCTGGTATTCACCAAATCCGTTGGCTGACAAACGCTCCGGCGGCAGGCCCAGTTGGTTCACCATATAAAGCACAACCGACAGGGCACGCGCTTGGCTCAGCTCCCAGTTATTTGCGAAGGGCGCGCCAGCATTTAGCGGCACGTTGTCGGTGTGACCATCCACCTGCAACACCCAATCGATACCCACGGGAATATCGGCTGCAATCCCTTGCAATAGTTCCGCGACCTTTGCGATTTCATCCCGTCCAGCCGATGACAATAAATCCGACCCCGGCGCAAAAAGAACCTCAGACGAAAAAACAAACCGGTCACCCACAATCTGAACGCCGTCCTGCCCCTCGAGTAAGTCTCGCAATTGCCCAAAAAACTCAGAGCGGAAACGTTCCAAATCCTGCGCTTCAGCCTCGAGCCGCAACCGCTCCGCTTCTTCAAGATCGGCGCGGCGCCGCTGTTCGGCAGCAACCTGCGCCAACGCTGCGTTCAAATCAGACCCGAGGCTTTCTAGCTGAACCTGCGCGGCCTCATCCCGCGCGCGCGCCTCATCCAATATCGACTGAAGGGCGCCGAGCTGGCTCCGCAAAGCGCTGACTTGTTGGTTCAAAAGTGCCGCCGCGCGCTGAGCTTCCAGCGCCTCTGCCTCTGTTTGATTCAGCGTGGCATCCCGCTCCAACAAACGACGCTGGGCCTCCGCCAACAACACCGCCTGCGTATCGGCTGCACTCAAGGCCTCGCGGCTTGTTTGCTCCGTCGCCAGCTTTTCGGCTAGGGCAGCTGCCAATTGCGCACGCAGCTCTGCCGCCTGTTGGGCCGCGTCCGCTTGCGATTGCTCAGCATCGGCAAAGCGATCTAATGCCCGCTCCAATTGCGCGCGTAGATCATTTTCTTGATCAATGGCCTCTGCCCGCAGCGCCTCTTGGTCCAACAATGCGGCGGCCAGTTGCGCCGTTAAATCTTCTTGGGCTCCCTCTGATGCAGCCAGCAAAGTTAGCGTCTCTTCAGCCGCTTGGCGCTGTTCTTCTAGCGCGAGGGTCATAGCGGTTAATTCCGCGTCAGCATCTCGCAGTCGAGCCCGCAATGCCTCGGCGGCAGCCGCCTCCGCCAAGCGTGCGGCTTCCTCATCGCTTAGGGCGTCCTCAATTTCAGCAAGGTTCGCGGCGTTAGTCGTCGCTTCTGCCCGAAGATCGGCAACCAAAGCCTCCAACGCTTCACGCCGAGCCGCGTCCAAGCGGGCAGCTTCCGCCTGCGCATCCACCTCGGACCGAACCTGCGACAACGCCAATTGCAACGCCTCACGCTCATCTATCACGCGCGCCACCTCAGCCTCTGAGGTTTCCAACGCGCCAGATAACTGTTCCCGATCCGCCAAAAGCCCGGCAACCTGTGCCTCAAAACTCGCAATTTGCGTCGACAATTCCTGTGCTTCGCCCTGCAAAACCAAGATTGCCTCGGCCTGCGCCGCCGTCATCGCGTTGGCCGCAGAAAGAGTGACCGCAAGTTCGCTGGCCTGCTCTTCCAACTCAAACGTACGCTGCTGTTCCAACCCCAGCGCCCGGGCGAGCGATGCGACTTGCGTCCCCAGCGCATCCAATTCTGTGTCCTGATCCGCGATGCGTTGCGACAGAATGAACTGAACGATCATAAAGATCGACAAAACAAACATCAGCACCAACAAAAGTGCGGTCATCGCGTCCACGAAACCCGGCCACACGTTGGCGGTAAATCGTTGTCCGTTGCGCCGGTGAAACGCCATGCTCTACTCGGGCCGAGTGTCCGGCGTCTGCGCCGACGTTGCGATGCGGTTCAATTGGCGGATCGCACGGGTGAGCGAGCCGATGTCACCACGCAAATCATCCATAGAAGCCTGCCGCCCTGATGCCATCTCTTCGAAAATCTTCAGCAATTGCACGTCGATCGACCGAATGCGCATGCGACTTTCGGCGTCCAAGCCGCCCTCACCACCGCCAGAGCCCTGCAAAACCGCAACGATATTGTCCTGCCCTTCGGCGACCCGTTCCAGCGCACGGGCGTTGGCCCCTCCGCTTTCGACGGTTGATGACATCGTGGAAACCGCCGCCGCTAAGGCCGCAAGACGATCCTCGGTCGCGGAACGACCTGCCTCCGCCCGCTGGAACATCTCCTGCAGGCTCTCCATCTGGTAATTCATGTGATCCAGAACCGCCGCAAGCGAGTACTGATCAATCGTTTCTTCACCATCTTGGCCGACAAACCCAACGCGCGTGATCGTGCTGAGCCAATCCTCCATTTCGCGGTAGAAACGGTTTTGCCCGTGTCCCGCAAAGAGTTCCAACAGGCCAACCACGAGGGACCCTGCCAGCCCCAAAAGCGAGGATGCAAACGCCGTCCCCATACCCGCCAACTGATCCTCAAGCCCGCCAATCAACCGGGTGAAGACAGCCACGCCGCCCTCATCTTCGCTGGGGTTGAGCGATCGAATGGTGTCGACCACAGCGGGAACCGTCGTGGCCAAGCCGTAGAAAGTGCCCAAAAGGCCCAAGAAAATCAGCATGTTCACGATGAACCGCGTGATGTCGCGGGCCTCTTCCATGCGCGCGCCAACGGAATCGAGGATGGACCGTGCCGAGCTTGGGGCCATCTGCGTCCGAGCCCCCCGCTCGCGCAACAACCCCGAGAGGGGTAGCAGCAGCGAGGGCGCCTTGGTCAGGTCATGCCCCGCCCGCTGAATGGCAAATCCCTCGATCCACGCGACAGATGAAAACAGCTGAAACACTTGGGCAAAACACGCCATCACCCCGATAAAAAACACAAAGATAATTGTGCCATTCAACCAAGGGCTGGCCGAAAAAATGGGCGCCATCGCGGGATAGGCCATGTACACGCCTGCCCCGGTAGCCGCCAAAATGACAAGCATTTGGACGATCTGCCGGATCGGTTGAGAGAACTGCGTTCGCGCTTTTTTCATGTCCGGTCTCATCCCGGTATCCCCTTTAGGCCTGTGGTGGGGCGCATCGCGGAAACCCTACCCGCGCAAGCCCAGACTGCCAATGGGGAAAGGTTAACCGCCGGTCAGCGCTTTCACCCGGTCATACAGCCAATCCAGATCGGCATCCGGTAGACCCAAATCGTTAATATGTTTGGCTGTATTGAACAGGTATTCCGTGTTTGGACCGCGCCCGCCGACCGCACTCGCAATAACTTGTGCCTGTCGCTCAAGGGTCAGGTCACCACAATACTGAACGTGCTCACGATTAATCACATAACATACGGCCGACACGCAGCGCCCGTCACGCAGGGTGATGTCGTGCCATTCCTCTAAGTACGCGGATGAGACCAATTCACGTTCGCGCAAATACTCCAACGCGGCCTCAGGTTCGGCGGCGCGAAAGGCAACACCATCACAAAACGTCTCAGCGGCGTCTAGCGCGAGGACAAGGCCCGGGTCCTCTTGGGTGCCGCGGTGGTGGATGGACCACATGCAAAATGAGCGGTGGAACCCTTCTAGCCGCGCGATCTCTTGCTCAGTGACCGTAAACCCCGGATCCCAAATCAGCGAGCCGTAGCCAAATACCCAAAGTGTGTCCATCGCTCTGGCTCCCTTGTATCTGTCGGCGACATAACGACAGTAGGCTCATAAGAAAAGGGGGCGACATGAAACGCTTAGGATGGTTAGTCTTGGTTTGCGCTGTTGTATGGAGCGGCTGGTGGTACGCGAATGCCGTTGCGCTCGACCGAGTGCTGAGCGCGTGGTTAGACGACCGCCGCGCCGAAGGGTGGGCGGCTGACGCTCAAAACCTTAACACCACAGGCTATCCAATGGAGCTAGCCACAACACTTGAAGGCCTGCGCCTTGCGGACCCTGCGACGGGCGTCGCGTGGCAAGCTCCATCTGTCACCCTGACCCGCCCCACCTTTGGCCCCACCGATATTACCGTCAGCCTGCCGCCTGAGCACACACTATCAAGTCCCTTCGTTAACCTGACGATCAGCAGCCAAACCAGCACCGCGCGCCTGTCTGTGGCGCCGACGCCCAACCTCACCGTTTGGGACAGTCAGATTGCGCTTGAGGATTTTGCGATCACCTCATCCCAAGGCTGGACCAGCCGCATTGACGGTGCAGAAATCTCAACCACCCAAGGCGCAGAGCCTATGTCTCACGTGATCCGCGCCACCCTGACGGCGGTCTCTCCCGGCGGCCCGATCCTGCAACTGCTTGATCCTGCAAACCTGCTGCCGGACAGCATGCAATCCATGCACATCGACGCAACCGCGACCTTTGACAAAGCGTGGGACATCACAGCACTAGAGGATCGGCGCCCCCAGCCTCGCGCCATCGACCTACAAACCGTTGATATGCAGTGGGGCGAAATCGAGGTGCGGATCGCCGGTGCCCTGACCGTTGACGCGAATGGCGTGCCCGAGGGCGACATCGCTGTTCAGATCGTCAAGTGGGAGGCGCTTTTGGAGCTGCTGCAATCCAATGGCGTCCTGCCCCAGCAGATCAACGCCTTTGCGCTACGCGCGGTGGAAAGCTTGGCGCAAGCCAGCGGTCGCGCGGATACGCTCGATGCAACATTAACGCTGGCGGGCGGCTTTATCCGATTTGGGCTGATCCCCTTGGGTCCAGCGCCACGGCTGGTGATCCGCTAGCCACATGGCCCAAAGGTCAACTGCCTAGGACGAAGATTTGGGGCGGCGTCCAAAGTCCGGTGCATCGGTGTCTTGGCCCGCTTCAATAATACCGCGCCTGATCTCCCGCGTGCGGGTGAAAAAGCTGTGCAAATGCTCTCCATCACCTGTGCGAATGGCACGCTGCAGGGCAAAAAGCTCTTCGGTGAAACGACCCAAAATTTCGAGCGTCGCATCCTTGTTGGACAAAAAGACATCGCGCCACATCGTCGGGTCACTCGCCGCAATCCGGGTGAAATCCCGAAAACCAGCGGCAGAATATTTGATAACTTCACTGTCAGTCACGCGGCGTAGATCATCCGCAACCCCAACCATCGTGTACGCGATCAGGTGCGGCGCATGCGACGTCACCGCAAGCACCAGATCGTGGTGATTGGCGTCCATGCTTTCGACAAAGGACCCCATGCCCTCCCACAACGCGCGTAACTTCGCCTCGGCCTCGGGGTCGCCGCCTTCGAGCGGGGTCAGTAGCGTCCAACGGGAATCAAACAGCTCGGGGAAGCCTGCGCGCGGGCCGGAATGTTCGGTCCCCGCAATCGGGTGGCCCGGCACAAAATGAACACCTTCGGGCAGATGCGGGCCGACCGCGTCAATCACCGCTTGCTTGACCGACCCGACGTCCGTGACCGTGGCCCCCGGCGCAAGGTGCGGACCGATTTCCGCGGCAACCGCTGCCATCGCACCCACGGGCACGCACAAAACCACCAGATCGGCGCCCGCAACAGCCTCGGCAACTGTGTCGACGATGCGGTCGCACAGCCCAATTTCGCGCGCGGTGTCTCGCGTCTGCGCGGAGCGCGCGGTGCCGACAGTTTCGCCCGCAAGGCCACCCCGACGGATCGCCAGCGACATAGACCCCGCGATCAAGCCCAGCCCGATCAATGCAACGCGTTGATAAATCATGCCTGTGTGTCCCGAAAACTGCGCAGCGCGGCAAGTGTGCGAGTCACGCCCGGCTCATCCCCGACGGTGATCCGTAGGGCTGCGGGCAATCCATAGCTGGACACGCGCCGCACCAAAATGCCCAAGCCGCGCAGGTGCGCATCCGCCGCCGCAGCCTCATCACCATCGGCAAAACGCGCGAGCACAAAGTTCGCCTCTGATCTATCCGAAGGCAGGTTCAATGCATCCAGCCCCGCGACCAACTTCGTCCGCAAGCGCGTGTTCTCAGACTTGCACCAATCTTGATACTCAGTGTCCAGAATGGCAGCCTCAGCCGCCGCAAGGCCAACATGGCTCAGGTTGAACGGCCCCCGAATACGGTTGAGCGTGTCGATCACCTCTTGGGCGCCGTAGCCCCATCCCACGCGCAACCCGCCCAGTCCGTGCAATTTTGAAAACGTCCGGGTCATAAAGACATTCGGCATCTCAGTCGCCAGCGTCGCACCACCGTCGTAGTCTTCCACGAACTCCGCATAAGCACCGTCAATGACCAACATGCAGCCATCCGGTAGGCCACGCGCAAGGCGACGCAAGTCGTTGCCGCCGATCATCGTGCCCGTCGGGTTGTTCGGGTTCGCGATAAACACGAGGCGGGTTTTGTCGCTTACGCCCGCAAGGATCGCATCGACATCAGCGGTGCGGTTTGTCTCTTTTACGACGACGGGTGTGGCACCAGCCGCACGCGCGCTGATCGCATACATCGCAAAGCCGTGTTCGGTGTGAACAACCTCATCGCCCGGACCGGCAAAGGCTTGGCACAGAAACGCGATAATCTCATCACTGCCCGCCCCACAAATGATGCGCCCGGGATCAAGATCATAGGTTACCCCAATCGCGGCGCGCAGGCTGGCGTGGTCCGTGTTGGGATACACGTGCAGTTTGGTTGCAGCCTGTTGCGCGGCGGCCAATGCCTTGGGCGAGGCTCCAAACGGGTTCTCATTCGAGCTGAGCTTGATCACATCCGCGACGCCCTCCACATGGGATGCGCCGCCGACGTAAAGGTCGATGTCCATAATTCCGGGCTGCGGCTGGGGCGCTTGGGGCATTGTCGATATCCCTTGGAGATGAGGTTATTGCGGGTTTAGCGAGCCGCGCGGGCCTTGGAAAGGGCACGCAGCTCAATAGAAGCTTTGCGGGTCGATATCGATCGAAAGACGCAATGAGGGTGGCAATTTCAACGCACCCACCCACTGCGACAGGGCCGACTGGAGCGGCGTGCCCTTGGCGGCCTTTACCAATAGCCGCACCCGGTGCCGTCCCCGGATCCGTGAGATCGGCGCAGGTGCGGGCCCGTAAACCGCAGCACCCAGCGCATGTAGCGGCCCCGCATTGCGCGCCAAAGCGGTGCCCACGTCAAATGCCACCTGCGGATCGGGGTCCGAGATCACGACCCCCGCCATACGACCAAAGGGCGGCATTCCGGCCTCCCGGCGTTCTGCGGCTTCGGCACCCCAAAACGCCTCTTCGTCGCCGGTCAGGATTGCGCGGATCACGGGATGCTCTGGCTGAAACGTTTGCAACAAGGCAGTGCCGCGCCGCGACGATCGCCCAGCGCGGCCAGCAACCTGCCGCATCAGCTGAAACGTCCGCTCCGCCGCGCGCAGGTCTGATCCTTGGAGGCCCAAATCCGCGTCAATCACCCCCACAAGCGTGAGCAAAGGAAAGTTGTGCCCTTTGGCCACCAACTGCGTGCCAATGATCAAATCCGCACCACCGCTTGCGATGTCTTCGATCTGCGCCTTCAGCGCACGGGCAGAACTGAACAAGTCCGAGCTAAGCACCGCGAGACGCGCATCGGGAAACAACTCAGCGGCTTCTTCTGCCATACGCTCAACACCCGGACCAACCGGGGCCAGCCGATCCTCAGCCTCGCACGAAGGACAAGCTGTGGGGATTGGCGTGCTTTCACCGCACTGGTGGCACATCAACCGTTTGAGAAACCGGTGCTCAACCATCCGTGCATCGCACTGAGTGCAGGCCACTTGCTGCCCGCACGCACGGCACAATGTGACCGGTGCGTACCCCCGGCGGTTGAGGAAAATCAGCGCCTGCTCACCCGCATCAAGCCGCGCTTGGATTGCGTTTTGCAGCGTGGGCGACACCCAGCGCCCACCGGGCAAATCCTCACTGCGCATATCAATCGCGCGCATTTCGGGCATGACGGCATCTCCGAACCGGGACGTCAGATCGAGCCGCGTGTATTTGCCAGCCTCCGCGTTCGCCCAGCTTTCGAGCGAGGGCGTGGCCGAAGCCAACACCACCTGCGCACTACAGAGCGACGCGCGCAGGACCGCCATATCGCGGGCGTTATAAAGGACCCCGTCCTCTTGCTTGTAGGAGGTGTCGTGTTCTTCATCGACGACGATCAGCCCCAAATCCCGAAATGGCAGGAACAGCGCGGACCGCGCCCCTACGACAAATTGCGCCCCCCCCTCGCCCACCATCCGCCAACAGCGGCGGCGTTCGGTCATCGTCACGCCTGAGTGCCACTCAGCCGGCTTGGCGCCGAATCGTTCTTCAACCCGGGTGAGGAATTCAGCTGTCAGCGCGATCTCAGGCAGAAGCACCAGCGCCTGTCGCCCTTGAGCAAGGCAGGCGGCGACAGCCTCTAGATACACTTCGGTTTTGCCAGACCCCGTCACCCCCTTTAGCAGGGTCGTGCCATAGGTTCCGGACCGGGCAGCGACGGCCAGCGCCTCTGCGGCTTTGGCCTGATCCGGGGCCAGCGACTTGCTGGGCAAGCTTGGGTCAAGCGGGACATAGGCCGCGTCGCGTGGGGTGTCTTCTTCGCGCACCGCGCCCTGCTTCACGAGGCCCTTGATAACCGAAGACGTGACACCGGCGTGTTCCGCCAATTCGCTCAGCGTGAATGACAGCCCCCCATATTCCTCCAGAACGGCCAAAACCTTTTCACGTGGGGCAGTCATCCGATCCGGGGTGCTGTCGCCTAAGCGGTAGACCTTTTGCATGGAGACCGGGTTGCTGAGGCCCGGCACGCGCGTGGCCAGCCGCAACATCGCGGGAAGCGAGGTCAACGTGTAGGTCGCCGCCTTTTCGATGAACGCGCGCAATTCGGCGCGCATGGGTGCGGCCTCTAGCACACGGATCGCGGCGCGGACCTTGGCGATATCCCAATCCCCACGCCCCGGCCCCCAAACCACGCCCAGCACTTTGCGCGGCCCCAAGGGGACCTCAATGAACGCGCCCAGCCAGCAGCCGCCCTCTGGGGCTTTGTAGTCCAACACGCGGTCCAGTGGCTGGGTCGTCAGCACGCCGATCAGCGTACCGGCGGGAAAAAAGTCAGGCGTGTCCATCCCTTAGGCGCGGCGCAAAGCGGCAGTGGCCACACCCATAGCCACCAGCGTTGCTCCACCCAACCGCGTCAACACCCGCAACACCGACGGGCGCGCGATTGCCACCCCCATCCGGTCCGCGAGGAGTGCGTACAAAAGCGCATTCAGGAACCCGACGGCCACAAAGGTCGTAATCAGGATGATAAACTGTGGGAGCAGCGGTGCTTCGGGGCGCATGAACTGCGGCACAAAGGCGATAAAAAACGCGATCGATTTGGGGTTAAGCGCAGTGACCGCCGCCGCGTGGGCGAAAATCTCGGCGGGCCGTGTGCTGCGCGGTGCCTCAACCACGCCCGGCGCAGCCTCTGCCGCTGACATAAACAGTTTCACCCCCAAATAGACCAAATAGGCGGCCCCAATCCATTTAAGCACCGTGAACAGCGTGGCCGACGCAAGGACCAGCGCCCCAAGGCCCACCAGCGACGCAGTCATCGCCACCAAATCGCCCAGTGCAACGCCCCCTGCCGAGGCCACTGCCACCTTGCGCCCTTGGCTTAACGCGTAGCTGATCACCAACAGCACCGTTGGACCCGGTATGATACACAGCACCGTCGAGGCCACAACAAACGCAAGCCAAAGATCGAGAGGCATAAGGTGGTCCTTTCGCAAAACCGGGGGTGTATCTCAGCGCGTATTTCGCTAGGAGTGTGCCAAACATACCACCGCCCTTGAAAGAAGGAAGCGCGCCCATGAAATTCTTCGTAGATACCGCCGAAATTGACGCCATCGCTGAGCTAAACGACCTTGGCATGGTCGACGGCGTCACCACCAACCCGTCCCTGATCATGAAATCAGGCCGCGACATTATCGAGGTCACGCGCGAAATCTGTGCCTTGGTCGAAGGCCCCGTCAGCGCCGAGGTCGTCGCGACCGAAGCCGAAGACATGATCAAAGAAGGCCTCAAGCTGGCTGAAATCGCCGAAAACATCGCGATCAAAGTGCCGCTGACATGGGATGGCCTCAAGGCGTGCAAAGTGTTCTCGGATGCGGGTCACATGGTCAACGTCACGCTCTGCTTTTCGGCCAACCAAGCGCTCTTGGCGGCAAAAGCCGGTGCCACGTTCATCTCGCCGTTCATCGGGCGTTTGGATGACATCAACATCGACGGCATGGAGCTGATCGAAGACATCCGCACGATCTATGACAACTTCGGCTTTGATACGCAGATCCTTGCGGCGTCCATCCGCTCGGCCAACCACATGAAGGACGCAGCCCTTGTGGGTGCCGATGTGGCCACTGCGCCACCCGCTGTGATCAAGTCGATGATCAAGCACCCCCTGACGGACGCGGGCCTTGCTGCATTCATGAAGGACTGGGAAAAGACTGGCCAGAAAATCGTCTGACATGCTATAACTGCTCTCAAATTCACGGCGAAAGACCGGAGAGCAGATGTCAGAGCAGGCCAGCGCCAACAAGGATTGGCGCACGATCGTATTGTCCGATCCCGATGTGATATTGGAAGACCGCGACGTGATGCGCGCCCTGATTGCTGCCAATGAGCGGCAATTGGGGGGCAACATCGTTGATATGCGCGGTCTTGCCATGGAGCGGCTGGAAACCCGGCTGGACCGGCTAGAAGACACCCACCGCAGTGTCATCGCCGCCGCCTATGAAAACCTAGCAGGCACCAATCAAGTTCACCGCGCGATCCTTAAACTGTTGGATCACGCAGAGTTTGAGCCGTTCCTGCAAAGCCTTGGCGGCGAAGTCATGGATATCTTGCGGGTGGACCGCATGCGCCTCGTGCTCGAAAGCGCTGAGGCACGCGATACGGCTGTTGCTCCCCCATCCGCCGTGTCAGATTTACTGAGCATCGTCGCCCCCGGCTTTATCGCGAATTACCTGACGGCGGGGCGGGATATGCCACAGCGGCAAGTCACCCTGCGGGACGTCGGCACGGCAAACACCTCTGTCTACGGCGAGGATGCGGAATACGTCCGCTCCGAAGCGCTGCTCAAGCTGGACCTTGGGCCGGGTCGACTGCCGGGCCTTTTGGCTATGGGCGCCGAGGACCCGAACCAGTTCCGCAGCAATCAAGGAACAGACCTGTTGTCTTTCTTTACTGGTGTGTTCGAACGAACGATGCGCCAGCATTTGGCATGAGCCTGTCGATCAGCCCCGCAGCGCGCGATGCACTTGCGGGCTGGCTCGACCACATTCGTGCCCTCGACAATGCCGCTGAAAACACCTTGCGGGCCTATCAAACAGATGTGCTCGACTTTCTATCGTTTATGACCGGGCACAAAGGGGCAGCTGACGGACTTGGCCCCCTGTTGCGGATCACCCAAAGCGACATGCGGGCATGGATGGCCCATGCGCGTGGACGCGGCGTTGCGGCCCGGTCGCTTGCGCGCTCTCTCTCGGCGGTCAAAACCTTCTACCGCTGGCTGGGTGAGCGTGAGGGCCAGGAACCCACCGCCGTCTTGGCCACGCGCGCGCCGAAGTTCCGCAAAAAACTGCCGCGCCCCCTATCGCCGGATGCGGCCAAAGCCATGCTCGACACCGTAGGCATCCAGAACACCACGCCATGGATTGCTGCGCGGGATATGGCTGTGGTTACGCTGCTGTATGGGTGCGGGCTGCGCATATCCGAAGCCCTTAGCCTGACCGGTGCAAGCGTGCCATTGCCCGACGTCCTGCGGATCAAAGGCAAAGGCGGCAAAGAGCGGATCGTACCGGTTCTGCCCATCGCACGCGATGCAGTGAACGACTATGTCCGGGACTGCCCGCATGACTTGGCCGCAGATACACCGCTGTTTCGTGGCGCACGGGGCGGAGCACTCTCGGCGCGGGCGATTTCGGGGGTTGTGGCCTCAGTGCGGATGCAGTTGGGCCTACCCGCAACCGCCACCCCACACGCGCTGCGGCACAGCTTTGCCACCCACCTCCTAGAAGCAGGCGGTGACCTGCGCGCGATCCAAGAACTGCTTGGCCATGCCTCGCTGAGTACGACACAGGCCTATACGGCGGTCGATACCGCGCGCCTGATGGAGGTGTATGCCAAAGCCCACCCCCACGGGCAGGGCAGCGCCTAGCAGCTACAGCCCAACATGCCAGCACCCTCACGCCATCGTGCGCAGAGGTGATGTGCATGGGGTTTGATTGCGTGATTGTCTGCAATGACACATTCAATCAAATCGTAAGGGACAGACTATGATTAGGACATTTATTGCCGCCAGCGCCGTGATCTGCATCGCAGGCACCGCACACGCCGCGGATACCTGCGTGATCGAGGGCGATCACTGGGATTTGGATGACGCAGGTGTGGCGGCTCTCTATGATTGTATGTCTGCGCGTATGGTCGCGGGCTATAACAAGGGCGACGACCCCGTGGCGCCCGTTTACCGTGACTGGACCCAGACTGCCACGCGCGCCGCCGTCGCCGGGGCCCACGGTGAGCGGTTCTTGCTAACATTTGCAAATGACATCGCGGCCCCCGAATACCTGAAATTCGCGTCTGAGGGTGTCGAAATCCCCGTGGGCGGCGTGTTGGCCAAGGAATCCATCAAAATCGGCAAAGAAGGCAAAGCCCGTATCGGTCCGTTGTTCATAATGACAAAGGTCGGCCTAGATAACGCACCAGACACCGGCGGGTGGCTGTATTCGGGCGTGCAGCCCAACGGAAAGCCGCTGAAATTCAAACAAGCTTTCTGTCATGACTGCCACGCCGGCTGGGAAAGCCAAGACGCCCTTGCCTACCCACTCGAAGAGGTGCGCGTTTCAGCCACGCAGTAGACCCGGTTGCCATAGACAGGGCGCGGCGGATCGGTCATTAAGCCCCATGTCCGCAAAAAAAGACAAAGCCCGCGCCCTGTCAGTGCACCTTCTCACGGCCTCTGGGGCCGTTTTTGCCATGATCGCGATGCTGCAAGCCGTCGAGGCCAATTGGTCGATGATGTTCTTGTGGCTGTTGGTGGCATTGTTCGTGGACGGGATCGATGGGCCACTGGCGCGCCGCTATAACGTCACGCTGCATGCCGCGCGTTATGATGGGGTACTGTTAGACCTGATCATCGACTACCTGACCTATGCGTTCATCCCTGCCTATGCGCTTTATGCGTCGGGCTTGGTGCCTGGATGGCTGGGTTGGGGCGTGCTGATCGTGATCCCCTTCGCGTCAGCGATGTACTTTGCCGACACACGCATGAAAACTGATGACAAAAGCTTTCTCGGCTTTCCGGGGTGTTGGAACATGGTGGCCCTGGTCAGCTTTGTGCTGAGCCCGCCGGCATGGATGATCTTTGCCGTGACGGTCGCACTCGCTGTGGCGATGTTCATGCCGCTAAAGTTCGTGCACCCCACACGCACTGTGCGTTGGCGGTGGGTGACGCTGCCAATTGCGAATCTCTGGATGATTTTGGGGATTTGGGCCACTTGGGTGCGGTTTGATCTGCCCCAGACCGCGGCCTTGGTGTTCACTGCGGCCAGCATCTATCTGCTGTGCGCAGGCATGGCCCATCAAGTGTTGGCGCCCCGACCAAACGCAGCTTTGGGTCAGCCGGGCGAGCGCGCCAAGTAACGTTTACTCAGGCCGCTTGCGAATGATGTTCGAGAACTTCTCAAACACAGCACCGCTTGCCGCAACCACGTGACCGTCATTAAGCAAGTCTTGCTCAGCGCGGATCGGCTCAACAAGGCCACCGGCCTCACGGACCAGCAACACACCGCCAGCGATATCCCAGATTTTGAGACCGCGTTCCCAGTAGCCGTCGTACCGGCCAGCCGCCACATACGCGAGGTCCAGTGAGGCGGCACCCCAACGGCGCACACCGGCGCACACAGGCAAAAGCCGTCCAAGGTCCGACAAAGCGGCGGGCAGGTATTTGCTGCCTGCAAAGGGCAGGCCCGTCGCATAAACCGTTTCGATCATCTTGGTCCGCTGCGTCACCCGCAAACGCTGGCTGTCGTTGAGCCAAGCGCCTTGGCCTTTTTCAGCGTAGAACATTTCGTCCTTAGCGGGGTCATAGACCACGGCTGCAACGATCTGGCCTTTATGCTCTAGCGCAATGGACACGGCCCAGTGCGGCATCCCGTGCAGGTAGTTTGTCGTGCCATCGAGCGGATCCACGATCCAGCGGCGCGTGGGGTCTTCACCCTCTTTCTCACCGCTTTCTTCACCCAGAAAACCGTAGGACGGGCGCGCCGCCATCAGCTCTTCTTCGATGATCTCTTCGGCCCGCTTATCCGCGCGGCTGACAAAGTCGCCTGCGCCCTTCATCGTCACGGTCAGGGCTTCGACTTCGCGAAAGTCCTTAACCAGCGATCGCCCGGCTTTGCGCGCGGCTTTGATCATCACATTGAGATTTGCGCTACCTTGCATGGGCTCGGTCCTTGGATCAGGGGGGTCAGGCGCGGGCTATAGACCGCTGAGAGCCTACGCTC
>Ga0228634_1001073_pt1 | contig 16850 bp, 10 predicted proteins | sample 42DmetaG_FD_190063 | JGI IMG/M metagenome (GOLD analysis project Ga0228634, IMG submission 190063) | Seawater microbial communities from Monterey Bay, California, United States - 42D | ecosystem: Environmental > Aquatic > Marine > Coastal | place: USA: California | collected 2016-09-27 | reverse complement strand
AGTACTATTCGCCCGAGGAGGCCAGACGACTCTGGCGACTCGCCTCCGTCGAAACCATGGATCTGGTGGAAGCGCTGTCCGATCGCTACGGGTTTTCATGCGATTACAAACGCGGTCATCTGACGGCAGCTCTTCACGCCGGGCATATGGGTGGATTGGTCAACAGCGCCGACGCGCGGCGGCAGTTGGGCGATACGGCGGTTCGCATCATCGGTGCCGGAGAACTGAAAGAGCGCTATCTGCGCTCGAACATCTATCACGGTGCCGCAGTCGACAGCATGGGAGGACAAGCGCATCCACTGGCCTTGCTGCGCGGTTTGGTATATGGGTTGACCGGCCTGGGTGGGCGCGTCTACGAAAGTACCTCTGTCGAAGCCATCGAGCAGAACGCAGGGCATGCGACAGTGATCACCACGCAAGGCGCGATTCGAGCACGCAAAGGCGTCGTACTGGCGGTGCATGGCTCGACCTTTCGATTTCTGGACGGTTCGCCGACCACCGTGCCCTTCTATACCTACGTATCGGTGACCGAACCACTCAATGACGCAGCGAGCCTGATACCGTCTGACTACGCCGTGTACGACACCCAGCTACAAATCGATTACTACCGCCTGGTGCGCAACAATCGGCTGCTGCTGGGCGGACAAGGGACTGGAAACTCCTGGTCGCCGAGAGACGTGAATAAGTATCTGTTGGGACGCATCAATACGGTGTTTCCGCAGTTAGGCAAACCCGCATTGGAGTATTCCTGGGGTGGCATCAGCGATCTCACGCTGAATGGCGCGGCCGATGCTCGCAAGAGCGACGACACGGTTCCCGTCTACATGGTCCACGGCTGGAGTGGTCACGGTGTCCCACAGGCCGTACGAGTCGGCAAGGCGATCAGCGACGACCTGACGGGCCTTAACGATGATTTCACCATGCTCACGAAAGTCGCTCATGCTGGCATCCCCCTGGGACGCTTTCTTTCCCCCGCGGTCATCCCCGTGGTGAAAGGTGCGCTCACCATGCGCAATAGCTTGAGTCCGGCAGACATGATTTCGTTCTGATTGTTCGATCATTGCGATTGGCTATCAAATTAAAAGGAACAATTGATTTAACAAATTGGGACGCATTCGATACTCTGGACGTTCTCGACAAACCTACCGGATTTCGACATGGCCCTTACTCATCTCACCACGGCAGCCGGTGCTCCCGTTGCCGACAACAACCACACCTTGACCGCAGGCCCGCGCGGGCCCGCGCTGCTGCAAGACTTCTGGCTAATCGAAAAGCTGGCTCATTTCGCGCGCGAACGCATTCCCGAGCGCGTCGTCCATGCCAAAGGGTCGGGTGCATTCGGCACGTTTACCGTCACCCATGACATCTCGGCCTATAGCCGCGCCAAGCTGTTCTCGGAAGTGGGTAAACAAACGCCGGTGTTCTTGCGATTTTCGACCGTCGCAGGTGAACGTGGCGCCGCCGATGCCGAGCGCGACGTGCGCGGCTTTGCCGTCAAGTTTTATACCGAAGAAGGCAACTGGGATCTGGTGGGCAACAACACGCCTGTCTTCTTCGTGCGTGATCCCCTGAAGTTTCCTGACTTCATCCATACCCAGAAGCGCGATCCGCAAACCAACCTTAGAAGCGCCACCGCAGCCTGGGATTTCTGGTCGGTGCACCCCGAGTCGCTGCATCAGGTCACCATCTTGATGAGCGATCGCGGCGTGCCCGCCAACTACCGCCAGCAACACGGTTTTGGCTCGCATACGTATAGCTTCGTGAATGCCGATGGCGAACGATTCTGGGTGAAGTTCCATTTTCGTTCGCAGCAGGGCATCGAAAACCTGACCGACGCCCAGGCTGCGTCAGTCGTGGCCGATGACCGTGAAAGCGCTCAACGCGACCTGTTCAATCACATCGCCAACGAACAGTTTCCGCGTTGGACCCTCGCCGTACAGATCATGCCTGCGGCCGATGCCGAAACCTATCGCATCAACCCGTTCGATCTGACCAAAGTTTGGCCGCACGGCGACTATCCTCTGATCGAAGTGGGCGTGCTCGAATTGAACCGAAATCCCGAAAACTACTTCGGCGACGTCGAACAAGCCGCACTGACCCCGGCCAACGTCGTGCCGGGTATCGATTTCTCGCCGGACAAAATGCTGCAAGCGCGGATTTTTTCGTATGGCGATGCCCAGCGGTATCGTCTGGGTGTGAACCATCACCATATTCCCGTGAATCAGGCGCGATGTCCGGTGCATAGTTTCCATCGCGACGGTGCCGCCCGTGCCGATGGAAACGCCGGTAGCACGATCAACTACGAACCCAATCGCGAAGGTCAGTGGAAAGAAACGCCGACGGCTGGCGAACCGCCATTGCCCTTGGATGGCCAGGCGGCAGCGCGTTGGAATCACCGGGTCGATGAAGATTATTACTCGCAGCCCGGTGCCTTGTTCCGGCTGATGGCCTCGGACGCGCAACAACGCTTGTTCGAGAACATTGGCCGCCATATGACCGGTGTACCTGAAGCGATTCAACGCCGCCAGCTGGATCATTTCCATCGTGCCGATCCGGCCTATGCCCAGGGTGTCGCAAAGGCATTGGGCTTGACCTACGACGGCGTGTCGCAAACTGCCGATCTGGCATCGGCGGGCTGACCCGGCAATGTGGCACGTCCTGTTTTGGTGATGGACGTGCCACGGTGGATCGAAGCGTTCGACCGAGCCGGTATAGTTCCAGCTTGTGCAGCTTCATCCCTCATCATGGCTATCCCTCATCAGATTCCGGTCGCCGCTATCGCCACCGCCCCCGGCCGGGGCGGCATCGGCGTCGTGCGCGTGTCCGGTCCGGCATTGCAACCGCTCGTGGATGCACTGTTCGGGCGAACCTTGACGCCGCGACATGCCCATTTATTGCCTTTCTCCGCGGCCGACGGCACCGTGATCGACGAAGGGCTGGCGCTGTTTTTTCCAGCACCTCATTCGTATACGGGCGAAGACGTTCTGGAATTGCAGGGACATGGTGGGCCCGCAGTACTCAAGCGGGTCCTGCAACGCTGCCTGGAAGCCGGTTCGGCACTTGGCATCCGCCTGGCTGCGCCCGGCGAATTCACTCAACGTGCGTTCTTGAACGATCGCCTGGATCTGGCACAGGCCGAAGCAGTTGCCGATCTGATCGATGCTTCTTCTGAAGCTGCCGCGAAAGGCGCGATGGCGTCCTTGTCGGGTGTGTTCTCGCAACGGGTGACTGCACTGTCCGAACGGATCGTGCATTTGCGCATGCTGGTGGAAGCCACATTGGATTTCCCCGAAGAGGAAATCGATTTCCTCGAGAAGTATCAGGCTCGACCTGCCTTGATCGCCATACAAACCGAGTTGGACGAGTTGGTTGCGACTTCTCGGCAAGGGCAACTGCTAAGAGAAGGTCTGCATGTGGTGCTGGCTGGCGTACCCAATGTGGGTAAATCCAGTTTGCTCAATGCGCTGGCGGGTGAAGACGTGGCCATCGTGACACCGATCGCCGGGACCACACGCGATCGGGTGATTCAGAATATTCACATCGAAGGCGTGCCACTGCATATCGTCGACACAGCAGGCTTGCGCGATACCGACGATGAAGTCGAACGATTGGGCATCGAACGAACCTGGAAAGAGATCGAACGAGCCGATTTGATCGTGCATCTGCAAGATGCGACGACGCCGGACCTGCCGGTCGATCCCTCGATACTGGCGCGACTGCCTGCGCGCACGCCACTGCTACGGGTGTTCAACAAGATCGATTTGTTGGGAGCGACCGAGACGACCGACTCAGCAGGTTCGACGGTGCTGCATATTTCTGCCAAACACGGTGTCGGATTGGATGCGCTGCGACGCGAGATATTGCAGATTGCAGGTTGGAATCCAGGTATCGAGTCGCCCTGGTTGGCCCGCGAACGGCATTTGGCGGCCTTGTTCGAAGCCCGCGATCATTTGGAACTTGCACAGGCCCATGCGGCGCACGATGATCGGGTGCTGGATCTGTTCGCCGAAGAATTGCGATTGGCGCATCTGAGCCTGACGCGAATCACGGGTGAGTTCAGCAGCGACGATTTGCTGGGCGAGATTTTTTCTAGTTTTTGTATTGGGAAGTGATGTGACGGCCCGTTCCATCCACAAGAAACATCGACTGGACCTGTGAACATGAATCAAGCTGACCTAAAACAATAGTCGATCATCTACTTAACGCGTCACGTGAGACCTCGGTAGTCGAATTCAAATCAAACTGGCACAAAGCCCATGATATCGGCGAGTATTTATCGGCGTTAGGAAATACTGCTCTACTAGAAAATCAGGAACGCGCCTGGATGATATGGGGAGTTAACGATGCCACACATGAAATCATTGGCACGACCTTCACCCCAACAACGGCAAAGGGAGAGGGAAATCAACCTCTTGTGATGTGGTTGACTCAAAAAACTATCCCACGTCCGGACTTTTGCTTTCACGAGCTAGTACTTACGAAGGGTCGGTTAGTGATGCTCGAAATTCACCCACCTCGCTCTGCTCCCCTAGCATTTGATGGAGAACGCTATATCCGAATCGACAGCCATAAAACCCGGCTAGCGATGCATCCAGACAAAGAATCCAGAATTTGGTCGCGACTGAATCACAAGATTGATTGGTCCGGAGTAATTCTCCCTGAAGCAACTCTAGATGATCTCGATCCAAACGCGATCGAAGCAGCACGTCGACGTTTCCTTGAATACTTGTTGAAAAACGAAAGCGATCCGTTAAAGCAGGATCAAATTAGATCAGATTTGCAAAAGTGGGATGTCCTAACGCTACTGAATAAGGCTCGAATCACCAAACAAGGGAAAATCACCCGCGCTGCGCTGTTGCTACTAGGCAGGGACGAGGCGGCGCATCACCTCGCCCCAGCAGATACAAAAATTACGTGGGTACTCCGGGACTCACGCAATCAAACAGAAAGCTCTCAACATTTCGGAATTCCCTTTCTTCTTTCAACCGAGCAGGTGTCAGAACGGATTCGCAATATCACGATTGAGCATATGCCTGACGAGACTCTTTTTCCCACAGCTCTAACACGATATGACTCCTGGGTAATGCGCGAAGCGCTCCACAACTGCATCGCGCATCAAGACTACAGTCTTGGAGGTAAAGTCAATGTTGTGGAACATCCTAATCGGTTGGTTTTTACTAATTTAGGTCAGTTCATTCCACCGAGTGTCGAGTGGATGCTGGAGCATCAGTCGCCCCCTGAGCACTATCGCAACCAGTGGTTGATCGATGGAATGATTCGCCTACGCATGATTGATCAGGTCGGCAGTGGAATAAGACGCATGTTTGAAACACAGAGAGAACGCTTTTTCCCCTTGCCAGATTACCTGCTTGGATCAGATCAGCAGGGATTCCCTCGTGTTGAGGTGACTATCAGCGGAACAATCCTCGATGTTAAATACACTCAGATGCTGATGAGACGAAATGACTTAAATTTGAGCGAAGTATTGCTGCTCGACAAGGTGCAAAAACGTCATAGTCTGACTACCGACGAAGTTCGTACGTTAAGAGAGGCCAACCTCATCGAAGGCAGATCGCCAAATTTTTTCGTCTCTGCAAAAGTAGCTGCTTGGACTAACGATAAAGCTCGCTACATACGAAATCGGGGTTTAGACGATCATTACTACCGAAAATTGATCACGGATTACCTTGAGAGATACGGTATCGCCACAAGACAAGATATGGATGAACTGCTGCGATCCAAGTTACCGGATGTCTTAGATGCTTCACAAAAGGGGCATAAGATCAGAAATCTTATGCAAGCCATGCGACGGGAAGGCATCATCCACAGGCAGGGTTCACGATCCTTAGCAACGTGGAAGCTAGGACCTGATATAGATGTTTAGCTAGAGCTAACTTTTAACAAATTTTAGCTAAGGAAAATCCCACAACCCATTGATTTTAAAGTTAAATTAAAAAACAGAACTATAAAAAAGCCGCGACCCAAGTCGCGGCTTTTTCATCTACCCACACCAACCAAACTTACTTCTTGGCCGGCAGGGTCCAGGCAATCACGCTGTCGCCGTGCTTGGTCATCATGCGGTCGTGGCCGCCGATAGCCGCCACGATGTACTGACGACCGTCGATCTCATAGCTCAGGGGCGTGCCTTGCGGACCGGCAGGAACACGCACTTCCCACAACAGCTTGCCCGTCTCGGTGTCGTAAGCCCGCAGGAAGTTATCCAGCGTCGCGCCGATGAACGTCAGGCCATCTGCCGTCGCCAGCGAACCACTGTTGTTCGGCGTACCCATTTCCAGCTTCACGTATGACGGAATACCCAGCGGACCCTGGTCGTAACCGGTGCCCAACGGACGCTTCCAGATCACCTCCTGCGTACGCAGATCGACACCCGAAATGTAGCCCCAGGGCGGTGCCACGCAAGGCGTTTGCAGCGGCGACATCCACGGCTCCTTACGCGCACCGAAGGCCAGACCCTCTTGAGCCATATAGCCCTTGGTCTTGCTGGAACCATTGAACACCGACACCACACCCAGCTCGTCCATCTTCTCGCGCGGATAGACATGCTCGGTGTAAGGCAGGCGGTTGCTGTTCATCACCATGATGCCGCGCTGAACGTCGACCGACACGCCACCCCAGTTGATACCACCGTGGTTACCGGTAAAGCTCAAGGAACCTTGCAGGCTCGGCGGCGTGAACATGCCTTCATAACGCAGCTTCTTGAACTGGATACGGCAGATCAACTGATCGAACGGCGTAATACCCCAGGCGTCACGCTCGACGATTCGTTCGTACTCTTTGCTAGGCGCGCCCACGGTATTGGGCATGTCCGGCGAGATTGGTTGAGTCTTGGCAGTCCAATCGCCATGGTCGGTGCCTTGCGGCACGTCGATGTATTTAACCGGCATGATCGGCTCGCCCGTTGCGCGATCGAGCACGAACACCTGACCCGACTTCGTGGCCTGAATCACGGCAGGACGCGTACCGCCACCCGGCACAGGGAAGTCCACCAGGTTAGGTTGCGGACCCAGGTCGTAATCCCACAGATCGTGGTTGACCGTGCGGAAGTGCCAACGCTCTTTACCCGTCGCCGCATCCACGGCCACCAGGCTCGCAGTGTATTTTTCTTCCTGTTCGGTACGCTGCTTACCGAAGAAATCGCCCGACGCATTACCCGTAGGCAAATACACCAGGCCCAATTCGTCGTCGGCGGCCATCAACGTCCATACGTTCGGCGTGCTGCGGGTATACACCTCGCCAGCGGGCGGCAAGGTCGTGGTCTCGGGGCGACCCAAGTCCCAGGCCCAGCGCAGTTCACCGGTCACTGCGTCGAATGCACGCACCACACCCGAGGGCGCATCGCGTTCCTGGCCATCACGCACCTGACCCGTCGGCTGAATGACCACACCGCGCATCACCATCGGCGGCGAAGTCGGGCCCACGAAACCCGGTTTCGTGTTGCCGGTATTGACGTTCAAATCGATGTAGCCTTTATTACCGAAGTCCTGGCAGAGTTCGCCCGTCTTCGCATCCAAGGCACCCAGACGACCATCGACCATCGGCCAGAAAATACGCGTCGCTCATACGCCCGTCGCTTGAGGCACAGCGTAATAAGACACGCCACGGCAGGTGGTCGCAGCCACGCCACCCATTGCCTTAGGATTGGTCTTGGGATCGAAGCGCCATTTTTCACGGCCCGTGGCCGCATCGACAGCAATCACTTTTTGCGTCGGCGTGCAGACGTACAGAGTATCGTCGACCTTCAAGGGCGTGTTCTGAAACGCGTAGCCCAACTTCGTACCTTCAGGCTTCATGTCGCCCGTATGGTATTGCCAGGCAATTTCCAGATCTTTCACGTTTTCCGGGGTGATCTGCGCCGACGGCGTGAAGTGGTTCGACAAATTCGAACCTGCATACGAGGTCCAGTTGCTGGCATCGTGATTGGCCGCCACGTTGGCGTCAGGCGATTTCACCGTACCACGGCTGAATGCTTCGGTCGGACGTTTGGCCGCAAGTTCGGGCGAGGCCAGCTCGACGAACGGCGACGACGACATAGGCACCAGGATCGTCAGCACCATGATCACCGGCAAAACCGCGGTGATGATGAAGAAACCGCGTTTCGACACGCCCAGATAACGCGTGCGAACGACCGGCCAAAATGCAGCGAAAATCAGTCCAATTACAGCCAGCCAGGCCAGACGCGGAATGTAGGCCCAGCCGTTGTTACCCGACTCCCAGATAGCCCAAATCCAGGTGGCCAGCGACGCCAAGCCAAATAGCCACAAGCCCGAACGGCGCTTGGTCAACAGCAGCACCCCGGCCACGATCAGGGCAATACCCATCGCCAAGTAATAAAAAGAGCCGCCAACAGCCACCAATTGGCCACCTTGATACGACAGCGCCGCGCCCAACAGGACGATCACGACGCAGAAGAGCGCGAAAAGTACGCTCCCCACGGACCGTCTGGCGGCCGGTTTGCTAGCAGACATGAAACTTCTCCAGGAATATCGACGTTCGACCGGCTATAGCCCCGGTCGGCCAGAAGTCTACCCCCAACAAGCTTACAAATAGTCGTAAACCCTAATACCGGTTTGGAAACTGAGGGGAAATTTCCACATCCGCTATCCAGCAAACCTGATGAATTCACGGCATTCGAAAGGAGAATCAACCCCTTTCGAACAGCCAGCATACCTCATGCCGCCGTATCTACCAGCACCAATTCGGCATCCTCGATCGCCACGACGTCGATAAACGCCTCGTCCCGAATAGCGCCACCATCACGGGCCAGCAGGCGCACACCGTTGACCTCGACGGTGCCGGCAGCCGGCACCAGATACCCCAGGCGGTCGGCACCCAATTCATAGCGAACCTTCTGACCCGCTTTAAGCGTCGCGCCCAGCACCCTGGCATCCGATTGAATCGGCAGCGCATCGCCATCGCCGGCCATACCGCTGGCTAGCGCGACGAAACTACCCGAGCGCTCGCCTTTCGGAAAAGGCTTAGCGCCCCAGCTCGGGGAAGAACCCGGTCGGTTCGTTTGAATCCAGATCTGAAACAAACGAGTCGTTTCGCTTTCCAGGTTGTATTCAGAATGACGCACGCCCGTACCCGCGCTCATGACTTGAACATCGCCCGCGCCGGTTCGTCCCCGGTTACCCAGGCTGTCGGTATGAGTGATCGCACCTTCACGCACGTACGTGATGATTTCCATATCCCGATGCGGATGCGGCGGAAAGCCCGTTTGCGGTGCGATTGCATCGTCGTTCCAGACTCGCAGCGCGCCCCATCCCATGCGCTCGGGATCGTGATAACTCGAAAACGAAAAGTGATGTTTGGCATCCAACCAGCCGTGGTTAGCGCCACCCAAAGAATCAAAACTACGACGGTCGATCATGGTGCTGCTCCTAAGTTGTTCGTTAATGGAGACACGATACGGCGCGCTGATTCATAATGGAATCGAAACACTGGAAACTCATTCATTCCAAATTCGATATGAAAAATCTTCCCGATCTGGAAGCTTGGGCCATTTTCTCGACAGTGGTCGAGGAAGGATCTTTCGCCAAAGCGGCACTTGCGCTTGGGATTTCTCAAGCTACCGTTTCCAAAGCCATTACCCGGCTCGAAACCCGGTTGCAAACCACGCTGTTCCATCGCACCTCCCGCCGGGTCACGATGACCGAAAGCGGCCGATCGGCCTTGCCACGTGCAGACAAGCTGCGTCAGGAAGGCGAAGCGGTCGAAGCTGAGATCACGGAACAAGCCGCCAGACCGCGTGGCCTCGTCCGAATGGCCGTGCCAATGTCTTTCGGATTGGGTCACGTCGCGCCCTTGCTCCCAGAATTCATGACGCGCTACCCCGACATCACGCTGGAACTGCATTTCAGCGACGGCATTACCGATCTGGTCGAACAGGGTATGGATCTGGCCTTGCGCATTGCCGCACTCACAGACTCCAGCATGCGGGCGCGCCGTATCTGCACCGTCAACATTCTTCTCGTCGCCGCTCCCAAATATTTCGCCAATCGAGAGCGGCCTGGGCATCCGGCCGATCTCGCTCGACACACCGGCCTTCTGTATACGCGTTCCCGAGCCGGTTCTGCCTGGCATTTTCAACACCCCGATCACGGCGAGTACGCCATTGCCATGTCGGGACCACTACGAGTGGACAACGCCGATGCCCTCATGCCGGTACTTCTGGCGGGTGGCGGTCTGGCCATGCAGCCCGAGTTCATCGTCTGGCGGGAATTGCGTAATGGCTCCTTGGAGAACGTGTTGCCACAGTGGCAAGTTCCTCCCATCAGCCTGAACGTCGTCCTACCTCCCGGACGCCGTCGTCCGGCCCGGGTCAATGCATTGGCGAACTTTCTGGCAGAGCGTCTGGCCACGGCACCCTGGGCTTCTGGGGTGTGAAAAGCCTGTGTGGGAGCTGTGCATGAAATAGGGACAACCCACCTCATTGGACTCATCCGCGAAAGTTCTACCCAAAGAACGCGGGATCGATGCCCAGCTTCATGCACATGGAAATCTGCTACAAGCCGTTGATTCAAAACCAGAAGACGAGTTGTCCTAGTTATCCACAGGCCTTATCCATTACTAATCTCTATATATACAAAAGAAAGAAGAACTACTTAACTTCTCTTCTTGCCCGCGCTTTCCAAGCAAAGCTCGTCCGAGCATCACGACTCGGAACAAGTGGACTGCGACACTCGGCATATCAAATGGCTTTGCTCGCCGCTCCAGCTTTGCCACGCTGTATTGATCGCGCAACGCTTGCCGGATAGCGTTTTCAAGGTCAAATCGTGCGTTGTTGCTCAATGTTTGATCATTAGGGAGCTGCGGCTCCGCCTGAGTTCGCACTGAAATCGATTTTGGAAGCGTTTAAGACATTTTTCGGTGCCGGGCACACCCCTCCCCTGAGTGACTATTTAAAAGCCGATTAGCGAGTCGTTTGATGGGGTTCACAGCGCTATCCCTAACGAAAGGCTTCAGCACTGTCAGTGTGTTGTTTGTAAAGATGCTGAACCCAAATGCCGTTGAGTTACAACGGGTCGCGGTCCGTTCCACAGCTGGCGGCTACGCGAGGCCGAATGTCAGCCTGTGGATAAGCTCTATGGCGCACCCATGTTGATGGCCCGTGGATGAATGTCGAACAACCTGTCTTTTTTGAGGTGTCCGAAAAAGTTGTTCAACATCGAGCACGCACTCAAACATGACTGCTGCACAGGCAAAAAATACGCTCAAGCCTATGATTCCTATCGGAATTCGAAAACTTACCCAGTTATCCACAGAGCTTATCCATTACCACCATAGATATATATAAAAAGAACTAACAAAACATAGTCTCCCAGCACCGCGCTTCGAAAAAGCCAATCCCCAAAGAATGAGTAGCAGCATCTTGTGTTCCATTTCGTCCCTTCACGCTGTCGTAATCCTTGGCGCCAGTACCGGATCGGAACGCAGGGCGAAAAAAGGCGCCCTCGCAGGCGCCCTTCAGGACCGTATCGTGCGCTACTGTCGTGGAACCCTACGCAAACGCTCCACGGCGGCGTCCAGCGTCTCCTGACGCTTTGCAAAGCACAAACGCAGAAGATGATCGTTGGAGGATTCTGCCTCTGGATCTTCGTAGAACGCCGCCACCGGAATAGCCGTAACACCGAACTCTGTCGTCAACTGACGGGCATAGGCGAGTTCGCATGCACTCGAGACCGCCCGATAGTCGGCCAGCAGAAAAAATGTTCCAGCGCTTGGCAATGGCTTCAAGGCCGTAGTCATCAAAGCTTTTGACAATGCATCGCGTTTGGATTGATAGAACGCACTGAGTCCGTTGTAAGTCGATGCATCCTGCATGTACTCGGCCAACGCCACTTGCATCGGCGACGATACGGTGAACACCAGGAATTGGTGAATTTTGCGGAGTTCGGCTGTCAACGCAGGTGGTGCGCAGACATAACCGATTTTCCATCCCGTGATGTGATAAGTCTTGCCGAACGAAGCTATCACGAACGTACGGGAAGCAAGTGCCGGCCTGCTGGCGAGGCTTAAATGTCGTGCACCGTCGAACACGATGTGTTCGTAGGCTTCGTCGGAGATGATGACGATGCCGGTGTTATCCACAATATTTTCCAACGCGATCAGATCGTCTTCCGTGAAGACCGTTCCGGTTGGATTGTGCGGGCTATTGACCATGATCGCGCGAGTGTTTGACGTGATCGCATCGCGTACCCGATCCCAGTCGACGCGATAGTAAGGGTCGGCTTCCGTGGGCGTACGCATGCTGACGGATACGGGCCTCGCCCCGGCCAGTTGGATAGCGGGTCGGTACAGGTCGTAGCAGGGCTCGATGACAATGACTTCGTCACCCGTTTGTGCGCATGCCAGAACCGCTGCCATGAGCGCTTCGGTAGCGCCGCTCGTTACCGTGATTTCAGTCGCCGGGTCGTAACGTCGGCCGTACTCCCTGGCTACTTTTTCGCCGATGGCGTCGCGCAAGCTGGCCACCCCTGGCATGTAGGGGTATTGATTGTGTCCGGCTTGCATGGCCTGCGCCACCAATTCACGCAGGCGAACGTCGGGTTCAAAATCCGGAAAGCCCTGCCCAAGGTTGACCGCTTGATGTTCTGCGGCCAATTGGCTCATGACGGTGAATATGGTGGTGCCCACACCGGGCAAGCGGGAGGTGATCATGGATGAGTAAGCCGAATAGGTTGTCGGGTAATCGAGGCTACTGTCGCGCCTTGAGTTTGAAGGATAATACGTCCGATATTTTTGAACACTGTTGCGCATGCGAGGTCATGAGCTTGGCGGCGTATCCGATTCTGACGTAGTGGGTTTTGTGGCCGACCACATGATTTTTCGTTGGTTGGGTGGTTTTGCAATTGCATTGATTGGTGCATTGGCGGCGGTTCAGGTTGGTGCGCCATTACCCTGGATGCTAGGTGCGCTGATATTCACAGCGGCCACGCGCATATCGGGCGTTCCAACGGCTTGTCCCCGACCCATGCGCTACGGTGGACAATGGGTGATCGGAATCTCTCTCGGTCTGTACTTCACGCCGCAAGTGGCCATGCACATCGGCGCTCACTGGGGCGTCGTCTTGTTTGCGGTATTGATGGCAATTGGCCTTGGCGTCGCAGGGGCGTTTTGGATAGCGCGTTTTGGTGGCGTCGATTTCAAGACAGCATGGTTTAGCGCTGCCATCGGTGGTGCCAGCGAAATGTCGAATACAGCTGAACAGCGCGGCGCTCGCCTCGATCGGGTGGCCACTGCGCACAGTCTGCGTGTACTGATCGTCGTGTGTACGGTGCCGTTTCTGTTCAATGCATGGGGCGTTGCGGGTTCCGATCCCACCCAGCCTGGCCCGCGCTATTTCGATCCTACAGGTTTTGCATTGCTGGTGGCATCGACGCTTGCCGCAGTGGCCTTGTTTAAACGATTTCGATTACCTAGCCCGTGGGTATTGGGCAGCTTGGCGATGGCCTTGGTGCTGACCATCAATGGCATCGAGCTTTCGGCATTGCCCCAATCGGTCGTGGTGGGCGGACAATTATTGATCGGGTGGTCTTTAGGCGATAAATATCGGCCTGATTTCTTTCGAGCGGCGCCGCGATTTCTGTCGGTGGTCGCGGTGTTCACCGTCGCAGCATTGGTGCTGGCTGCGTTGTCTGCATGGGCGGTGTCTTATGCCGTCGATATCCCGTTGCCAGTGTTGATTCTCTGCATGACACCGGGCGGTATTGCGGAGATGTCCCTGACGGCCAAGGCCTTGCAGTTGGGCACGCCTATCGTCACGGCTTTTCAGGTCACTCGCATGGTTGCGGTGGTGCTTGTGACCGGCCCCTTTTACGACCTGCTTGCCAGACGGTTTCCACAGACTTTGGGTGCTTGCGAAAAGCCGCAGAAGTTAGGGTAAACAGGTATTCAGCCGGTGGCTGTTGCGTCGTTATGCTGTATCCAGTTGTTTACTTCTAGAGGGCATGGTGCAGCATGGCGCAGAAGGGTAAGGTTAAGTGGTTCAACGCTGAAAAAGGTTTCGGCTTCATTACGCCCGATGGTGGCGGTAGCGATGTCTTCGCTCATTTCTCGGCAATTCAGGGCAAGGGCTATCGCAGCCTGGAAGAAGGCCAGGAAGTCGAGTTCGAAGCGAACGACGGTCCGAAAGGGCCTCAAGCGCTGGAGATTCGTCCGATCACAAGCTAGCGTTATTCGACGGACTTCCCAAGCATGGATTAAAAAGAGACGCCGGTTTACCGGCGTTTTCTTTTAAGCGAATAAATAGTAAGCACTTACATTTATATCTTGATTGCGCTTTCATGCATCCCTTAAATCTCAAGTGCGCTGCCAGATCGACGAGTACAGTACTTTTGCATTCACGGGCGGATAGATGGAAGGGGGAACGTCGTTGTGGATAACTCTGTGTGTATCTCTGGGATATCTATTAGGTGGTTCCGTTCTGTTCTCACTTGCGGACTTGACGGATATTTTTAATCCCCAAGGTTGTACACAGCATATATCGCATCGATCCGGGCATCGACTTTCCCATATAGGGATCGTGAATAGCTTCTCGCTCCAGCAGAACGCGCCTATGGTTCGGGCGAATGGCCATGTAGCACGCCTTCATGCATTGCATACATCATCAATCTTATCCACAGGCTTGATCGGGCATTCGATTCAATTTTCCGGCCCATCGATTGATATGCACAGGCGGTGAGTAAATCATGACCTCGGCCGGATTTTCCAGGACAAAATGAGATTGCAGTGGCTTGCGCTCGCTACCGATCAATTGTCTACATGTGGCTGATTACGAGCACGTCTCGGTGAAATCTATGTTCTGTTTGCTGCAAGAAAAGGATAAGTCTTCGACCAGGCGCCCCGAGTAGCGATGAGTAAAACAACGACGGTGTTGTTTTTATGGACTGTTAACTCGCAGCGAGCGTTGCCTACCGATCGTGACCTACAGCAAAGGTCACTCTTGATAGCGCTGTCGAGCATAGCGGACTAATGCTATCTAGCACTGGATAGTGCGTGAATAGTGAGATGCATCAGCAAATTTTTAGTTTGCATCTCTCTGCGTTGCGGGCAATCACTTCAATTAAGGCTATTCGAAAGAGGCCGGAAAAGTATTCGTATTTCTGTTGTTAACCAATTTACTTGATAGTCATAGCTAACTAGATCCGTGGTCAGTGTAAGTCCTGAGTGTCCGTGAATTTTTCGCCTTTCCAGTTTTTTGTTTAGGTAGGCCGTTTTTGATCGCATTCACTCATAACCACCTACGATCTTCCTAAGTGAGGTGGTAAACCGCACCGACATTACGCAATGCTGTGGTGTTTTCGAATGGGTTTTCCTTGTGTTCTCACTTTGCCAGTCTGCGACTATCAAACGACGACTGTTTGGCACTGATGACGTAATCGAAACTTGTTTGTTCCGATTATTATCGGTTTTGGGAGGGGTACGTGTAGACACCGTGTTCTAGAAGCAATTTTCGTTTGTATGGTGTTCCACGTGAAACAAACGTCCACTCGGCCTGCCCCTCTTATTGGTTTTCCGGGTGGGTTATTTTCTTGCGTAATTCAATGCAAACTCAATATTTCGTCTATTTGGTGGTCTGAGCACGCGATCTATCAGTGCCATAAAATATTCTGGAACGTCTGTCAGACGCATCACTAGTGACTTGTTCCACGTGAAACATAGCCGCAGGTCCGAATCCTGTCCGTAGGTATCGATAGAAAGTCAGTGATGTTTCACGTGAAACAATGCGCGCAAATAATCACTGCATTGCCGATTTTCCTTTGCCGAAAGTTTCCAGTTAAAACCTGTCGCTAACGACGGATTGACTATGAATTCAGATGTTCCACGTGGAACATCAAAGCCTGACACGCTGTGCCTGATGTTCCACGTGAAACACAATGATCCTGGCGATTGATGACGTAGCCGTTATAATCGATTCACGCTCTCTATACACTTCATCATGAATTTCCCCAACGAATTCGACGTCATTGTCGTCGGTGGCGGTCACGCTGGCACCGAAGCCGCGCTGGCGGCTGCCCGTTCCGGCGCCAAGACCTTGCTGCTTACCCACAACATCGAGACGCTGGGGCAAATGTCATGCAACCCGTCCATCGGGGGTATTGGCAAGGGTCATCTTGTCAAAGAGGTCGATGCGCTGGGCGGTGCGATGGCTATCGCTACCGATGAAGCCGGTATCCAATTCCGTATTCTTAACGGTTCCAAAGGGCCTGCAGTACGTGCGACCCGCGCTCAGGCGGATCGGGTTTTATACAAGGCGGCCATTCGTCGGCGCTTGGAGAACCAGGAGAACCTGTGGCTGTTTCAACAGGCCGTGGATGACATCCTGGTGGAAGGTGATAGGGTAGTCGGTGCCGTCACTCAAATTGGACTGCGCTTTTTGGCGAAGAAAGTCGTTCTGACCGCGGGCACCTTTTTGAATGGCTTGATCCACGTCGGACTTCAAAACTACTCGGGTGGCCGGGCCGGCGATCCGCCTGCCAATTCGCTTGGGCAGCGTCTCAAAGAACTTCGCCTGCCTCAAGGACGTCTGAAAACGGGAACCCCCCCGCGCATCGATGGTCGGTCGATCGATTACTCCCATCTGGAAGAACAGCCAGGCGATCTGAACCCGGTGCCAGTATTCTCGTTCATGGGTAATGGGGCAATGCATCCTCGGCAGGTACCCTGCTGGATAACCCATACTAACGAACGAACGCATGACATCATCCGTGGTGGCCTGGATCGTTCACCCATGTATAGCGGCGTGATCGAAGGCGTCGGGCCACGTTACTGTCCTTCGATCGAGGACAAGGTTCATCTTTTCGCCGATAAGACTTCCCATCAGGTAT
>Ga0228634_1001068_pt1 | contig 16912 bp, 14 predicted proteins | sample 42DmetaG_FD_190063 | JGI IMG/M metagenome (GOLD analysis project Ga0228634, IMG submission 190063) | Seawater microbial communities from Monterey Bay, California, United States - 42D | ecosystem: Environmental > Aquatic > Marine > Coastal | place: USA: California | collected 2016-09-27 | reverse complement strand
TCTCAGGATTTGCGATGGTACAAACATTAATGTTAGTTATGAGAAAAGCAATGGGATTAGAAGCTTATATTCATACTCGTCACGTTGAATATATGAACATTGTAATCATGGTCACTGGTTCTATTGTTGGTGTTGCTTACTTAACAGAGTTATTCGTTTCTTGGTATTCAGGTGTTGAATATGAGCAATATGCATTCATAAATAGAGCAACAGGACCATACTGGTGGGCTTATGCTTCAATGATGACTTGTAATGTTGTTTCACCACAATTGATGTGGATTAAGAAATTGAGAAGAAGTTTAATCTTTACATTCATAATTTCTATAGTTGTAAATATCGGGATGTGGTTTGAGCGTTACGTAATTATCGTTACTTCTTTACATAGAGATTATTTACCGTCTTCTTGGACAATGCATTTCCCAAGTCATATTGATATAGGTGTCTATGTTGGTACGATAGGTTTATTCTTTGTGTTCTTCTTATTGTTTGCTCGTTTCTTCCCAGTATTGGCTTTAAATGAGGTTAAAACAATCTTGAAATCATCAGGAGAATCATATAAAAATGCTCCTGATCATGGGCACGTAGAAGAAAATAGTAATTCAAACAATCAATAATTCAGACATGGCAGACAAAGTTATTTACGCAATGTATGACGATGACGATGTACTAAAAGATGGTGCAAAGTTATTAGTATCAAAAGGAGTTAAAGTATCTGAAGTTTTTTCACCTTTTCCCATTCATGGTATTGACCCTATAATAGGAATTAAGAATACACGTTTAGGTATTGTTGCTTTCCTTTTTGCTATCACAGGAACTTTATTAGCAACCTATGGTATGAAGTTTTTTATGATTAGCGATTGGCCAATGAATATTGGTGGTAAGCCAAACGCTACTTATATGGATAATATTCTAGCATTTATTCCTATTACCTTTGAGTTTACTGTTTTGTGTGCAGCTCACGGTATGGCGATTACATATTTGTTGAGAAACAAAACAATACCGGGTATGCCAGCTCAGAATCCTGATCCAAGAACAACAGATGACCGTTTTGTTATTGAATTAAGACAATCTGAAAATTCTCAATTTAGTGATGAAGAATTGGTTAATTTAGTACAAGGTACTGGTATAGTTGAATTAGATCAAAAAGAAATTAAATAATTTGCCATAACACGTATAGGTGTTAATCTGATAACGTAAACTGATATAGACAGATGAAAATTAAATTTAAGGCAATAGCAAGTTTAGCATTAATTGCAGCCTCTACTTTTATACTAGGGTCATGTACTACTGATGCCGATAGTCCTGGTAATGAATACATGCCTGATATGTATAGATCGCCAGCAATTGAACCATATGTAGATTATGGAGAAATTCGTGGAAAGTTAAATAATGAAGTTAGAATGCATATATCTGCATTAACTCCTCCTAATAATACTATACCTTATTATGGTTCTGATTCTTCAGATGTTAGTATAATGTTACCTTACAGTAGAAAAGCAAATGAAGCTTTTAAACTTACTCACGGTTTATATGATACAGATTTAACAGTTAATGATGAATATGCTTTGTCTATTAACGATAAAAATCCTATAATATTGACATCTACTAATTCTGATATCATTTTTAAATCTGGAAAAGAATTATTTACAGCTAATTGTGCTCACTGTCATGGTAAAAAAGGTGATGGTAATGGGCCAATGGTTGAGAGTGGTGCTTATGTTGGAGTTCCTGATTATAAGAATGTAAATGCTTCAGAAGGTCAGATGTTTTATTCAATTTACTACGGTAAAGGTGCAATGGGTGGTCATTCATCTATTCTAGATAAAAATGAAATTTGGACTTTAGTGCACTATGTAAGAAAGTTTCAAGATTCTGATTATGGATCATCAAATGTTGAAGTAGCGTTGGTTGCTGATACTACTAAATAACTCAAAACATTAACACATTAACGAAAGAAGATGGAATTTAAAGTTACAAATAAATCAAAAATGCTTACAAATATCCTTATGGCTGTAGGTATTTTGTTTACTATAATTGGAGTGGTTTCTAACATTGGTGAGCATAACCTTGGACAAAGGTTGATGGCAGATGGTCTAATTAATGGTTTTTATTTCTTTGCAATTGGTTTAGGAGCATTGTTTTTCTTAGCTCTTCAATACGCTACGGAAACAGGTTGGTATGCATCTATTAAAAGAGTAATTGAAGCGGTTGCTGGTTTTTTACCTTATGGTATGATTATTCTAGGATCCGTTCTACTAATCATAACATTTATGGATGGTGCACATATTTATCTGTGGATGGATTCAGAATATGTTACTCCTGGTACTCATCATTATGATGAGATTATTGATGGTAAATCAGGATATTTAAACAAAGTTTTCTTTTGGATTAGAACATTAGTATATTTTGCGGTATACTTTATTTACTGGAGAGGTTTTAAAAATAGATCTTTATTAGAAGATAAAGTTGGTGGTACTGATATTCATTTTTTAAATTATAAAAAGAGTGCAGTGTTTTTAGTATTCTTTGCTGTTTTTAGCTCCTCTTCAGCTTGGGATTGGATTATGTCTATTGACGTTCATTGGTTCTCTACTTTATTTGGATGGTATGTTTTTGCTGGTATGTGGTGTACTGCAATGACAGTTCTTGTAATATTAACTCTTTACTTAAAAAAATTAGGTTACTTACCTAAAGTCAATGAAAATCATATTCATGATTTAGGGAAATGGACATTTGCAATTTCTTTCTTATGGTCATATTTATGGTTTAGTCAATTTATGTTGATATGGTATGCAAATATTGGTGAAGAAGTAGTTTACTACATGACTCGAATTGAGCATTATAAATTATTGTATTTTGGAATGTTCTTTATTAATTTTGCATTTCCAATGTTAGTTTTAATGTCTAGAGATGCTAAGAGGCATGCTGGTATATTAAGCTTTGTGGGTGTTATTATCTTAATAGGTCATTGGTTAGATGTTTATATAATGATTTCAGCTGGTTCTTTAGGTGCTCAAGCAAAGATTGGTTTTATGGAAATTGGTTTAGCTTTATTAGGATTGGGTTTCTTTATTAGAACGATATTAAATAATTTAACAAAAGCACCTTTAACTCCTGTGAATCATCCTTTCTTAGACGAAAGTATTCATCACGAGATATAATTAGAGGATTTTATAACAGTCAAATATATAATGATGGGAAGCAAATTAATTGCATTAATCGTAATAGTACTTGGAGTTGTTGCAATAGCACAATTAGTACGTTTGTACGAACTTTCTTCAAAGTTAAGAAAGGAAGGAGAACATGAAACTAATAGTCGTGATAATAGACTGAATGCAAGATTATTTCTTGTATTTATGGGATTTTTATACATTGGATTTATTTATTTGATGTACAAATTTGGATGGACAGGTAGAGGTGAGGCTGCTTCCGTTCATGGTAAAGAGACAGATTGGTTATTAAATGTCAATTTTATATTGATTATTGTTGTATTTTTCTTAACCAACACGTTATTGTTTTCTTTTGCTAGCAAATATATTCGTAAACCTGGAGTTAAGGCTTTTTATTTTCCGCATGATAACAAGTTGGAAATGATTTGGACAGTTATTCCTGCAGCTACTTTAGCTGTAATTATAATCTTAGGTTTAAGAAGTTGGAACAAAATTACGGATGTAGCAGATAATGATTCTATCGTTGTTGAACTTTTCTCTAAGCAATTTGATTGGACTGCTCGTTATTCTGGTGAAGACAATTTATTAGGTAAGTTTGATTATAAATTAACATCTGACGATAATGAACTTGCTTTGGTTACTACCAATACACTAGATAGTGCTATTCATAGAATGGAGCATGGTATTTCAGGTATAAATTCTTTAGAATCTAAACTAAACGATAGAAATATTGTAATGTCTAATGACGATAGAGATAAATTTTCAACTGATTTAGAAAGAAAATCTCGTTTAATTCGTCTTCTTCAACAAATGCGAGGTCATCATGATTCTAAAATTGATGCTTTGGCATGGGACGATATCATACAAAAAGATACACTTTTCCTATGTGTAAATAAAGAGTATGAGTTCAACTTTAGATCTAAGGATGTTATTCACTCAGCTTATTTTCCACATTTTAGAAGTCAGATGAATACTGTTCCTGGACTAACAACTCGTTTCAAGTTTACTCCTGATATTACAACTAAAGAAATGAGAACTAAAATGAATGACGATGAGTTTCATTTTGTTTTAATGTGTAACAAAATATGTGGTAGTGCACATTATAAAATGAAGATGATGGTTGTTGTTTTAGATGAATCGAGTTATAACGATTGGATGAAATCTAAGAGTCAATCAACTTTCAGAGATTCATACTTTCCAGCATCTGAAAAAGTAGCTGAAAATTAATTAATTTTTTTACAAATTTAAATACTTATAAAATGGCGGCAGTAGCGCACGAAGCAAACGGACACAATGATTCTCATGCTCATCATGAAGAAAGTTTCGTATCAAAGTATCTTTTTACCCAGGATCACAAGATGATTGGTAAGCAGTTCTTATTAACTGCTGTATTTATGGGAGTTGTTGCGATGTTATTATCGATTCTTTTTCGTATACAATTAGCATGGCCAGGTGAAAGTTCTGATTTTTTATCTTTTTTCTTAGGTGAATCTTGGGCTCCAGGTGGAGTTTTAAAAGAAGATATGTATCTTGGTTTAGTTACTATTCATGGTACAATTATGGTTTTTTTCCTTTTAACAGGTGGTTTATCAGGAACATTTTCTAATCTATTAATTCCATTGCAGATTGGTGCTAGAGATATGGCTTCAGGATTGCTTAATATGTTATCTTATTGGTTCTTCTTTATATCTTCTACTATAATGTTAGTTTCATTATTTATTGAAACAGGACCAGCTTCTTCTGGTTGGACTATTTATCCTCCTTTATCAGCATTACCACAAGCTATTGGAGGTTCAGGTCTTGGTATGACTTTGTGGTTAGCCTCAATGACTCTTTTCGTTGTCTCATCGCTGTTAGGTTCATTAAACTATATTGTAACTGTTTTAAATTTGAGAACTAAAGGGATGTCTATGACAAGAATGCCTTTAACTATATGGGCTTTCTTTGTAACTGCTATTTTAGGAGTTTTATCTTTTCCAGTTTTATTTTCTGCGGTTTTATTATTAATGATGGATCGACTTGCAGGCACTAGTTTTTATCTATCTGACATTATTGTTGGTGGAGAAATGTTAGCTAATCATGGTGGTTCTCCTATCTTATATCAACATTTATTCTGGTTCTTAGGTCATCCTGAGGTATATATTGTATTGTTACCAGCTTTAGGTCTTTCTTCTGAAGTTATTGCAACTAATTCTAGAAAGCCAATATTTGGTTACAGAGCAATGATTGGTTCTATCCTAGCTATCGGTTTCTTATCATTTATTGTATGGGGTCATCATATGTTTGTTACTGGTATGAATCCTTTTATTGGTAGTGTATTCGTTTTTACAACTCTTCTAATTGCTATACCATCTGCAGTTAAGGTATTCAATTACATTACTACTTTGTGGAAAGGTTCTCTTGTTTTAACTCCAGCAATGATGTTTGCAATAGGTCTTGTTTCTACTTTTATTACTGGTGGTGTTACTGGTATTATTCTTGCCGATTCTGCTTTAGATATTGCTATACACGATACTTACTTTGTTGTTGCTCACTTTCATATTGTAATGGGAATGTCAGCTGTGTTTGGTATGTTTGCTGGTGTATATCACTGGTTCCCTAAAATGTATGGTAGAATGATGAATAAACGTTTAGGTTATGTTCATTTCTGGATTACTATGTTTGGTGCTTATGGTGTTTTCTTTCCTATGCATTTTGTCGGATTAGCAGGTGCACCACGTAGGTATTACGATTATTCTGTGTATGGTGATTTTAATTCTGGATCTTTGGAAATGATTATGGATTTGAATGTTATTATTACTGTATTTGCAATCGTTTCAGCTCTAGGTCAACTTGTATTCCTATTTAATTTCTTTTATAGTATATACAGAGGTCCAATTTCAGTTCAAAATCCATGGAAATCAAATACTTTAGAATGGACTACTCCTGTAGAACACGCTCATGGAAACTGGCCAGGTGAATTGCCTACAGTTCATAGATGGCCTTATGATTATTCTAAGCCTGGTGCTGAGGAAGATTTTATTCTTCAAACAGTTCCTTTAGGTAAAGATGAAGAAGAACATTAGATTAAAATAAATATAACCTAAAGCCTCTCCATATGGAGGGGCTTTTGTATTTTTGATTAAATTATATATCATTGGAAGATTCATTTGACTATAGAGAAACCGCTGATAGCGATGGGGAAAAAGATTTTGATAAAGTTCTTAGGCCTAAAATGCTGGATGATTTTTCTGGTCAGCCAAGTGTTGTGGATAATCTTGATGTTTTTGTACGTGCAGCTAAGCTACGTGAAGAACCTTTAGATCATGTTTTGTTACATGGTCCTCCAGGACTTGGTAAAACAACTCTGGCTAATATTATTGCTAATGAACTTGGAGTCGGTTTTAAGGTTACAAGTGGACCTGTTCTTGATAAAGCAGGAGACTTAGCAGGTTTATTGACGAATCTTAATATTGGCGATGTTCTTTTTATTGATGAAATACATAGATTAAGTCCAGTTATTGAAGAGTATTTGTATTCTGCAATGGAAGATTATGTGATTGATATTATTATTGATAATGGTCCAAATGCAAGAACTGTACAAATATCCTTAAATCCTTTTACGTTAATAGGAGCTACTACACGTTCTGGCTTATTGACTTCTCCTTTAAGAGCTCGTTTTGGAATTAATTCTAGATTAGAATATTATGATTCTAAAGTTTTAACTTCGATAATTGAACGTTCAGCTAATTTATTAAACGTTCCTATTGATGAGAGTGCAGCTTTTCAAATAGCATCAAGAAGTCGAGGTACACCTAGAATAGCTAATGCACTCTTGAGACGTGTTAGAGATTTTGCTCAAATTAAAGGAGATGGTAATATTACATTGCCAATAACAGATTTAGCCCTAAAAGCTTTAAATGTGGATGAAAGTGGTCTAGATGAAATGGATAATAGAATTTTAACTGCTATTATCGAAAAGTTCTCAGGAGGACCTGTTGGTTTAACAACTATTGCTACTGCTATTGGAGAGAATGCTGGAACTCTAGAAGAAGTTTATGAACCTTTTTTAATTCAAGAAGGTTATTTAATGAGAACCTCTAGAGGTCGTAAAGCTACAGAAAAGGCGTTTAAACATTTAGGAAAGGTTTCTGGTTGGTCTCAAGGTGGTTTATTTTAATTGTTTTGATTTCTAAAAGTAAATATTCTGATTTAATTAAATCTAAAGCTAAAGATCTTGGCTTTTTTTATTGCGGTATATCTAAAGCAGATTTTTTAAAAGATGAAGCTCCTTTACTTGAAAAATGGTTGAAGGATAATAAAAATGGTAAAATGGACTATATGTCTAATCATTTTGATAAAAGATTAGACCCTAGGCTATTAGTAGATGGTGCAAAATCTATTGTTTCATTACTCTTAAATTACTATCCATCAAATTTTCAACAAAATAAAGAATCTCCTAAAATTTCTAAATATGCTTATGGAAATGATTATCATTTCGTTATTAAAGATAAATTAAAGTTATTATTTCAATACATACAAGACGAGATTGGAGATGTAGGTGGAAGAGTATTTGTGGATTCGGCTCCTGTAATGGATAAAGTTTGGGCTAAAAAAAGCGGATTAGGTTGGATTGGAAAAAATTCAAATTTGATTAACCCTAAAGAAGGTTCTTTCTTTTTTATAGCTGAATTAATTTTAGATATTGAACTTGAAGAAGATGGACCTATAAAAGATTATTGTGGAACCTGTACACGTTGTATAGACGCATGTCCTACAGATGCTATTGTTGATCCTTATGTAGTGGATGGTTCTAAATGTATTTCTTATTTAACGATTGAATTAAAAGATCAAATTTTACCAAGTGAATTCAAAGGTAAAATGGATAACTGGATGTTTGGATGTGATATATGTCAAGATGTTTGTCCTTGGAATAGGTTCTCTAAACCAAATAATGAACCTTCTTTTTCTCCGCATGACTCTCTATTACATCTTAATAAGTCTGATTGGAATGATTTAACTGAAGAGGTTTTTAAAGAATTGTTTAAAAATAGTGCAGTTAAGAGAACAAAATTTTCAGGCTTAAAGAGGAATATTAATTTTTTATAATTATTCCAATTTTTGGAATAGTTGTAAAGTTTAACTATTTTTATTGTAAATAGGTAATTAAATTTAGGCATGGTATAGGATATATAATTAGTGAATCATAAAACTTAAAATTATGGAAGTTATACTACAAATATTCAAAAAAAATTATTTATTCATTTATCTATTTCTAATACCAAATTTAGTTCTAGCAACTGGTGAGTCATCTACATACTTTAATATTTATGTTTCTCCAAATAATGATAATGTTCGAAGAGATGTTGCATTAATTGTCACAGCTATTTATGATAGTACAGATTTTGTTATTATAGATGACGGTATGGATGGGGATACAGACGATTCTAATGTTACTCTTTTAGATCAACTACCAAAAGAGCTTAATTTAAGGACTTTAAGAGATGTGAAATCATCACATGATTTTACTTTCAATGTTTCAGCTGAAGGCCTTTTTACTGCTTTTTTCAGAGATATTAACCTTCCAGATAGTACTACAAATGAAGAGCTTTCAAATGGTTTTATTTCTTTTACCATAAGTATGAATGATGATTCATTAGAAGGTACTGAAATTATTAATGAAGCTAAAATTCAATTTTATTACGAAGATTTCATTGAAACAAATAAAGTAAGAAATACTTTGGTTTATCAGTTAGTTAAAGATGAATTAGTAGTGTATCCAAACCCTACAACTTCAAATTTAAACTTTCAATTGTTGTCATCAAATGGAAGGTATCAAGAAGTTAGGCACAATAAATAGAAACAAAAACGTTAATTGAGTATGTCGAAAAAAAGCTTTGTCGTAATAATAGCATTGGGAATTACCTCTCTGCTGATTATACTTGAATCCTGCAAAAAGGAAGATATTGATGAATTAGGGAGATCAGCACTTGAATATGCATATGAATGTGAATCGGTATTAGGGCCACTGCCTGAATTCAAATATGAAGATGCCATTGAAATCCCTATGATAAAAGATGGAGTGCCCTTAACGCACGGAAGTGATAATGCTAATGATTGTGACCACCCCTTTGCTTTTAATGCACCTTGTGACCCGGGAAATAGAATGGGACGATATCAAGGCTTAAATTCTGATGGGACGGAAAATAGTGATGTAGTGTTTATTACCTTTTTCAGGGGAAGTGGTTTAGGAGTTATTGGACATAAGTTTTCTTCAGGTGAAACTTGCTTCTTTGAGATTGATGATTTTGACCCAGTGAATACGGCTGTTCCAAAGCCAGGAGATGCCAACTATAACGATTTATGGGGAAGGCCCTCTCAAATGGCAGGGGAGTTTAATTGCGTTAATTGTCATATGGCAAGTCCATTTCTGCATACGCCAGCCGTTGACCAATTAAGAAATCCTGCGGACACTTCAGAACTATTACTCCCTTTGACAGGTTTAAGCTCCTATTCAGTTATTGGGCAAGAATGGCAACAACCACACACAACCAATATTCAAAACTCTTGTACTTCCTGCCACAGACCACAATGTACTGACCATTTCCAAAACTATCCGTTAGACGAATTGGTAATGCCCGCTCCTTTTCAAAATGCTACTGATTTTGACCATAGTAACATTTCCAATGCAGATAGGGAAGCGATACGGAATTGGTGTAATACCTTAAATCTTAAGAGCTTCTAAAAAAAACAGTGCCTAACAAAACCTATAAGCAATATCGCCCTGCGGGACGCCACTGCTCATAGCCAAACCGTAAGGATATCAAATCGATAAAGTTATTTGATGCAATGGGTAACTTTGTTAAAGATGTTGAAAAAGGAGGAGATTCTGTAAATGAAGTGGATTTATCTGAATTCAACTCAGGAGTATATTTTATCTGTATTGAAGTTAGCGATACATAGAAGTATTTCAAGAGGGTTGTTTTAGCTAAGTAATTGATATAAATCATTTTATACTGAAAGGTGCTCAATTTGAGCACCTTTTTTTGATTTGTATTTAAAGTTTTGTATTTTTCTAAAAATTATAAAGCGTATGAATCCAGATCAATCTGTTGATGCTCCTGTTTCATTAAGTATGTCTCCATATTCTGGAAATTTTACTGAGGTAGAAGCTTCACATTTATTAAGAAGAACGATGTTTGGAGCAACATTACAGCAAATAAGAGCAGCTGTAACAAATGGTTTACCAGCTACAGTTTCTAGTTTAATGAGCATACCAACTTTATCTCCTCCTTTAACTTATTTAGCGGAAGAACAAGTTGCTAGTTTTGGACAAACTTGGGTAAATAGTGTTTATCCTGGTGGAGACACTCAACCAACTGAAAATGCAAGAAGAGCTTCAATCGCTGCATGGTTAATGGAAAACATAAACAATGAAGGGCTAAGTATTGCTGAAAAAATGTGTTTGTTTTGGCAAAATCATTTTGCTGCCGAAGCTTCTTTTGATTCAAGAGCTACTTATAATTATTTTGACCTGATAAGGACTTATGCTTTAGGAGATTTTAAGCAATTGATTAAAGAGATGACAGTTGATCCTAACATGTTGTTCTTTTTGAACGGAGTTTCTAATCAATCTTTTAGTCCTAATGAAAATTATGCAAGAGAGTTATTAGAATTATATACGATAGGAAAAGGTCCGCAAATTGGTGAAGGAGATTATACCAATTATAAAGAACAAGATGTTGCTGCAGGAGCTAAGATATTAACTGGTTGGACAGTTGATGGAATGCGAAGTACAACTCTTTCTACACCTACTTCTACATTTAATTCCCTTTTTCATTCGGCTACATCAAAGCAGTTATCTAGTCATTTTGGTGATGCAGTTGTTACAAATGGTGGAGCTCAAGAATATGAAAATTACATTGATATAATTTTTCAGCAACCTGCAGTTGCAAATTTCATCTGTACAAAACTCTATAGATATTTTGTAAATTACGATATCACACAGGATGTTCAAGATACCGTAATTGCTCAAATGGCTTCTACTTTAATTGCTAATAATTATGTTATACAGCCAGTTTTAGAAGAGTTGTTTCAAAGTGATCACTTCTTTGATATTTCCGTTAGAGGAGCGATTATAAAAAATCCAATAGAACTCATTTTTTCGATGTTTAACACTTCCTCTTCTAAACCGAATTTTGATTTAGCAACTAATTATGAAATGTATTTAAATGAATATTATTACGCTGATTACTTGGGTCAAAATTATGCCGCTCCTCCTAATGTAGGAGGATGGCCAGCTTATTATCAAGCTCCTTCTTTTTCCAAACTTTGGATAAATTCTACTTATATTAAACAGCGTTTTTCTGTTGCTTATTATTTGACACTTCATACAGGAGTTGAAGTGAATAATAATTTTCTTAAAGTAAATGCAATTCAATTGCTATCTACTTTTGATATGCCTTCAGATCCAGTAGCAGTAATTGATGAATTGTGTTTGTTGTTTTTCCCTAAAGGAGCTTCAGATAGCGAAAAGGTATTACTAAAAAACATTCTTACGAATAGTTTGCCAGATTTTGAATGGACATTGCAGTATAATGAATACATGGCAAATCAAAATGACGCAACATATTCCGATCCTGTAAGAATTCGTATTGAATCGGTCTTGTACCAAATATTTCAAATGCCTGAATTTCAAACCATTTAATTTTAATAAAGATGAAAAGAAGAGATTTCGTTAAAAACCTTTCACTTGCTTCAGTTGGAACGCCATTTTTATTAAATGATTTGAAGTTTCAGACTATTTCAAAACCCTTATTTCCAATCCAAAAAAGTGCTGAAGACAAAGTTTTAGTAATTATCAGGTTAGGCGGAGGAAATGATGGTTTAAATACTGTAATACCTTTAGAATCGTATGATAATTTAGCTAATCATCGTTCTAATATTATCATTCCACAAAACGATTTACTTTCGATAACAAATACACTTGCTTTTCATCCAACTATGACTGGAATGCAAAACATGTTTAATGATGGTAAGTTGTCAATTATTCAGAATGTTGGATATCCAGAGCAGAACAGGTCACATTTTAGATCTACAGATATATGGGATAAAGGTTTGATGGAGCCAAGTGCAACTACTGGTTGGATGGGAAGGAATTTTGATAATTCATACCCTAATTTTCCGGAGGACTATCCAAATGATTCAAATCCAGATCCTTTTGCTATTACAATGGGTAGCGAAGTTTCTGCTACTTGCCAAGGTTTGATGGGTAACTTTTCTCATTCCGTAAGTAATCCTTTCGATACGTTTAATTTAAGTGAAACTTCAGCTTTAAATGATGGATCATATTACGGTTCTCACATGGAGTATTTATCAACTATCATTGGACAAACAAATGCTTATGGATCTCAAGTAAATGATGCAGCGAATAATGGTTCAACTTTATCTAATAAATACGATGATAATAATCCTTTAGCTGTTCAATTAAGGTATGTTGCTCAGATGATATCTGGTGGACTTCAAACGAAGGTGTATATATTAAATATAAACGGTTTTGATACCCATGACTCTCAAGTAAGTGCTTCAGATGTAAAACAAGGAAATCATACGGATTTATTAAAAACGGTATCTGATGCAATAGAAGCTTTTCAAGATGATTTAGCGTTATTAAATTTAGAACAAAGAGTTGCGGGAATGACGTATTCTGAGTTTGGTAGGCAAATAGCGTCGAATGCGAGTCTGGGAACAGATCATGGAGATGCTGCACCTTTATTCATGTTTGGATCTTGTGTTGGTCAATTAGTAACAGGTTCAGACCCAGTCATTGGTACTCAGATTCAAAACCAAGAAGGACTACCAATGGAGATTGATTTTAGAGATGTTTATGCATCTGTTTTAAGAAATTGGTTTGAAGTAGGAGAAGCAGATATTCAACAAACGTTTGAACACCAAGTTACCTATTATCAGTTCTTAGGTGGTTGTTCAACAGGTTTAGAAGAAGAAAACCTTACCGCTCAGAGTTTGATGGTTTATCCAAACCCAGCTATTTCTTCAGCGAAAGTGAGGTTAGAAACAGAAAACGAATGGACAAGAGTTGAAATTATTGATATTAATGGCTCTTTAATAGATGTAGTTTATGAAGGGAACCTCTCAAAAGGAGAGCACCATATTCCTATGAATGTCCAAGATTTATCTAATGGACAATACATCATTAGAATGAGTAAAAAGTCAGGGGTAGAAACGAAGAATTTTGTCAAAGCTAAATAGTTTTTGAGTATATTTTAATCAGTAAAAAATGTCCAAAATTATATTTTGGACATTTTCTTTTTATAGACTTTTAAAATTCACTACTTAATATCAATTCTATTCTCAATTTTTGCCTTATTTTTACGTTAAGAATTAAGATAAACAGATGAGTAGAATAAAAATTTCAGATATATTTTCTAATCCTGAGTTAGGAAAACAGATTACCGTTAAAGGATGGGTTAGGGGTTTTAGAAGTAATCGCTTCATTCAATTAAACGATGGTTCAACGATTAAAACGTTACAAGCTGTTGTTGAGTTTGAAAATTTTGAAGAATCTCTTTTAAAGAAAGTAACTACTGCATCTGCTGTTTCTTTAACAGGTGTTTTAGTTGAATCTCAAGGAGCAGGACAAGCTTTTGAATTACAAGTAGAAACGATTGAAATTTTAGGTGAAGCTAATCCCGAAGAAGTTCAAAAAACGGTAATGCAACCTAAAAAACACAGTTTAGATTATTTGAGAGAGCAAGCGCATTTACGTTTCAGAACAAATACGTTTAGTGCTGTTTTTAGAATTCGTCACGCAGTTGCTTATGCTATTCATAAGTTCTTTAACGACAAAGGATTTTATTACATCCATACCCCAATTATAACTGCTTCAGATGCAGAAGGAGCAGGAGAAACTTTTAGAGTAACAAATTTAGATCCTGCTAACCTTCCTTTAAACGAAGATGGTTCAGTAAATTATAAAGAAGACTTTTTTGGAAAGCCTGTTAACCTTACGGTTTCTGGACAGTTAGAGGCAGAATTAGCTGCTTTGGCATTAGGTCAAGTTTATACTTTTGGTCCAACATTTAGAGCTGAAAATTCAAATACTTCTCGTCACTTGGCTGAATTTTGGATGATTGAGCCAGAGGTTGCTTTCAACGATTTGAAAGATAACATGGATTTGACAGAAGAATTTTTGAAATATATCAGTAATTATATTCTTACAAATTGTGAGGACGATTTAGCTTTCTTAACTGATAGAGAAGTAAAAGAACAAGCTTCAAAACCACAGAAAGATAGAAATGAATTGACGTTAAGGGAAAGGCTTGAATTTGTTGTAAATAATGACTTTAAGCGTTTAACGTATACAGAAGCGATAGAAGTTTTAAGGAACTCGAAACACTATAAAAAGAATAAATTTCAATATCCTGTTGAATGGGGAATTGATTTGCAAAGTGAACACGAACGTTACTTGGTTGAAAAAGAGTTTAACTGTCCAGTAATTTTAACGGATTACCCTTCAGAGATTAAAGCATTTTATATGCGCCAAAATGACGATGGTAAAACGGTTGCTGCAATGGATGTGTTATTCCCTGGAATTGGAGAAATTGTTGGTGGATCTCAAAGAGAAGAGCGTTTAGATGTTTTAAAGAAAAAATGTGCTGACTTTAATGTTGAAGAAGAAGAGTTATGGTGGTACATGGATACAAGAAAATTCGGTACAGTTCCCCATGCTGGTTTTGGTTTAGGATTTGAAAGAATGGTAATGTTTGTTACAGGTATGACGAACATTAGAGACGTAATTCCTTTTCCTAGAACACCTTTAAATGCGGAATTTTAAGTTCAAACTCAGACTAAAAGATTCAGGATTTTAAGACTCAAGATTTATTATATTTTAGTCTTAACATCTTTTTTCTTATTATCTTTTATTTTATCAATAAAATGGCATTAAAACAATTTTTAGCACAGAAATTAGAGCAACGTTTATCGCCACAGCAAATTCAGTTGATGAAATTGCTGCAAGTTCCAACAATGGAATTGGATCAAAGAATAAAACAAGAATTAGAAGAAAATCCAGCTTTAGAAGAGGGATTGGAAGCTTCAGAAGAAGATAGTTTTGAGGAAGAGTATGAAAATGATTCTTCAGAAGAAGTAGAAGAATTTGACTTATCGGATTATTTTGATGACGATACTTCTGAATACAAAACACAATCGAATAACAACAGTAAGGACGATGAGGAACGTGTAATTCCGCTTTCTGGAGAATCTTCTTTTCAAGAAAGAATGACAGAGCAATTACATTTGTTAGACCTTACTGATGATCAGTTTATGGTTGCCGATACGATTATTGGAAACTTAGACGAATCAGGATATCTGAATCGTGAAATAGATGCGCTTGTAGACGATTTAGCATTTTCAGCAAATGTCATAACAACAGATGAAGAGGTTGAAAAAGTATTGAGTTTGGTTCAAGAACTTGATCCTGCTGGAATTGGAGCTAGAAATTTAAGAGAATGTTTATTGCTTCAAATTAATCGAATTCAAGATGGAAACATTAGTCGTTTTACAGCTAAAAAGATTTTAGAGAACCATTTTGAAGAGTTTATTAAAAAGCATTATGAAAAGATTCAAAAGAAATTTGAGATTTCAGATGAAGATTTAAAAGACGCGATTGATGAAATTCTTCGCTTAAACCCTAAGCCTGGTGGTTCTATGAGAGAAGCGGCAAGAAACCATCAAGAAATAATTCCTGATTTTGAAATTGTAGAAAATGAAGGAAAGCTAGAGTTGACTTTAAATGGGCGTAATGCCCCAGAATTAAAAGTGAACAAAGATTACGAAAAAATGTTGCGTACCTACTCTGAAGGTGGTAAAACATCCAAATCAGACAAGGATGCAGTAATGTTTGTAAAACAAAAGTTGGATGGGGCTAAATGGTTTATCGATGCAATCAAGCAACGTCAGAATACACTTTTGAGTACGATGCAAGCAATTATGATGTATCAAAAAGAATATTTTTTGACTGGAGATGAAACCAACTTAAAACCAATGATTCTGAAAGATATTGCTGAAATTGTTGATTTAGATATTTCAACTGTATCAAGGGTAGCTAACAGTAAATATGTAATTACAAGTCAAGGTACTTTTGCTTTGAAGTACTTCTTTTCGGAGTCTTTATCTACGAATTCAGGTGAAGAAGTTTCGACAAGAGAAGTGAAGAAAATACTTTCTGAAGCAATAGATAATGAGTCCAAATCAAAACCGTTGACAGATGAAAAGTTAACAGCTTTATTGAAGGAAAAAGGATACAATATTGCTAGAAGAACTGTAGCGAAATACAGAGAACAATTAAATATTCCAGTTGCTAGATTAAGAAAAGAATTATAATGCGTTTCTTTTTTCAATTTATAACTTGGGCTTTCATGCCTATATTGATGCCAATTTACGGACTGTTGTTGGTAATGTTCTCCTACTCTGAACCGATTGATATAGGGTTAAATAATTCACTGTTCTATTTTCCTCTCCGTAATAAGGTTATTATTCTGATATATTTCCTTGTTTTAACGGTCATTATTCCTGGATTGATTTATATCATTATGCAGAAAACCAATAGGTTGAAAACGATTCAGATGGATGATCGTTCCGAACGAAAAGTACCTTTGGTGATCATGAGTGTTTGTTGCCTCTGCTTATTGTATATTTTCACGTCTATTGATTATGTATTACCAAAGTATATTTATGCTTTATGT
>Ga0228634_1001061_pt1 | contig 16990 bp, 16 predicted proteins | sample 42DmetaG_FD_190063 | JGI IMG/M metagenome (GOLD analysis project Ga0228634, IMG submission 190063) | Seawater microbial communities from Monterey Bay, California, United States - 42D | ecosystem: Environmental > Aquatic > Marine > Coastal | place: USA: California | collected 2016-09-27 | reverse complement strand
CGTGACCCGGCGCATAGCGAGAGCGTCATCACCCGCCACAGGTTTACCAAAGGCAGTTGTCATGTCATCGCTCCCCGACTGTTGCCACTTGGTATACCAAAATTAACGGTCAAGAAAAGTGACCGCCCAAAAGAAAACAGGCCCGGGAAAACCCGAGCCTGCCTTTAACTTTTTAGGTTCGATTAACCTTGCAGGAGGCTCAACACACCTTGTTTAGAGGCATTCGCCTGCGCCAGCATCGCTGTGGATGCCTGTTGCAGAATTTGTGCCTTGGACAGTGCTGTGCTTTCTGTTGCGAAATCAGCGTCCTCAATGCGACCTCTGGAGGCCTCAGTGTTGACGACGATATTGGTCAGGTTGTTAACAGTGTGATCGAGACGGTTAACAACTGCACCCAAATTGGCACGTTCCCCACCCAGCGATTCCAGCGCGCGATCGATGGTAGAGATTGCGTCCTGGCTGCCGGCATCCGTAGAGATGTCGATCGCCGACACCGCATTTTGGGAAGCCGATACACCGGTATCGTCCAGCATTTTGCCGACACCTTGCTGCGCACCGGGCGACGCGGTCATGACGCCAGCACCGTCAGAGGTAAAGTTGGTCAAATCAATCTCACCGCCTGTAGCATTGGTCAGTACGATCGGTGACGTCCCGTTCGTGGCAGCAGCCGTGATGTTCGAGCCCGCGTTGGACAAAGCAGATGTGATTTCAGCCAGCATTGCCGAGTTGTCGGTCGTGTCAAAGCTGGTCAAACGTACGGTTGCCGTTGTCTGGCCGTCAGACACTTGGAATGTGACATCATCAGTCGCATCCATGCTCAGTGCCATTGTCGTCGCGGTCGCGGTGCCAGCGGCAGCTGTCGACGCACCCGTCACGGCAGCCGCATCAGTCAGCGTGGCAGACGAACCCTGACCCGCTGCGTTGGCCGCATTAACGATGCCCGTTCCTGTCGAAGCAAAATCGGTGATAGTAATTGCACTGCCAGCAGCATTCGACAGCAACACATCGCCGTTCGACAGAGCCGCTGTTACGCCTGTTGTCGCCGACTGCGAATTGATCGCCGAGACCATTCCGTCAAGGTTGCCACCGGACACTTCTGCAGTGACCTGTGTGCCGCCGATCTTGAACGAATAAGTATCGTCCTCGGAGAAGCTCATGGTCATCTCGGATGGCGTTGCTTCTGTACCGTTGGTGGTCGAAGCGCTGCCCTGCGACGTTAGGTTAACGTTTGCAAAGGTTGCAGTGCCAGCAACGACGGCGGGTTTGCCCGTGGATGTGAAGGTGTCGAGATCGATAGCGGCCGAAGCAGCGTTTTCAATCTCCAGCTTGCCGTCAACCAAACGTGCTTCAACGTCTGTCAGGCTGGTATTGGCGTTAATTGCATCACGCGTTGTCGCAAGAGCTTCCTGCAACGATACGCCTGCGGATGCAGTTGCAACCGTGAACGCCTGACCATCAAGTTCAAACCCGTAATCAGCTTCTGCTTCAGTGAAAGAAAGCTGAACAATATCGCTGGCACCAATGCTAGAGGCGTCAGAGCCACCTACTGCAAAGGTGTTACTTGGCGTGTCACTATTGGCATCGACGCGAACAGTCATCACCATCGAACCCGCGGAACCAACCGGCGAGGATGCCGCCACAAAATTCTTGATTTCGATCTCTTTGCCGGATGTGTCTTGCAGCGAGAAGTTTTGACCTGTGACCGTCGAGCCAGCAGCGCCATCACCAATCGCAAGCTTCAAAGTAGCAAGCAGATCGGCTTCGGTCGTATCGGTCCCGAGATTGGAAACCGTGATATCCGTACCGTTCACGTTGAAGCTGTAGTCTTTGCCAGCCTGCAGCGCGAGGGTCGAGCTGGCAGTGGATGCCGCGCCGCCACCGTTGTTTGTGATGGCTGTCGTCGCACCTGTGTCTGTCAGCAGCTTGCTTTCGCCAGCGCCAGAGATGGACGCATAGGAAGCCGTACCGTTGCCTGCGGAAGAGAAGCTGGACACTGCGATGCTGTCACCGAGTTTGTTTTCGATGGTCACAACGTTGCCGTTGGCTGTTGCCGAAACTGTGTCAGCGGCCAAGGTGCCTGCTGTCACAGCCGCAGAAATCGCTGTGTTGATTTTGCTTGCAACGTCAGAGGCCGAATTGCCAGTTACCGACGCGTTGGCGATGGTCAGCGCTTCGGTTGTTGAACCGTCGCCCTCACCAACAGTCAGCGTAAAGCCGTAGGTGTCATTGCCGTTGAACGCCATCTGCGAGACGGATTTCGTGGCAGCAACGCCCTCAGCAGAATTCGAGGTGGCCGCGCTTGAGGTCAAAGCCGTCAGGGACGTACCCAGTGCTGTGGTGCCGAGGTTGCCAACTTTGAAGTTCAGGCTCTCACCGGCTTTGGCACCGATTTGCAGGGTGATGTCAGCGGTGCCGTCCAGCATGTTAACGTCGTTGAAACGCGTCGTGGTCGCGATGCGGTCAATTTCCGCCTTCAGCTGGGTCACTTCGTCGTTCAGGTTCTGACGGTCGTTCGTGTTGAGCGTGTCGTTCGACGATTGAACGGCCAGTTCGCGCATACGCTGCAGCATGTCAGAGATTTCAACCATCGCGCCTTCGGCCGTGGCAGCCATCGACTGACCATCGCTTGCGTTGCCGATCGCTTGGTTCAAACCATTGATCTCGGATGTCATGCGTGAGGCAATCGCGACACCAGCGGCGTCATCGGCGGCAGAGTTAATGCGCTTGCCGGTTGCGAGACGCTCCATGGAGGTTTCCATGTCTTTGTTCACGCTCGAGGCGGCAGCGCTGGCCATCAAGGCGCTAGAATTCGTTGCAATTGCGAGTACCATCACACTTCTCCTGTTTCAAAATTAAGAGCGGCGCTGCATTGGGTCACACCGCCTCTGAGACCAGCGAGCAAATTGGTACCGCCCTCTAGCCTCATAAGGTAACGGCCCGCGGCGCCGCATTTTAGCGCCAAGGCAAAAAACTTTGTAAACAAAGGCAATTGTCGCGCGAACGCTTTGCTTTTAGGCTTTGTTCCAATTGATTTCGGGAGACGTGACCCCATGAAGATTATCCCCATACGGCGCTGCGTGCTGAGCGTGCTTACTGCCTGCACATTGGCTTTGCATCCCCATTCACTAGGTGCTGAAGAAACACCTGACCCGTTCCAGGCCGCAGTTCAGGCCGCCAAGGCGCAGGATTTTGCACAGGCCGCAGATTTGTTTGAAGTTCTCGCGCAAGCCGGGGACCATGACGCGCAATTCAACTTTGCCGTGTTGCTAAAATCCGGCAAAGGGCGCCCCCAGCATTTTGCCCAAGCACTCGAATGGGCGCTGCTTGCGCAACTGGGCGGCGTGACCCGCGCCTCAACCCTAAGCGCTGACTTGATTGACATAGTGCAGCCCGCAGCCCTGCGTGAGATTGAGGGCCGTATCCAAGAGCGGATGCAAGACCGCCTGGCCCGTGGTGACCGCGACGCAGTGATGCCGTATGTGCAGCTAACGCGGGAGGTGTTGCAAAAGCCCGACCTAGAAGAAGCATATCTATGGACCCTGCTCGGCTCAGCCCTTGGGTTGCCAGACGCTGCGGCTGAACGCGATGATATCGCAGGCGAGCTAGAGATCAAAACAATCGCCAAGGTCCAAGACGCAGCACGTGATATGTTTGTCGAAGAAAAATTGGCGGAGCGATTTGCGGTTCCGCCTGCGGATTCCTAATGGGCGAACACAGCCTGCGTCATGTCAGTATTTTGACGGTGAAGTTTTGGGTTGGTCATATTTTGACAAATTGGCCACGGACAAAGGCGAGCGTAGCTCGGCCGATCTGGCCGCAAATAAAAATTCACTGACCAAAAGCCTATTCAGCTTTGTCAGTTCCGGGTGGTCGGGGTCCACCAAACCAGTCGCATGTTCTAGCTTTGCTAAGACTGCTTCTGAAATCTGCGCAAACCTATCGGGTTCACGTCGAGACGTGTTTAACTGCGTCAACAACTGCTCCAGCTCACTTAGGGCAGTTTCAGCAGCCTCGTTCATCGTCAGGTCAGCGACTCGAACGCTTCTGCAAGGCCATCCGCGATCTTGGAATAATTCAGCGGATATTCATTCGCGCTGATGGCTTCCCGGATCCGTGTGACCGCATCAATATCAATCGGTGCCGGCTGGTTTTGCATAGACGCAAGCACGTCAGCCGCCGCTGAGTTTACCTCGACGGATGCCTTTCCAGCAGACGACACCGGATTAACCGGCGCGCCCGTTCCCAAGTTTGCAACCTGAGACGCATCGCCCTGTGAAACGCTCACTTTAGGCGCAGCAGTCGCGTCAGGCACTTTGACCGAGGTAACGGTACCCGTCAGATTTTGTGTAACATCAACCATGTTCTATCTCCTGCTAATGGAGGTAACGGCCCCCGAGTTGCGACCTTTAGCAATTACTTCAACTTTTTTTTCACCGACGATCCGCCCAAGCAAGGGCGTTCCACTACGGGTGTTTGCAACTCGGATGGTATCGCCCAATTGGCCCGCATCCAATGCAATCCCGCTCGATAGGATTTCGATACCGCCGCGCACGACAACCAGTTCTAGGGGGTCTTCTTCCTCAACGCTCCACTCCCGTGCAAGGTGACGGGCCATAACGGGCATATGGGGGCTCATGGATTGATTAAGCGCGCGGCCAATCACATCCGAAAGACGGCCAAACACACTGGCCGAGGAAAGCGGATCAACTGGGCGTAGCTCTACATCCATGGCCTGAATGCGGTCTCCGCGGCGCAATGGGCGGGTCAAGAAAACTGCTTGGGTCGCTGACACTTCAGCTGGCGTGGCAGCAAGCGGCGCAGCACCCTTCACTTGTGCCCGCACAGCAATGCGCCATTCCGCAGGCGATGGGCAGATGACATTCACACTGCGCCACCCGCCAAACGCAGGCTCTACGCGCAGCAGTCCATCGCAAAGAAAGAACTTCTTTTGTGGCATCAGGCTGGGGGCCGCAATTTCACCCGCTTGGGCAAGGCGCGCGCCAATTGCTTCGCGGATTTCGCGGCCATCAACGATGCGCTCTTGGGCCGCCAGCCCAGTAAGGCCGGGCATAAACATCGCAACGATGATCAGGACTACGCAGCGGATGAGATTAGAAGAAATAGATATCATCAACCTCACCCGTGCCGCCGTATCCAGACGGAAGCCGCAGCGTTTGCCCCATCAGCATCCGGTCCGCATTACCGCCACGAAAAGCATGCGGATTGCCCTGCACCGTTTCACGCACCAAATCCTTAAGGTGCGCATCGGCTCCAAAATAATGACGCAAAATACCGTTCAGGGTTTCACCCTTGCGGATGGTATGACCTTCGGCGCTTTGCCTCGCTGGGCCGTCGCTGGGCCCGTATTGCAACACAATAAACGGCTCCTGCGCGAAGGTGGCGGTGCCAGAAATCATGCACGCCAAAACACAGGCTACAAAAAGCTTCATATCACTGCATGCCCCCTGAAAATCGTACAGAAACACCCGCCAAGCCATTCGGCGCGCGGGCCGCATTCATAGGTGAAATGATGGCGCTGCTCTGCGCCAGTTCCGTCACACGAAACACTGTCCAAGCTTGGCCACGGCCTTCGGCGAACGCGAGGCTTTGTTTCGTTAGCCCATCGCGCGCACCCAGCGACACACGAAAGCTGCCCTCATCCGCTGGTTCCAACTGTGCAACCAAAGGTGCGCAAGGCAGTTGGGCGAGCAAGGGCATCAGCCCTGCACTGATGTGTTCAGCCAGCGCGCCCGCGACCGCCCCTTGGTCCTTGCGGGCGACAACGTTTAGCGCGCGCCAAGGCGTATCAGGGGCAAGCCGAATGGTATGATGCAGGCGTTGACCCCCAGCACGTGACGGAGCTGCGGGATCAAGGATCCGCGCCTCAACCGTGACCGTGACGCGGGTCGCATTCACACGGGCCGCATCCGACGACCAGCGTAATTGCAGTCCGCGCGCATCCTTGGGCAGTTGAGAAACAGGCGCCGCCGCCCGTGTAGCCCGACCGGTCAACAGCGTTTGATAGTCGAAATCGTCCTGCACAGCCGAAGCCTGCCGACCGCGCGGAGTGATATCAATACTACTACGGGTGATCTTGATCTTGGCAGTCTGGCCCAGCGCATCCAAGGTCTGATCATGGGCCAGCTCAAGCGCGCCCTTCATCCATAAAGGTGTGCGCATACTGGCGTGGATGTGTGGGCGAACAGCGATCAGCTCAACATCCGGACGAACTGCACAACCCAAATCAGGCTGGGTGCCGACATAGGCGTCGATGACCACTTCGTACTGAGACCCCGCCGCGTGCTCCTCAACGATGGCAAAGTCCAAGATGCGACTTGAGGGGCGCAACAAAATACTATCCCCCGTGAGGACGCCTTGATCCACCACCGAATAACCATCCACCTGCGCACCACCCGCCAAGGCAGCCTGATACAACGCGTCTTCTAGCGCGGTGCGGCGGGCTAGATCCTGTTTTCCCGCCTCAACAAATGCGCGCCCTGTGACCCGCACCATGTCAGGCAGCGCCGGCTGGGTCGCGAGCAAAAAGACCGCCCCCATCACAAGCAGCAAGCGCATCAGCATGGAACGCCGTCTAAACACGGGCTACCGCAAGGCCTTCATGATACGTGCTATCATATCGCGGTCCAGTTCCAGCACGACCTCATAGGTGTCGCTGCCAACGGGATTGATCCGCACGGTGCGCGCGCCTCGGATGGTCCCAGCCACCGATGCGCGGGTGGTGTCATTTTGCACGATCGTGTCGATGACCGTCGTCCGAGAGGACATTTGCAGCCCATGCACTTGCTCAGTCAGATCACGCATCGCATCCAAACGCGCCGCCCGGATCGCCATCAACCGCTTTTGGTTAGCGTTGCGCGCAGGCTGAACCGAGATCGTCGCATAGCCAACGCCCGTGATCGCTGGAACGACTTGCTTGGTCACGGCCACGTCTGACGCATCAAGCGCGGCCTCAACCGCCACCACGTCGCGGACAGCGGGATCTACATTGCCCAACATCGCCGCGTGGCCGTTAAAGGTATTGCACCCGCTCAGCCCAAACAGGGCTCCGGTCAGCGCAAGCATGGTGATAACGCTTTGTCTGATAGGTTTGCGCACGGTGGTCTCCTGAGATGGTCTTGTTGGCCAGCGTTATGCACATGGCGTGCCAGCCCCGGTCCACCACCGAAACATCCCAGTTTTTGAGCAAGATGGCATGATACTTGCCTGTGTCACGGGGTACGGCACGCCAGCCGCAAAGGACGCATATATGAGCCTGTCAGAACCCATGACGAACGGCGCGGGCATTCGACGTTCGCTGACCGGTCTAGTGCTGCCTTTGGGCATTCTGATGCTTGTGGCGATGATGGTATTGCCGTTGCCCGCGTTCATCTTGGATTTTCTGTTTACCATCAACATCCTCATGTCCCTACTGATCTTGATGGTGGCGCTGCATACGTATCGTCCTTTGGACTTTTCCTCATTCCCGAGTTTGCTGCTGGTGGCGACGGTCCTCCGACTGGGCCTGAATGTGGCCTCAACCCGCATCGTGCTGAGCGAAGGCCACACAGGCACCGAAGCCGCTGGCAAGGTTATCGAAGCCTTTGGGGCCTTTGTCATCGCGGGCAATTATGTGGTCGGGATTTTCGTGTTTGCGATCCTCGTGATCATTAACCTTGTGGTGATTACCAAAGGTGCGGGCCGTGTGTCCGAAGTATCGGCGCGGTTCACGCTAGATGCCATGCCGGGCAAGCAAATGGCTATCGATGCCGACCTCAACGCAGGCGTTCTAACGGCCGAGGAAGCCACCCTGCGCCGCGAAGACGTAGCACGCGAAGCTGATTTTCATGGCGCAATGGACGGTGCCTCCAAGTTCGTCAAAGGTGACGCGATTGCGGGCATCTTGATCCTAGCGGTAAACGTGATCGGCGGATTGGCCATCGGGATGCTGCAACACGACCTATCGGTGGGTGAAGCCTCCGAGTTGTATATTCTGTTGTCGATCGGCGATGGTCTGGTCGCGCAAATTCCATCGCTATTGTTGTCCATTGCAACCGCGATCATCGTAACCCGTGTGTCATCCCGCCAAGACATGGCCCAACACATCAAGGGTGAAATCAGCATGTCCCGCGCGTGGTTTCCCGTGGCGGGTGTGTTGGGGCTGATCGGGTTGGTACCCGGCATGCCAACGGTGCTGTTTGTGGGGATGGCAGGTGCCGCGGGTGCAGCCGGCTATGCATTCCGACAGGCGGAATTGCGCGGCGACGATGAGGCTCCCGATGAAACCGCTGAGCCAGAGGAACCGGGCGACCCCAATACCCTGAAGGTAACCGATGTGGCAGACTTGTCCGCCGTGACGCTACTGCTCAGTTATCCGCTTTTAACGATGGTTGATGCCGATGATGGCGGCCCCCTTGCGCGGCGGATCACGACCGTCCGAAAAGAGGTTTCGCAGGCGCTGGGGTTTGTGTTGCCCGGGGTGCGCGTGCGTGATGACCTCGCGCTTAGCGCAAACGATTACCGGATCAAAATTGGGCAAACCGTGGTGGCCGAGGACAAGGTGTATCCCGATCACAAACTGGCCCTTCCCAGTGGCACCTCTCGGATCAAGGTCAAAGGGATCGACGTCAAGGACCCATCCTTTGGCATCGACGCAACATGGATCCTGCCCGAGCGTGAGATCGAGGCCGAGGCCAACGACTATGTCATCATTGAACCGGAAACGGTCTTGGCCACGCACCTAAATCAGATCCTGTATAAACACGCCTCGGAACTGATTGGGCAGGACGATGTTCAGGAACTGCTCGACAACTTATCCGGAGTGGTGCCGCAACTGGTGCAATCGGTCATCCCCAAGCTGATGCCGCTACACACGTTAACCGCTGTCCTTCGGCACCTGCTACGAGAACGCATTCCGATATCCGACCTGCGCCGCATTCTTGAATTGCTGTCTGAGATGTCGGGACGCAATTTGTCCATTGCCGAAACAGCCGAAACTTTGCGCCCCCATCTGGTCGGCTTGCTAATCCAACAAAGCGCACCACTGAATGAACCACTACCTGTGGTCACTCTAGAAAGCAGCTTTGAACATTTGCTGATCAACTCCGCCAAGCAGTCGGACGGCGATCAGTTGCTGTTGGATGGGGGGCTGGCCGAACGGCTCGTCCTCGCCTTAGTCAAAGTTAACGAAGAGCAAACAGAACTGGGCAAGAAGCCGTTCCTTGTGGTTTCACCGCAAATTCGGCGCAAGCTGGCCAATTTCTTACTTCAGCACGTGGCCGACTTCGCCGTTCTCTCCTTTACCGAGCTGCCGGACGGCCGAAAGGTCGATGTCGTTGCCAGCGTCTCGGGTGAGGAACAGACCGAACCCGCCAACTGATCGATGCCCCCTAAAACCTCGCAGCCCAAGGCCCGAAACAAATGACCGAACACGTCTTCAGAGCAGCAGACTCAGACACCGCGATGGAAAAAGCCATCCGCGAGTTGGGTGATGACGCCATGATCTTGTCGGTCAAACGCGTGGGCGACACGACCGAGGTGCGCGCGATGAAAGACACCGCCGCCCCGCGTCGTATTCGAAAGCCAACCACCATCGTAAAGAGCGCTGGGGCGCAACAAATCGATCTAGCAACGGCCATGCGCCAAGCGCGCTCCCGCCGGGAGGAGCCGATTGAGCCCGCGCCTATTAATATTTTCCTTGATGAGAGCGAAGACGGAGCCGATCAGCTTGGGGGTGACACCCCAGCCGAACCTGAATTCAGAGCGGCTGAACCTGTTGCACCTGCGCCTCGCCTGCCAAGGCCAGCAGTTGTCGTGAAACCAACGCCTGAACCCGCCGCAAAGGTTCAGCCAAAGGTTTTATCGCCGTCACGCGTCGCACCCAGACCGGTCAAACCTGTGCTCGCGACAAAGCCCGCGCCCGTGATTACAGCCCCCCCAGCACGGATAAAAAGCCGCTGGTTCTTAAACCCTTTAACCCCAACGCAAATGTTCCGAACAGCGAAATAGAGGCAAAGACCGAAAAAAACGCCAAGCCGGCGCTACGTCCTTATGTCCCGCAATCACAGGGCGGCGTTAGGGTTAGTCGGCCGACCCGGACGGTAGAAAGCCACGTTTTGGCGCAAAATGGGTTTCCCGCTGATGTTGTCACAGCCAGCATAGACCCGTCCGACCCAGGCGATCTGACCGGACAGCTGCGGCGTGCTTCGGACTTATTGGCAGAGCGTCTCGCGGTGGCGTCGAGCGCGCCTTCGCCCTTGGAAAGCGACATTGTGTTTGTCTTTGGCCCACCCGGCTCTGGCAAAACAACCACGGCCGCCAAGATCGCGTTCCACAGGATTCAAACCAGCCAAAGCCGCCCATCTATGTTGTCGCTTAGCAAAAGTGGGCTGTTCACTGATGATAGGCTACGCCGCCACGCCAGCTTTCTGAATACGCCCTATGCTGACACACTTTCGGGGGCAGAATTGCCCCTGATTGTTGATTGCGACCACACTGACCCCATACAAATCCGGCAGGCATTGGCGGCGGTGCAAGACAATTTCCCCAGCACTCGCGTTCAAGCGGTTATGACCATTCCGGGCGCATGGTCTGCTAACGCTATCAACAAGTTTACACGCGATATGGCGCTGCCCGACCTCGGGGCCATCATCACCCACATGCAAATTGACGGGGTCAGCATTCAGGGCCTTAGTACCCTAAGTGCGAACGAGGTGAGCGTTATATCGACGATGAATGACGCAGCAGTTTCGGACGGTGCATCACTCACGAATGCACCATCGCTTGCAGCGCTTATGCGTGAGGCTTTCAACAATCGCGAATCAGATGCCTAATGTCGGCTTTGCGCTCTAAAACCGAGTGTCCGCTGGTCGTTACCTATTGTGATTGAGCAAAAAATTGAGGCCACAAAATGACGATGCAAAGCCCAGCCGCTATCTACAAGCGACAGCAGAGCAAGCCTGACTTCGATGTTGATAATAATCACCAACTCATTAAGGCGACGCTGGAATATTTAACAAAAAGCCTCGCCATTCTAGCTGCAACCCCCAAAGCCGAGCCGGAACTTTACAAGGTGCACACGGCCCGCTCGCTGACGGCGATCTATATCCTTCAAAGCAGTCTCGACTTTGATACCGGTGGCGCAGTCGCAACGAACTTGTTCCAACTTTACGAGTATTGCCGGCAACAAATCCTGAAGGACATGCGCAAAGATGAAACCGCCAACCTTGAGCAAGCTCACTTTGCGATGCGCGAAATCCTTGATGCTTGGCAGCAGATTGCCTGAGGCATTGATGGAGGAGGCCGTTAATCAAACGCTACAGAAGCTTAAGGCCATCCAGATCGAAGTTAACGAGCTACTTAAAGCTGGCAGCTATGCTGAAGCCATAGTTGAGAGCGAAGCGATGTATCGCCTTGCGACATCTCTTCCGGCACATGGTAATCTAGCTCAATCTGAAAATCTTGCTGACTTGGCCAAAATCCATCGAGAAATGTCAGATCAAGTCACCAGTGCTTTGCAACAATTCCAAAAAGTCGGGCGCAAACGTCAAAAGGCAATATCAGGCTATCGAAGAAATGTACCGTAGCGAGTATCATGTTTCTGTAAACGTAAGCGAGAGCCGCGCGTAAATATCGACTAGGGTTCACTCCACATGCCCGCTCGCTCTTTTGATAACGCTCGCCAGCGAAAGACACTCTGGGCACTTAGGTGCATATTTTGCAGTGTCATCCAAACAGCGTTTCTTAGCGCTCGGTACGTGCGTCAACTCAAACAAAATAGCGTACTTAGAGGAATAAGCCCTCAAGATACGAATTGAGAAGCAAATCGAGTGCAGCGCATATCAGAAATTCGACACCGCGTCGCAATGGGTGCGGCTAGTTAGGCCTTGTAGGTATGTCCCACGCTCCTGATTGGATCCTCAATGCAGCCTGCGCAACAATCGCGCTGCGCTACGTTGAAGGTAATCTTCCAATCCAAGCCTATGCCAATAAAATGGCAAAGCCGTTCAGCGAGGTATACAGCGATTGCTCCCCAGAGAAACTGCATAGCGCGGCTGAGGCCATGTTGTTTTTCCTAGCGGAGATCGAAGAAGAAAACACGATCACTTACTGCAACGCTTTCATCTATAATTCCATAATGTTGGATCGTGCCGGAAAGCCGCGCAAAATGAAGGGTCTATTTTTTGACCCCCTTGCCCCGGTAAAACAGGGAACGAGCAGTAAAGCCGTGCTACTTGCATTTCGGGCGTTTGTTTTTCGCCTTCGCAACGATTCAACTCTGGCAGAACCCTTTGGATGGTCACTCGCCAAAGTACCAGAGCTCAAGTGGCTCAACAACGTTCTAAATGTAGAGGTTGGGTTTTCGGACGCGATTTAAGTCCGTTTTGACAGTACAAAAAAGCCCGCTTAGTGAACAACTATCCAAAGGATGGTTCGACTGAAGGTAGGCCTAATATATGAACCCCAAAATGAATCGCCTAGAGCAGACTAGGCGCAGGCTAACTGAGGAACCACGTCGCTAGCATCATGGATTGAGGACAGGCACTCACCACGCACAAGCTGTCCATTCACATCGATAGTCGCACTATTCGACTGAGGTACGAAAGAAACGAGGCGACCGCGTGCTGTCTGGTAGGGCGTTACCATAACGGTGACAAATTCGCCTTTGACAGTTTTAATTTGCATTTGATCACTCCAGTGTTTCGCGCGATCGAGCGCGTCTAACTTGGAAACATCATAGCTCATCCAAACGGCCACAATGCAGCACACCTTCGGACTCAACCCATCTCTTTAGATACAGCCAGACCCTCATAGTTAATTGGCCCGTGCCCAAAGCACCCCAAAACCGCCGCACGATGCAGGCAAATGCTAGGCTGAAATGGTATTGCGAATTTGTTCAGCGCATACGTCGAGCGTGGCTTGATCTTTCGCTTTGGCCGCGCGTTCAGCTTGTGCAAGAAACTGGCTCAGCGAATTGAATCCAACAACAGCGGTCGAGCCCGCTGCATAATGAATTTTATCGACGCGCGCATCCCAGCTACAGGCCGGATCTGTCATGACTTGCAATGCATTCTTGGCGTCTGCAAGGCTTTGAGATTTCAGCTCGCGCGCGGTATCTGGATCTAGAAGATCGATAATGCTTTCTTCTTCATCCGCTTCGTCTGTCGCCTGTAAATGCTTACGTGTTGCAGCCAGCAATCTCTCTGACGTGAGCGGCTTTGCGAGCATAGCATTCATACCCGAGTCTGTCTGTTTGTCGTGGTCCGTTGGGATCAAGGCAGTCACCCCCAAGATCACCGTTTCAGCAGAACGGCCACTAGAAGCGCGGATAATACGGGTCGCATCATGCCCGCTCATCCCGGGCATGTTTACGTCCATCAAAATAAGGTCGTAGGCCGCTTTTTCTGCTGCATCTACTGCTTCAAAGCCCGACGTGACGCACTCAGGACTAAGCCCCAATCGCGACACCATTTCGCGCAAAACGGTACGATTCACTGCGTTATCATCCACGATGAGAACGTGCTTTTTGCCGGACACTGCATTCTCAACAACTGTTTCTGCCTGCGGCATCGATGCGCCAGGCGTTTCTTCTTGTGCCGTGTCCATCTCAAGGTGGAGCGAAAAGCTAAATCGGCTGCCTTGACCAAGGGCGCTGCGCAGTTCAATCGTGGAGTTCATCTGCGCCAAAGAATGCTTCACAATGGCCAAACCAAGGCCCGTACCCTTGGCATTTTCATCGGCAAAAGACGTGGCAGTTTCAAACTGCTCAAAGATGCGAATTTGATCTTCGACAGCAATACCAGAGCCTGTATCTTTCACGACAATATTAAGACGCCGCGCACCTGGCGTGTCCCCTTGCATAGCGATTAGCTCAATTAAAATCGCTCCGTTTTTCGTGAATTTAATCGCATTGCCAATCAAGTTGTACATGACCCGCGAAAACGAGTCCGGCAGACCAATGAAACGTGCCTCAGCCCCATCACCAGAAAACGAAAATTCGATTGACGTTCCGTTGGCAGTGGCAAGCGGCGTCAAAGACTCGCGGATATCTCGGATAACCCGGCAGGGGCGGAAGGGATGCTCTCGCTCCTCCATCTGAGTCGTGCGGGTGTGATCCAAAATACCATTAACTTGTTCCAGCGCCCGGGTGCTACATTCACGGGCTGTTTTAAATAGCTGCTGGTCAGCATCGCTCAAGGACGATGTCTGGATCATATCCATCGAAGCAATCAGGCCATGAAGCGGCGTCCGCATTTCGTGGCTCATGGTGGCAAGAAAACGACTTTTGGCATGAGAAGCTTCCTTGGCCTCATCCCGAGAAGCCTTCAATTTCTCCTCAGCCTCCAACTTTTCAGAGATATCGAGCAGGTAGATGATATAAATATCATTGCCTTCGACATCTTTTTGCCATGAGCCTGATAACTCAACAGGAAAGGCGCGATATTCAGCAGTTCGGGCCTTCAACCGGATGGGATTTGTATCTTTAGCGTCTCGATAGGCAAAAAATTTCGGCAAGCTATCGCGATCGATAAAGGCGTGGATGAAATCCACCCCAATCAACTCTTTTCGATCGCTACCGAAATGGGTTTCCGCTGCATGGTTGCACTGGACAATCATGCCATTGGTGTCGAGGAAAATGACAGCCGATAAGGCCGTTTCAATTGCATTATTGACGTTGGTCGCTGCCATTTCGATCCTGCGATTGCGATTTTCAAGATCGCGCCACAAACGGATAGCGAGTATGCAGGACAGCAATACAAAGCCAAGTATAGTGAAGAGCTTCACATAAAAGCGCTGGAAAATTTGATGCTCAACTACACGAGCATTGGACGCTACTTCCCCCAAAGACTGAATTCCGGCTGTCGTCAGACGACGAACATCCGCACCTAAGGCCCTGGTCGCCTGCACCAAAGCATCAATGTCAGCGGATGTCGGGATTTCTATTGCATCAATTAAATCGGCAACGTCGTCTCGATACGTCTCAACCCGCTGCATTTGCCCGCTAATCTCATCAGGTTGGCCGACGCGCTTAAATGTGGCACTGATGACGGAAACTCGGCTGTAGAATATATCGAATGAACGCCGAATATTCTCCATTTCCGCTGATGTGATTTCCGTACCAGCGTCCGATGTCTCGACCAATGGCTCGAGTAAGGCGAGGTGAAACCCTCGATAGTCGACATCGAGTTGAGAGATATTCCAACCCAGGTTATCTGAGTCAGCGAAAGCCAGAGCATCGAGTTCAATTTTCATCGAACGCGCAGCTATAAAGAGAATAGCAAATGCGGCGAGAAGAAACGTCAGGAGCAGCAATGCCACCCCTTGACGCATGAATGTCCGCCGCATGCGAAGTTTAAAACTCATTTCAGTCCTTAATTTTCGGCGTCGCGCTCAATAGAGACAAGCTGCCAAATGCTTTGCGCGTAAATTACCTCAGACTGATACTTAGCATCAACATCGTATGGGTAGACAAGCCAATAAGGACCTTTTTCGCGCCGACTGATAGGCTCACCATTCATCAAGGTAGCGACAATCGGAGCATTGTCCTCAATCTCATCGACAGACACTTGGATCGCATAGTCATTAATTGCAGTCAGCGTCAGCTGCCCGTCTGAGATTCCCGCCTGATCCATCAAGGACCGCAGCGAAGGACCAGAGAACGAGATCGTGCCATCAGTCCAAATCGTCGACGTCTCAAAAGACACCTGCGGCAACGCGTTCAGCGTAGCGGCGTCCATTTCCAAGACTTTTTCGCCATTGGTAACTGTCAGAACCGCATCGGCAGACGCTGCTGTCGTGACGGCAGCAGCAAACAAAGGAGCGAGGAAAAGGGAGGCAAATCGGAAGTGCTTCATGGGATAACCATTCGTTTGAAATATTTGATATCCAAACTAATAGATACTTCTTGCAGCAATCTCACAGTATCTAACAATAAATTAACTGATCATCGGATATTTTTGATCAGATGGACTGTCACAATGGCAGGATGTCACTATTGTAGCGCTAAAGTAGCGGCGAAATATTGACACCGTTAGGCAGTACAATGTGTGGAATGTCGCATACCCTTCAAGATGTTGGAAGGTATTGGCGGTATGTTCGAATATGAAAAGTGAACGGGATGACGATGTTGCAAGAACGAGCTTCGGAACCGAACGATACAGGCTCAACGTTGAAGTTGGCCATCGCAGATGATCACAAGTTGCTCGCGGACGCCGTCGCCTCGATACTGCGCAGCGAGGGCACTTTTGACGTCATTTCTTGCTATGACCTCGACAGCCTCCTGAAATTATTGGGCCAAGACAACTACGATGTTGTGCTGCTGGACCTGCGGATGCCCGGCATGACCGGACTTGATAGCGTGGGCCAAGTTGTCAAAGCCGCTCGTGACGGGAACGTTGTACTATTCACCGGGCAGATTGACCGCCATGTTTTGGATAAGGCTCTTGCCCTTGGTGTGCGCGGCCTGATTGCTAAGACGATGCCACTGCGGTCACTTGGCAGCATCATTGAACTGATCAACTCCGGCCAAATCTTCGTACCCGTCGGAACCGACTTTCCGGGGTCTTCGACCACAGACGCCGACAACCACGGGCTGAACGACAAAGAGATCTACGTCCTGCGCCTTGCTGCCGACGGTATGACCAACAAGGAAATCGCCCGCGCAATGGGCGCGACCGAAGTGATCGTGAAAATGCACATGCGCGCGATTTGTAAAAAGCTCGGTGCCCGCAACCGTGCTCATGCCGCGATCATCAGTCGTGAACGGTCATTGCTCTAGTCCCATCACGAAGCAGGCAAGCCGATTGAACGCTGGCACTATCGGTCGGAGTTCCAGGCCTCCATCAACGATTCCATATATTCGCCAGTTGTTGATTGTCACTGAGAACTGACCCGGTATTTTCACCGAGATTTGACCCACCCTCAGTTATGCGTCGTTGTCTATGACGGGGTCAATGTTTGGGTTTCCTTTCCTATTTTCTTTGCAGCGTCCGAA
>Ga0228634_1001053_pt1 | contig 17057 bp, 19 predicted proteins | sample 42DmetaG_FD_190063 | JGI IMG/M metagenome (GOLD analysis project Ga0228634, IMG submission 190063) | Seawater microbial communities from Monterey Bay, California, United States - 42D | ecosystem: Environmental > Aquatic > Marine > Coastal | place: USA: California | collected 2016-09-27 | reverse complement strand
GAAAACTTAATGAGCAGCAGTATGGTACATATCTTGCTAATCTTTGGTTAATCTATAGTGTCTTAGAAAAGATTGCTGAAGAGAATGGTGCACTCAAAGGTATCGAAGACATCAAAAGATCACATGAGATTCGTGCTGATTTGCTTGAGCTTAATGTTAAGGATCAAGTGATTGTCCCTGCAACATACATGTACATAACCCATCTTGATAATGAGTTTGCTAATAATAAGAGGCCAGGTATACTGGCCCACATTTATGTACGTCACTTTGGTGACTTGTATGGTGGACAAATAGTTAAGAAGATGGTTCCAGGATCTGGTATGATGTACGAGTTTCCTGACCGTGCAGGACTAATTGAAAAGACCCGATCTATGCTAACTGAGGACCTAGGTCCAGAAGCAAGAATGGGATTCGAATTTGCTATAGCGCTATTTGAGGATCTGGTTAATGAGCTTAATCTTTGATAGACTAGAAGAGCATGCGGGCAATTTACAGTCTATACTAAATTCTAGGCTGTTACGCTCAGATGAGACGCACGATTTTCCATGGGACAATTTAGTATATAATGGTAAAGGATCAAGAAGAGCTCACATTGACATTGTAGATAAGCGTAAAGAAAAGAAGCTTTATATGATGCACCTTTGTGTATTTCCCTCTATATACTCCTCTGCCCCTATATACGGATTTGATCTTATCGCTGGGCCAAATAAGGTAACCGGTGCATTCCACGATTTTAGTCCTATAAAATGTGATCACCCTCTTAATGATATATTTTATAATAGGGTTAAAGGATATTCTTGGAGTAAGAAACGAGAGTTACCTGAATGGGCTAAAGCTATATTCTCTGAGAACATGGTATCAGCTGGCAACATAAGAGATTCAAAAGAGCTAGATGAAGTACTTAATTTATCAGTTTGTAATCTGCTAGAGTACTTAGATTACCTTGAGGGTGAAACCGAGATTGTTTCATCTGCCGAGCAACTAAAGATTATTACAGACTACACAGAAGCACAGAATCGTTACTGTCACTTTCAAAAGCAAAATCCTCACACCCCACGAGTTATGGAATCACTAGGCTATGATCCAGATACCGTAAATAGATTTATTCAGACCTGTCTCTTCCCAGAAATATAGCCATAAATACTAATAGAGGTGTTTCTTTAGTCCTCTTTTAGTATAAATAGATGAAAGACCTAGGATTTTATCAATGGCTATATACGCAAACCTAACAGCGGATCAAGGTTCTACATTTATTAGTGTAGTATCATTAGTAGACGATACTAATGAGCCTTTAGATCTTACTGGTTACACTACTAGTGGGCAAGTAAGAAAAACATACAGTTCAACAACTTCTGTAGATTTTACTACAACTGTTTCTACACCAACAAACGGACAGATTCAACTTCAGCTAACTGATATACAGACTGGTGGAATGAAAGCTGGTCGATACGTTTACGATGTTGAAATCTCATCTGGTGGTGGTACAGTTACAAGAGTTATTGAAGGTCAGTTGGAGATTACTCCAAGCGTTACTAGGGGATAAGAATGGCAAATATAAAAGCTACTGTTGGGATTAACCCCTCAACAAACCTTAAAGCTAAAATAGCTACTAATAGGGATAAGCTTAGAGCCCAGACTATCGGCATCGGCCAACCCACGTCACTAAATGATATGACTGATATTGACATGTCGTATAAAGAGCAGGGTGCAATGCTTGTATGGGATGAATCAGCCGGGCAGTGGAAGGCAAAACAAACATTAGCCGATGGAACTAGTTTCGAAGGCGGACACTATTAAAAAAATAAAGACAACGGAGATTTAGATGTCTACTACTATTATTCGCGTAAAACGAACCAGTACAGCTGGTGATCCTAGTACGCTAGGTGATGGTGAATTAGCCTATTCAGCTGCGGACTATAGCACCGTTTCTGGTGGTGGCCGATTATATGTTGGTATTGGTGCAGAAACAGGTGGTGATGCAGCATCTCACCTTGTTATTGGCGGTCAATACTTTACAGATAAATTAGATCACCTTCCTGGTACTCTTACAGCTGGTTCAGCTCTATTAGTTGACGTTGACAAGAAGCTAGATAATCTGAAAGTAGATAATCTAGATTTTAACGGTAATACTATATCTTCAACTGACGTTAATGGTAACATTGTACTGTCTACAAATGGTTCAGGTATTATCTCTGCTGATTCTACTCGAATCTCTAATGTAGCTAATCCAACATTAGACCAAGATGTGGTTACTAAGAGCTATATTGAAAGCGGACTCAATGACGTAAGCTTCAACAACATTGACGCTTCTGGCAACTTGCAGATTGATGGTAATCTCACCGTTGGCGGTTCTACCACTACGATCTCTGCTCAGAACTTGGCAGTTTCAGATAACATGATTTATTTGAATCAAGGTAGTGAGTCAGGTGTTACAGGAGCTTCTGGTGACGGAACAGACGTAACATATACAACATCTGGACACAACTATATAGTTGGTATGAAAGTTGAGGTAACTAATGTTACTCCAGCATCATTTAATGTTGTTGATGAAACGATTACTGCGGTAAGCGGTGATGACTTTACGATATCTTCTTCAAATACCGACACATTTGTTTCTGGCGGTGAAGCTCGAGGTAAAACATCAGCTAATCCAGACCTTGGTTGGTCAGCTGGATATGATGACGGCACATACGCACATGCTGGCTTCTTTCGCGATGCTACTGATGGAAGATTTAAGGTCTTTGATAGCTATGTTCCTGAACCAGATGCAGACGTGTTTATCGACACAACCGATTCATCATTTGCTTTATCAGAGATTCAAGCTGAAAACTTCTATGGCGAATTAGTAGGTAATGCAAGCTCAGCTACGATTTTGCAGACTACACGAACACTTTCAATATCAGGAGATGGTACTGGTTCACAGACGTTTAATGGCGGATCTGATTCAGATATAGCCTTTACTCTTGCAGACTCGGGTGTTACAGCTGGAGCATATGGTTCACAGACAGAAATCCCAACGTTTACTGTAGACGCAAAAGGTCGTTTAACATCAGCTGGCGTTGTTACCGTAGCTACAACATTAAACATTAACGCTGACAATGCAACATCAGCTTCAGTTGATCTTCTTTCAGAATCACTAACGTTTGCTGGTGGTCTTGGCTTAATAGCAACTGCAGCATCAGGTACAGATACTCTTACATTCGGTGTAGATATTAATTGGTTTGATGAAGCGGCACAAGATGCTCTAGGAACAGCTATTGCAGCTGGCGCACAAACCAATATCTCAGTAACATATGACGATGTAGCAGGCTCAATTGATTACTTTATAAATACTGCTACAACATCTACTCTAGGTGTTGCTAAGTTTAGTACAGACAATTTCCAAGTAACAGCTGGTAACGTTGAAGTGATTGAAGTTAATGGCGGTACTTACAGCTAAGGATACAAATAATGGCTAATCCAACAACTAGGGTTACCCTGGTCGACTATTGTTTACGTCGGCTAGGATCTCCAGTAATTGAGATAAATGTTGATGAAGATCAGATTGAAGATAGAATTGACGATGCTATGCAATTCTATCAGGAGTATCATCATGACGCAACTATTCGTACATATCTAAAACATCAGATTACTGCTGACGATATTACAAACAAGAGTATCCCTATTAGCGATAGTATTATCTACGTAAAAAACGTATTTCCGATATCCGCTTCTAACTCTACTTCTGGCATGTTTGATATTAAGTATCAGATGCACATAAATGATCTATATGATATGAGCTATATCGGTGATCTTGTGCACTATGAGATGCTACAGCAATATATTTCTTTACTTGACCTGAAGCTAAACGGTTCAGGTATGTTTACCAGATATAATCGGCATATGAATAAACTTATGCTTGATATAGACTGGGATACTGAGTTAAAGGTAGACGACTATATTATTGTTGAATGCCAAGCTGTAGTAAGTCCTTCCTCATATCCAGACATATATAATGATATGTTTCTTAAACAATATGCTACAGCACTGATTAAACAACAATGGGGTGCAAACCTTATAAAGTTCGACGGAATGGCAATGCCTGGTGGTGTTACCGTTAACGCTCGTCAAATCTTTGATGACGCAACAGAAGAGCTAAATACAATTAGAGAGCAAATGCAATTAAATTATGAAACCCCTGTCGACTTCTTTGTAGGGTAAATCATGGCTACTAATGTATACTTTTCGCAAAAGGTAAAGTCCGAGCAAAACCTTTACGAAGATATTGTTATAGAATCCCTGAAAATGTACGGGCAGGATATCTATTATCTTCCCCGTGATGTTGTTCACGAGGATACAATACTTAATGAAGATGTAGAAAGCAAATTCGATGCTTCCTATACTATTGAGATGTATATCGAGAGCGTTGATGGGTTTGAAGGCGACGGGGATATTCTATCTAAGTTTGGTGTAGAGATCAGAGACCAAGCAACCTTTATAGTTTCCCGACGTAGATGGGAACAGCTTATCGGTATTCATAATAATGGTATTAACTCCGTTAGGCCAAATGAGGGTGATCTTTTATATCTTCCCCTTTCTAAAGGCTTATTCGAGATTCGCTTTGTAGAAGACGAACAACCATTCTATCAGTTATCTAATCTTCCAGTCTATAAGCTTCAATGTGAGCTATTTGAGTTCTCTGGTGAAAAATTCAATACTGGCCTTGTTAATCTTGACGATAATATTAACAGTCAAGCTACTCCGCAGTTAAATATTCAATTAGGTACAAACAACAATTCAATTGAATTTATTATTGGGGAAAATATACAGCAAGAGATAACGTCAGGCTCTGGTGAATATATTACTGGTAATGTTGTAGCATTTGATTCTGTAACAAGGATAATTTCTATAAACGAATGGGCAACAACCGACGGTAAGTATCATGACTTTAATCTAGTTTCTGATTTGGTAGGCTTAACCTCTGGTGCTACCTATGATGTTACTAACGTATATCAGATTGACGATACGCTAGATAAGCAGGCGTTTGGTAATGATAACCTATCCCAAAACCAGGAGTTTGAAGCTGTTAAAAGTGATATTATAGACTTTTCTGAAAATAATCCCTTTGGAGATCTTGGTTGATGTTATCAGATCATTTCTATCACGCAGCTATTCGTCGTACTATCGCGGCATTCGGAACTATCTTTAATGATATTAAGGTAGTAAGAAAGGATGGTAGTGGCGAGGTAAAAAATATTACTCGTGTACCTCTAGCATACGGACCTAAGCAAAAGTTCTTAGCTCGTATAGAAAGCGAGTCAGATCTAGGTACATTAAAAGGAGGAGTAGCTATTAAGCTTCCTCGCATGTCATTTGAAATTTCTGGAATGACATATGATGCTGCTTCTCAAGTAAACAAGATGAATCAGCTTAAGCTAGGTTCTATTACATCTGGGACCAGGCAATCAGTATATACCCAAACGCCATATAAAATGAATATTGATCTTTCTATAATGGCTAAGAATCAGGATGATGCATTACAGGTTGTAGAGCAAATACTTCCATACTTTCAGCCCGATTATACTATAACAATTAAAGAAATACCAGAGATCGGGTTAAAGACCGATGTACCTATTGTACTTAATGCGGTTAGTTTAACTGACGATTATGAAGGGGATTTTGTTTCACGTAGAGCTATAGTGTATACACTTAGCTTTGAATTACGTGTAAAATTTTATGGACCTGTTAGAACAAAGACTGTTATCCTTAATTCTTCAGTTGACCTAAACGACCTAGATACCTTTGGGTTCTTGGAAGAGGTGTCAGCAGCTGGAGATCCGGATACTCTTGATTTGGATACAGGAATTGATATAACCGACGATAATATTATTACACCATGAGAAAAGATAAAACAGATATAGATGACGATTACGAATTTGCTAGAGCTAAATATTACAATCTAGTAGAGAAAGGCGATGAAGCTCTGGAGCTTATGATGGATCTTGCTCGAGAGTCCGAGCATCCGCGAGCATTTGAAGTTTTATCTAATATGATGAAGCAAAACGCTGAAGTTGCAGATCGGCTTATGGAACTGCAAAAGAAAAAGAAAGAAGTTGAAAAGGTTGAAAAAGACAACCCATTAGCTTTACCTAATAGCATGACGCAGAATAATGTTTTTGTTGGATCTACAACGGATCTACAAAGAATGTTAGCCTCTAAATTTGAAGAAAAAGCCAATGTCATTGAGTCTGAAGAATAATATAGCCGGCTATCTCGGCAATCCAAATATCAAGCGCGATGGTATAGAACAGAACTTCACAAATGATGAAGTTACTGAATATGTCAAGTGCATGAAAGATCCTACATACTTTGCAAGGACCTATATTAAGGTTATTTCCCTCGATGAAGGTCTAGTACCATTCGATCTTTATCCCTATCAAGAAAAAATGTTTAAGCACTTTAAGGATAATAGATTCTCTATTGTTCTAGCATGTCGTCAATCTGGCAAATCTATATCTTCTGTAGCGTATCTCCTTTGGTATTCTATTTTTCACCCAGAAAAGACTGTTGCTATTTTAGCGAACAAAGGTGCTACTGCACGTGAGATGTTAGCTAGGATTACTCTTATGCTGGAGAATCTACCGTTCTTTTTACAGCCTGGGTGTAAGGCAGTGAATAAGGGTTCACTTGAATTCTCCAACAATTCACGTATTCTTGCTGCAGCGACCTCTGGCTCATCTATTCGTGGCTTATCGGTTAACCTACTGTTCTTAGATGAGTTTGCCTTTGTTGAAAACGATGCGACGTTCTATACCTCAACATATCCTGTAGTTGCAGCTGGTAAAGAGACCCAGGTTATTATTACATCCACAGCAAACGGATTAGGTAATGTATACCATAAGCTATATGAAGGTGCAGTACAAGGCACAAACGAATATAAGCACTTCCGCGTAGACTGGTGGGACGTACCCGGTCGTGATGACGAGTGGAAGAGACAGACTATATCAAATACTTCACAGCTGCAATTTGATCAGGAATTTGGAAATACCTTTGTTGGTGCTGGTAATACTTTAATATCACCAGATATACTTCTTGGACTACAGTCGATTGATCCTATTAAGTACACTCCTAATATTAGAGTATATAAGGATCCAAAGGAAGGCCACGAGTATATGATGTTTGTTGACGTAGCAAAAGGGCGTGGACAAGACTATTCAACCTTTAATATTATTGACGTGTCTACTAGACCATTCGAACAGGTAGCAGTATTTCAGGATAATAATATATCGCCGCTGCTATATCCTGACGTAATATATAAATATGCTAACATGTATAATGAATCTTACGTTATTATAGAATCTAATGATCAAGGTGCTGTTGTTTGTAACGGGTTGTACTACGATCTTGAATATGAAAATGTCTATGTAGAATCTATGATTAAGGCAAACTCTATTGGTGTAACAATGACTCGTAAGGTCAAACGGATAGGCTGCTCTAATATTAAGGATCTTATTGAGCAAGATAAAATTCGAATTGTTGACGCAGCGACCATTATAGAGCTATCTACATTTGAAGCTCGTGGCAGCTCATATGAAGCGTCTAACGGCAATCATGACGACCTGGTAATGAATCTAGTTATGTTTGCTTGGTTTACTACGAATCAATTCTTTAACGAGCTTACTGATATTGATGTTAAGAAAATGCTATACTCTGAAAGGGTTAGAGCAATGGAAGACGATATTGTCCCTGTTGGTATACTCGATCAAGAAGACGATAATTCTAGGTATACTAGAGAAGATGGATTAGTCTGGGAAACAGTAGATTTCTAATGGATAGAGAAGAGCTAGAAAATATTATATTATAAATAGTCTATAGATTGAGAACATTCGTATTATGTGTCATATAATAAAATAGATTAATCTATCTTTGAAAGAGGAATTAACATGGCTTTTCAAGTATCACCAGGTGTACAGGTCAAAGAAATTGATCTGACAAACGTGGTTCCCGCTGTCTCCACCTCTATTGGTGGTTTTGCTGGAGCTTTTAACTGGGGTCCTGTAGAAACAGTTACTAACGTAAGTTCTGAAAAAGATCTTGCTACAGTATTCGGTACTCCAGATACTAACACCGCCTCATACTTCTTAACTGCAGCATCATTCTTACAGTATGGTAATGCTCTTAAGGTTGTACGAGTCGGAACAACTAACCTAAATGCTACAGCAACAGGTGCTGGCGTTTTGGTAAAAAACGACGATGCTTACGATAGCATTGGCGTTGCTTTAGCAGCAGAAGCATTTGTTGCTAAGTATCCAGGTATTCTCGGTAACTCCCTACTAGTTTCTATATGTCCTGCAGATGCTACAGTATTTAATGGTTGGGCCTACAAAGGTTCATTTGATGGTGCTCCAGGAACTTCGGATTATGCAGCATCAAAATCATCATCAAATGACGAAGTACATATTGCAATTATTGATGAAGATGGTGCAATCACTGGTACAGCTGGTTCAGTACTAGAGACATTTGCATATGCTTCACAAGCTTCTGACGCAAAAGCATCAGACGGTACTTCCGCATATTACGTTAACGTAATTAATACCTCAAAATGGGTACGATGGGGAAGCCACTATGCTGTATTAGCTCATGCTGGCGTTTCTGTTGTAAATCATTCTGCTGACGCTACTCTAGCAGTTGCTGGTGATTTCCTTGATGGCGTTACAGCTGTTGCAATTACGGATTCACTATCTGGCGGTACAGACGATAATGCTCCTACCCCTGGCGAGATTGCAGCTGGTATAACATTGTTAAGCGATGCTGAAACAGTAGATGTTAATCTTCTTTTTGGTGTAACAGAAGAATCTGAAGTAAGTATACCCCAGGCTCTTTTAGCTGCAGCGACTTCTCGTAAAGATTGCGTTGCTTTTGTTTCGCCTCCTATTACTGCTACTGTTGGTTCTTCTACGCCTGCTGCTGACGTTAAAGCTTTTGCTGATCAGTTAACATCTACATCTTATGGTGTAATTGATTCTACTGCTCTTAAGGTTTACGATAAGTATAATGACGTATATCGTTGGATTCCTGCTGCTGGTCATATTGCTGGTCTTTGTGCCAACACAGATAACGTAGCAGATGCTTGGTTCTCGCCAGCTGGATTTACACGAGGTCAACTACTCGGGGTTACTAAGGTAGCTTATAACCCTTCATCTGCAGATCGCGACGAGCTTTATAAAGCACGTGTTAATCCAATTACTGCTTTCCCAGGTCAAGGTATTGTCCTATATGGTGATAAGACTGCACAAGCTAAGCCTTCTGCATTCGATCGTATTAACGTACGTCGTCTATTCATCGTTTTGGAAAAAGCGGTTGCTACTGCAGCTAAATATCAATTATTTGAATTTAACGACGAATTCACTCGAGCTATGTTCCGTAATATGGTAGAACCATTCCTACGGGATATTAAAGGTCGACGTGGTATTACGGACTTTGCGGTTGTATGTGATGCAACGAACAATCCTGGAGCAATTGTAGACTCTAATCAGTTTGTAGCTGATATCTACATTAAGCCAGCACGTTCTATTAACTTCATCACATTGAACTTTATCGCTACTCGTACCGGCGTTGAATTCTCAGAAATCGTCGGACAATAGGAGAGATAAAGAATGGCTATTTTAGGCGTAGATGACTTTAAGTCAAAACTAACAGGTGGTGGTGCTCGTTCAAACCTATTTAAGGTTGAGATGGGTTGGCCAGCAGCTATTGCAGCTGGTGCTGCTGAATCAGAAGTTGGTGGATTCCTTATTAAAGGTGCTGCACTACCTGGTTCAACTATCACTCCTATTACAGTTCCTTTTCGAGGACGTCAACTTCAGATCGCTGGAGATCGTACTTTCGAGCCTTGGACAATCACTGTAATTAATGATACAAACTTTGTATTACGTAATGCATTTGAAGAGTGGATGAATCTCATCAACAACCATAATGCAAATACTGGTGCTACTGATCCATCTGAATACTTTGCAGATGCATCTGTATATCAGTTAGATAAAAATGGCGAAAATCTTAAGGGTTATACATTCAGAGGCTTATGGCCAACGAATCTATCAACAATTGAGGTATCTTATGATTCAGAAGGTATTGAAGAGTTTACTGTAGAAATGCAGGTTCAGTATTGGGAATCAGATACAACATCTTAAGGCCATATAGATAATAGTAGGAGGGGAGTTTTTCTCCCCTCTTATTATTCATTGGAGAAAGAAAATTGGCAGAATTATTTGGCTTTGAGATTAAGCGTAAAGATCAGGATAAAGAGGATAGTAAGAAAAAATCCTTTGTTCCCCCACTAGAGGATGACGGATCCAGTTATGTCCAAGCTTCAGGCGGTCACTTTGGTCAATATGTAGATCTTGACGGTGGAGAAGCTCGTAACGAAGCTGATATGATTCGTCGCTATAGAGACGTTGCACAACAGCCAGAGTGTGATGCTGCTATTGAAGATATTATTAATGAAGCTATTGTTTCAGATTCATCGTCAGCTCCAGTCGATCTTATTACAGATGATCTGGATCAGCCGGATAACATTAAAAAGATTATTCGCGAAGAATTTAAAAATGTGGTAGAGTTACTGCAATTCAATCACTATGCACACGAAATCTTTCGTCGTTGGTATGTAGACGGTAGATTGTTTTATCATATGATTATCGATGATAAATCCCCCAAAAAAGGTTTATTAGAAGTTAGACCTATTGACCCTACTAAGATTCGTAAGGTTAAGGAGATAGAAAAAGAAAAAGACCCTAAAACTGGTGCTGAGATAGTTACTAAGGTAGATGAATATTATCTCTATCAGGACACAGCACTTATTAAAAGTAATAAGGGTGTTAAGATTTCAAAGGATGCAATTCAATATACTTCATCTGGATTGCTAGATCCATCACGTACTAAAGTACTGTCTTACTTGCAAAAATCAATTAAGCCAGTTAACCAGTTGCGTATGATGGAAGACTCGTTGGTCATATATCGTATGTCACGAGCGCCTGAACGTCGTATCTTCTATATTGACGTGGGTAACCTACCGAAAGGAAAGGCAGAAGAATACCTTAAAAACATTATGAACAACTATCGTAACAAGTTGGTCTATGATGCGAATACAGGTGAGATTAAAGACGATCGAAAGAATATGTCAATGCTTGAGGATTTCTGGCTGCCTCGTCGCGAAGGTGGTCGTGGTACTGAAATTACAACTCTGCCAGGCGGCGAAAACTTAGGCCAGATTGATGATATTATATACTTTCAGAAAAAGCTATATAAATCTCTTAACGTACCAGTTAACCGTTTAGACCAGGAGTCACAGTTCTCTCTTGGTCGTTCTACTGAAATTTCAAGAGATGAAGTTAAGTTCCAAAAATTTATTAATAGACTCCGTAAAAAGTTCTCCTGGTTATTGCTCGATCTTCTAAAGATGCAGCTAATACTGAAAGGTATTATTACTGAATCAGATTGGTCTGAAATTAAAGAACAGATCGTAGTAGACTACATTAAAGACTCACATTTCTCAGAGCTAAAAGATGCTGAGATAATGAGAGAAAGAATTGGTATGCTTACTGAGTTAGATCAATATGTAGGTCAATATTTCTCTATGGAATGGGTTCGTAAGAATATTCTCATGCAATCTGATGAAGATATTGATACCATGAAAGATCAGATGAAAGAGGAAAGAGATTCAGGGGAAATCCCTGACGAAGACGATCTTTAAACGTGATTTTGTATAAATATACTATAAGGAATAGGCAATGAGTGATATAAATAGCTTTATTAAAGCATTAGAAGATAATAAGACAGGCGATGCAAATAACGAATTTGCTTCTATAATGTCGTCAAAGATTAATGATGTATTGAACACAAAGAAGATCGAAATCGCAGACCGCGTGTTTAATGGAATGGGACAAGAAGATGCTGAATTTCAAAGCTCTGAGATTGAATCTGACTGAAGCTTCTGGGAAGCCAGTTAAAAGCTTTACTGTTGGTAAGAAATCAAAGGCTGTTATAACAAAAAGCGGTTCTAAGTTTGCAGTACACATTGATGGCGAATTACTAGATGATAAATATAAGTCTGCAAAGGATGCAGAGAAATCAGCTAAAGAATTTGCCGATTTAATGGGAGCATAAATGAAGCTTATAACAGAACATTTAGAGTCAGAGCTTAGTTACGTAACTGAAGCTGCCGACGGCAAAAAAAATGTCGTGATTGAAGGCATCTTTATGCAAGCTGAGTCCAAAAATAGAAACGGTAGAATCTATCCTCGAGAAGTGATGGAATCTGCTGTTAACAAATATGTAACAGAACAAGTTGTTAAGGGTCGTGCAGTTGGTGAGCTTAATCACCCTGAAGGTCCTCAAATTAACTTGGATAAAGTTTCACATCGCATTACTGAACTCTCTTGGGACGGAAATAATGTGATGGGAAAAGCACTCGTATTGGATACTCCTATGGGTCAAATCGTTAAGGGTTTGGTTGAGGGTGGTGTTCAGCTGGGTGTTTCTAGTCGTGGTATGGGTACACTTGTGCAGCAAAATGGGGTAAACATGGTTGGTAAAGATTTTGTCTTAGCCACTGTGGACATTGTTCAAGATCCCTCAGCTCCTGAAGCCTTCGTAAATGGGATTATGGAAGGTGTTGAATGGATCTGGGAAAATGGAATCCTCAAAGCGCAAGACGTTGAAAAATATGAGACTGAAATCAAAACAGCATCATCATCCCAGCTTGTGGAAACACAGCTTAAGGTGTGGTCAGATTTCCTCTCAAAACTTTAACTCTAGATTATTAGGAGTAACAAATGTCTGAAGAGACCAAAGTAGAAGATCTGGATCTCGTCGAAGACGTAACTGAAGTACAACTCCATGATGAAGACCTCGTTGAAGACGTTGAAGTTGAGACTGAGGAAACCATCGCGGAGGATGCTGAGGAAATAGTAGCGGAAGATGTTGAGGTAGTTGAAGAAGAGACTGAAGAGACTCTTGAAGAAGCTGCAGCAACTGCTGAAGTTCCTAAGACCAAAGCTGGCATTATTAATGCTATGTATAAAGAAATGTCTAAGATGAAAAAAGAGCAGTTACAAGCCGCATACGAAGGTATGATGGGCAGTGACGACGACGAAGAAGAAGATAAAGAAGAAGATGATGAAGTAGAAGAAAGCAAGAGTAAGGTAAAGGAGTCTTATGACTTCCAAGCTGATCTTGAAGCTCTCGTATCATCTGATGATTTGTCTGAGGAATTCCAAGGTAAAGCTGCAACTATTTTCGAAGCAGCTGTTAAGACTAAGGTATCTGGCGAAATCGATCGTCTTGAAGAGGAATATAAAGTTTCTCTTGAAGAGGAAACTGCTTCAGTCAAGTCTGAGCTCGTAGAAAAGGTAGATGGTTACCTTAACTATGTTGTTGAGAATTGGATGGAAGAGAATCGTTTAGCTGTTGAATCTGGTCTTCGTGCCGAGATTTCTGAGTCATTCATGTCTGCACTGAAAGGTGTATTTACTGAGCATTATGTCGATGTTCCAGAATCTAAAGTTGACTTGGTCGATGACCTATCATCTCAGGTTACTGAACTCGAAGAGCAGCTTACTAAAGAGACTGAAGCTAATATTCGTCTGAATGAATCTGTACAAACATTCCAACGATCAGAAATTATTGCAGAAGCATCTAAGAACCTTGTAGCTACTGAAGTTGAGAAGCTAAAAGAACTCGTAGAAGATGTTGATTTTGAAGATGAAGCAACCTTTACTAAAAAGGTTAATACTATCGCAGAATCTTACTTTGCAAAACCAGTTGTAACAAACCAAGAAGAAGTACTTGCTGAAGAAAGCGATCAGGTAGAGCTATCTGGCGCAATGGCAGCTTATTCTTCTGCAATTTCAAAAACACTTAAAAAGTAAAACCCTAGGAGTAAACTAAATGTTTAATGCTGAAAAATCACTCGAGAAATGGGCACCTATCCTCGAGCATACTGAGATCCCTGCGATCCAGGACAACTACAAGAAGCACGTAACTGCTGTACTTCTTGAAAACCAAGAAACTGCTCTTCGCGAAGAGCGTAATTCAATGGGTATGATGACTGAAACTGCTGCTAACGCTACTGGCGCTGGCGTTGCTAACTGGGACCCAGTCCTGATTAGCCTGGTTCGTCGTTCTATGCCTAACCTTATGGCTTATGATATTGCTGGCGTTCAGCCAATGTCTGGTCCTACTGGTTTGATCTTCGCTATGAAGAGCCGCTATAGCACACAAGGTGGTACAGAAGCTCTTCAAGCTGAAGCTAACACTGGCTTCTCTGGTACTGGTACACACGGCGGTGATTCTTCATCTGTTGCTGGTACTACTGGTACTGATACTACTGCTGCTGATGGCGTAGAAGATTCATTCGACTTCGGTACTGGTCTTGCTACTGCAGATGGTGAAGCTCTTGGCAACACTGGTTCTGCTATGGCAGAAATGGCTTTCTCAATCGAGAAGACAAGCGTAACTGCTAAGACTCGTGCACTGAAAGCTCAGTACACTATGGAATTGGCACAAGACCTTAAGGCTATCCACGGTCTTGACGCTGAGTCAGAGCTTGCTAACATTCTTTCAGCTGAGATTCTTGCTGAAATCAACCGTGAAGTTATCCGTACTATCAACGTAAAAGCTAAGCTTGGCGCTCAGACTTCTAACGTTGCAGCTGCTGGTACTTTCGACGTTGAGACTGATTCCGACGGTCGTTGGTCAGTTGAGAAGTTCAAAGGTCTCGTAGTTCAGATCGAGCGTGAAGCTAACCAAATTGCTAAAGACACACGTCGTGGCAAAGGTAACTTCATCGTATGTTCATCTGACGTTGCTTCAGCTCTTGCAGCTGCTGGCATGCTTGACTATACACCTGCACTTTCTGCTAACCTCAATGTTGACGATACTGGTTCAACATTCGCTGGCGTACTTAACGGTCGCACTAAGGTCTATATCGATCCTTACGCTACACGTGACTACGTTAACGTTGGTTACCGCGGTACTAACCCTTACGACGCAGGCCTCTTCTACGCTCCTTACGTTCCATTAACTATGGTTCGTGCAGTTGGCGAAGAAGACTTCCAGCCACGTATCGGCTTTAAGACTCGCTACGGTATGGTTGCTAATCCTTTCGCTGGCGGCGCTGCTGGTTCAGAGACTGGTACAAACCGTGCAAACCAATACTACCGCATCTTTGCAGTAGAAAATATCCTCGTATAAGGATAATTAAAAGAGTAGGCTAAACCTACCACTTTTGAAAGGGAGCTTCGGCTCCCTTTTTTTTACGTATAAATACTAGTATAAGTAATTTATTTGGATAATCAATATGCCATATGACTTAAAGGTTAATTTTGTACAAGAACCGTCATCTGTCTTAGCTACGGATTTGAACTATGTAAACCCAACTTCTTTTCAGTTGGTAATAGATAATCTAAAATATCCTAATGCGCAGTTTAATGTACAGCAAGTGGCTTTACCTGAAATGTCTGTTTCGAACCCGGAAATATCCACTCGTCAAAGAAATATACTTTCTACACCATCTAAAATTAATTACGGCTCTTTGGAGCTTACATTCCTTATTGATGAGAAGCTTATCAATTACATGGAAATACATGATTGGATCTATGGATTAACTACAGAGCAAGAGACTAAATCCCTTAAGGTACAGCGGGATTTACAACTGATTATATTAGATTCTAATAACAACGTGGCTCGAGAAATCCAGTTTGTTAATGCACAGCCAGTCAGTCTAGGATCTATCCCGTTTGATATTACATCTTCTGACATTACCTACCTAACCGCAACGGTTGCTTTTGAATATGACTATTTCAAATTTAAGCGAGATGTGATATAATATATACTATATGAATTGAAAGGAACTACGTTATGACTTTAGATCAAATACTTGAAATGTGGAAAAAGGATTCTCTAATAGATGATATCCGACTCGATGAAGCTTCAAAAGATGGAGCAGCACTTCACTCAAAATATCTAGAACTTCTATCCATTAGCAAACTACAGCTTAAAAGGCGTGATGCCGAATTTAAGATTCTTTTAAAGAATAAGTGGCTTTGGTACAATGGTAAACTAACTAAGGATCAGATAGATCAGCTGGGTTGGGAATACGATGCTCTAAACGGGCTTAAGATTCTTAAGGGAGAAATGGATTATTATTATGATGCTGATCCACATATCCAAGAAGCAAACGCACGTATTGATTACTTAAAAACCATGATAGATACTTTAGAAGAAATCATTAGTAATATCAGATGGCGTCATTCTACAATTAAAAATATGATTGATTGGCGTAAATTTGAATCGGGCAGTTAATGACTAACATTAAGGTACAATATAAGAACTTCTCTTTTTTGCAGATTGAATGCGATCCTGGCATAGCAAACGAATTATCCGATTTCTTTTGCTTCTATGTTCCTAACTATAAGTTTATGCCATCATATAAGAATAAGTTTTGGGATGGTAAGGTTAGGCTTTTCGATGTTCGTACGCGAGAATTACCAGCAGGTCTATTTAAGTACCTTAAAGAATTTGCAGATACTCCTGGTAGAGATTATTCCCTAGAGCTAATACACAATAACTATTACGGTATACCAGCAATTCATGAAGAGGTTGATCCCTCTTTTATGAAAGATATAACTTATACGTCTGGTGGAAAGGAGATCTTTCCTAAAGATTACCAGGAAGACGCTGTAAGACATGCGCTAACAAATAAGCGAGCGATGCTTATATCACCTACAGCTTCGGGTAAGTCTCTAATCATCTATACCCTTATTCGATGGTATCTAGAGAATCACGACAAAAAGGTAATTATTATTGTACCTACTACGTCGCTTGTAGAGCAAATGTACAAAGACTTTGCAGACTATTCTGAGTATGATGAAACCTTTAGCTCGGAAGATAACTGCCATAGAATCTATTCAGGGAGAGAAAAGTATTCTGAGCAGAGAGTTATTATAACAACTTGGCAATCCGTCTATAAGCTTCAGGGCCAATACTTTGAACCGTTTGGAATGGTTGTAGGTGATGAAGCA
>Ga0228634_1001052_pt1 | contig 17071 bp, 14 predicted proteins | sample 42DmetaG_FD_190063 | JGI IMG/M metagenome (GOLD analysis project Ga0228634, IMG submission 190063) | Seawater microbial communities from Monterey Bay, California, United States - 42D | ecosystem: Environmental > Aquatic > Marine > Coastal | place: USA: California | collected 2016-09-27 | reverse complement strand
TACGCCGGATGTAACACCAACACCAGATGTAACACCTACACCGGATGTAACACCCACACCGGATGTAACACCCACACCGGATGTAACACCAGCGCCAGATGTAACACCTACACCAGATGTAACACCAACGCCAGATGTAACACCTACACCAGATGTAACACCTACACCAGATGTAACACCAGCGCCAGATGTAACACCAACACCAGATGTAACACCAACACCAGATGTAACACCAGCACCAGATGTAACACCAGTGCCAGATGTAACACCAGCGCCAGATGTAACACCTACACCAGATGTAACACCAGCGCCAGATGTAACACCAACACCAGATGTAACACCAACACCAGATGTAACAACAGCGCCAGATGTAACACCAGTGCCAGACGTAACACCAGTGCCAGATGTAACACCAACACCAGATGTAACACCAGCGCCAGATGTAACACCAGCGCCAGACGTAACACCAACACCAGATGTAACACCGGCGCCAGATGTAACACCAGTGCCAGACGTAACACCAACACCAGATGTAACACCAGTGCCAGATGTAACTACTCCGCTTCCGGTAATCGATAAATCTGGTTTAACCTCTATAGGCGATATAAATTTCTTGATAAATCAATCTGTTGTTCAATCAAAGTTCTATCCTGTGTTAAATGAAACTGCCAATTTACTAAAGTCGATGCCAGGATCTAAAATTCTTATTGCTGGTCATACTGATATTACTGGTGATGAATCTTTAAATCAAAGATTATCTTTAAGACGTGCAAATTCAATAAAGAACTATCTTACTAAAAGAGGCATACCAGCGGAAAGAATAGAAGTTGTATCTTTTGGAGAGCTCAAACCTAAGTTTTTAAATACGACAGCGGCAGGACGTGCGTTGAACAGAAGGGTAGAAGTCTATATAAAATAACTATAGAAATCCGAGTTCTAGCTTGGCTTCCTCGCTCATCATGTCTTTGTCCCAAGGTGGATCGAAAACGATGTCAACTTTAGAGCTTTTCACACCCTCTATTTCACCTACTTTGTCCTCAACCTCTTTAGGCATGGTCTCGGCAACAGGACAGTTTGGCGAAGTAAGCGTCATATCAATAGCTACATTTTTATCAGCATCTATTTTAACTTCATAGATGAGCCCTAGTTCGTATATATCCACCGGTATTTCAGGGTCAAAGATTGATTTCAAAACTTCAACGATAGTATTTTCTAATTCTTCCATTATACGTGTTTTAAGGCGTCCATTTTCATTCTTTTCACCATTCCTAACAATCCATTTGCTCGAGTAGGAGACAGGTGTTCTTGAAGTCCGATTTCCTTGATGAAGAATAATTCTTCCTTTATAATTGTTTCAGGTTTTTCTCCATTAAAAACTTTAATGAGTAATGCTATAATTCCTTTAGTTATAATTGCATCCGAATCTGCAGAGAAATTCATTACACTATCTGAAAAAGAAGAGTCTAGCCATACTCTAGATTGACAACCTTCTATAAGCTGTCGGTCATTTCTTTTTGCGGGAATAATACCTTCAATTTCTTTACCTAGTTCAATAATGAGCTCGTATTTGTCCATCCAATCATCAAAAACCTCGAAGTCAGCAATTATTGCAGCTTGTTTTTCTTTAAATGTACTCATGATAAAACTGTTATAGCCCTTCTTAAAGCATCCAAAAATAAGTCCACCTCTTCAACCGTATTGTAAATTGAAAATGAGGCGCGAATCGTACCTGGAATATTATAGAAATCCATTAATGGTTGGGTACAATGATGTCCTGTACGGACAGCTATACCTTGTTTGTCAAGAAGTGTACCTAAATCAAAAGGGTGAATAGATCCTACATTAAAGGAAACGAGACTTGTTTTTTCTGAGGAATTCCCAAAAACTTGAACATCTTCAATTTTCAAAAGCTCTTTTTCTGCATACTCCAACAGGGTTTTTTCGTAATCAAATGCACTTTTTCTATCGATGGATTCTATATATTCAATTGCCGTGCCTAAGGCGATTCCACCGATAATATTGGGAGTTCCAGCTTCAAACTTAAAAGGAAGTTCATTAAAAGTCGTCTTTTCAAAACTTACATTTTTGATCATATCACCCCCTCCTTGGTAAGGCGGCATTTCTTCAAGGAGTTTTTCCTTGCCATAGAGGACGCCAATACCGGTTGGCCCAAATATTTTGTGCCCTGAAAATACGAAAAAGTCACAATTCAAGGAGCTGACATCAATGTCCCCATGCTGAATACTTTGTGCACCATCTATCAATACTTTGGCTCCAACTGCATGCGACTTGCTAATTATGCTTTCAATCGGATTTATCGTCCCAAGCGTATTTGATATGTGCGTAATTGAAACAAGTTTTGTTTTTTCCGAAAGTAATTGGTCAAACGCATCCATTATCAGGGTTCCATCTTTATGTATTGGTATTACCTTTAGTTGTAGCTTTTTTGAATCCGCAAGCAGCTGCCAAGGCACAATGTTTGAATGGTGCTCCATGGCACTGATTAAAATTTCATCACCTTCTTTGAGTAAGGCGCCAAAAGAGCTGGCAACAAGATTAATTCCATCCGTCGTCCCTTTTGTGAAAATTATTTCTTCCGATTTAGCGGCCCCGATGTATTTTTGAATTCGACTACGCGCATTTTCATAGTCTTGGGTAGCAACCTGACTTAAATGATGAACGCCTCGATGAATATTTGCATTTTCGTTTTCGTAATAGTCTCGTATGCGATCAATAACTATTTTAGGCTTCTGTGTTGTAGCAGCGTTGTCAAAATAGACCAACGGTTTATTGTGGATTTTCGTTTGAAGTATCGGAAAATCTGCTCTTATGTCGTGGATATAATCCGGTGTTGAAATCATTTTTAAATAGCTTTTACAAAATTACGCAAAGCAAACAGATTCCATGGTAGCAGAACTATTTATTTTGCTTTCATTTCAATGTAAGGAATTAAAACTTCCTCCATGGAAATACCACCGTGCTGAAAAGTATTGCCATAGTAATTAACAAAATGATTATAGTTGTTTGGGTAAACGAAAAAGTCTTGTTCTCTCGCAAATACAAATTCGCTGGACATTCTTTGTTTCGGAAGAAAACCATCTTGTGGATTATTGACAACAAAAACATCTTTGTCTTTATATCCCAATCCACGACCTACTTTATATCTAAGATTGGTGTTCGTATTTCTCTCACCCGCAATTTTGACAGGTTGATTAACTTTTATTGTTCCGTGATCAGTAGTAATTACCAAATTCATCTTTTCTTCTGCGGCTTGCTTAATAACATCTAATAGCGGTGAATGTTCAAGCCATGAAATTGTTAATGACCTGTATGCAGATTCATCATCCGCAAGCTCACGAATGACCTCCATTTCTGTACGAGCATGGGACAACATATCAACAAAATTATATACAAGAAAATTGACATCGTTTTCTTTTAGTTTATGAAATTGTTCAACAAGCTTTTTTCCAGCCTTAACGTTTGTGATTTTGTTATACGACCAACGTAAATTAGATTTACCAAGCCTCTTTAAATTTGTTTCTAGAAGTTCTTTTTCGTAAAGGTTTTTACTTCCCTCATCCTCTTCATTTTTCCAATACTGAGGATATTTCTTTGCTATTTCTGATGGCATGAGGCCTGCAAAAAAGGCATTTCGAGCATATTGTGTCGCAGTCGGCAAAATCGAAAATGCAACCTCTTCATGTTCCTTAACATAATACTGATTAAACACGGGCTCTAATACTTTCCATTGGTCAAAACGAAGATTGTCTATAACTAGCACCAGTGTTTTGGTATTAGATTGTTTTTTTAAAATTCTTTCCTTTATAATGTTATGAATGAATAGAGGGCTTTCTTCGACTCCGTTTAACCAATCCAAATAATTGTTTTCTATAAAACTGCAAAATAGCTGATTTGCCTCTTTTTTTTGCATCTCAAATATTTCGCTCATTCCAGAGTCTTCGATTTTATCAAGCTGAAGCTCCCAATATACAAGTTTGGCATAAAGCTCCTTCCATTCTTCAGCATCTAACCTATTGTTGAGTTGCATACCAAGCTGTCTGAATTCCTGTCTGTAATTGAGACTTGTTTTATCGCTTACCAATTGTCTTGCTTGAAGATTTTTCTTTAAGCTAATTAAGATTTGATTTTGATTTACAGGTTTAATGAGATAATCAGCAATTTTTGAACCAATTGCATCTTCCATTATATGCTCCTCTTCACTTTTTGTAATCATTACAACAGGAAGGTTTGGTTTTAGCTCTTTAATACGAGTTAAAGTATCTAATCCAGAAAGCCCTGGCATATTTTCATCTAAGAAAACAATATCAAAGAATGATTCTTGCACTTTTTCCAGTGCATCAAGCCCATTCGTAACACCTTGAACATCATATCCCTTTGATTCTAAAAAAAGAATATGTGGTTTTAGAAGATCTATTTCGTCATCTGCCCAAAGTATATTTCCTGAATTAGTCATTCTTTTACGTTATTTTTGAGGTAATTATTAAAAGTAAACATTTGCAAGCGAATCGAAATCGAAACAACAAGAAGAAAATCATTAACGACCCAATCTATGGTTTTATTTCGATTCCCGATGAATTTATTTTTGATGTTATTGAGCATCCATACATGCAAAGGCTTCGTAGGATTTCTCAACTTGGTTTAAGTCATCTTGTATATCCAGGTGCAGTTCATACACGTTTTCAGCATGTTGTCGGTGCAATGCATCTTATGGGAAAAGCCATTAATGTGCTTAAAAATAAAGGATGTGAAATAAGTGATGATGAAAAAAGAGCGGTGCTACTTGCGATATTACTTCACGATATTGGACATGGACCATTTAGCCATGCGCTCGAGTTTGATATTGTAAAATCAGTTACTCACGAAGACATATCTGCATATTTTATCCAAAGTTTGGAACAGTCTTTTGGCTCAGACCTCAATCTTGCACTTAAAATTTTTGAGGATAAGCATGAAAAACCATTCTTGCATCAGCTTGTATCAAGTCAACTTGATATGGACCGATTAGATTATTTGAATAGAGATAGTTTTTTTTCCGGTGTAAGTGAAGGTATTATTGGCAGTGATCGTCTAATTGAGATGCTCGCTGTTCACAAGGGACAGCTGGTACTTGAGGAAAAAGGTATTTATTCTGTAGAGAAATTTATAGTAGCTCGAAGATTAATGTACTGGCAGGTGTATTTACATAAAACGGTTGTTGCAGCTGAGTATATGCTAATTTATGCTTTGAGAAGAGCCAAGTGGCTTGCTAGAAAAGGTGTTGATGTTTTCAGCAGTCCTGCATTATCTTTTTTTCTAAATAAAGACCTCTCAAAACAGGAATTTGAGAATGATAAAAGCGTGCTGGAAAACTTTGCCGCCCTTGATGATTATGATATTCTACAAAGTTTGAAGGTTTGGTCAAATCATAAGGATGCAACACTAAAATTTTTATCGTCATCTATTGTGAACCGAAAACTTTTTAAGATAGAGATCGCTAAAGAACCGTTTTCAGATAAAACGATTGCTTCGGTAAAAAATAAATTGTTATCAACTGGGACATATAATGAAATGGATTTAAGCTTTTTGGTTTTCTCGGATAAACTAGTCAATAAGGCTTACAATCAAAAATTTCAAAATATCAATTTGCTAATGAAAACAGGAGAAATAGTAGATTTGTCTGAGGCATCAGATAATTTGAATATCTCAGCGCTTGCTAGACCTGTAGAGAAGTATTTTCTCTGTTATCCTAGATAAATCATTCTATTTTTAATTTACCCTCTTTCCAATCTTTAACGAGCTTCGCCCAAGAGTAAGGATTTAATAAATTATTTACAGGAAGCTGTCCATTTGTATACAGCTTTGTGTTGCGTTGATTGGCTAGGAGTCCACTTGCTAATGAAGCGTCTGCATCAAGTCTTGCTGCAACAAATGCAAGAGATTCACCTGACAATTCTCGTTGAGCGCGTCTTATAGCATCGTCATATGGTTGCATCTCAACAAAGAATTTTGCAAAATCTTCTTTCGACGGCCAAGGATAAACTGTAACTTCTGGTAAGTTAATGGTGTCTTGCTGAAGCATATGAATAACACTGTATCGGTTCTCCTTTAGTGAGTCTGGAACAATATAAGTAGATGTTTTGTATCCGTAGTAGGAAAAAAACAGCGTATCACCTGGAAAAGAAACCATGGAGAAATAGCCATAATAATCAGCGATCACGCCACGACCTATAGACTTGTCATAAACTGTTATATATGGCATAGGGGTTAGGTCTTGCTCAGACACAACAACACCTGAAAGTTGAAGCATTCGCGTTGTATCGATGTCTTGTCGTTGGCCAAGCGACTCTTTTGAAAGCAATGCCAAACACAGGATTAAAATAAGGTTGTATCCTATTTTCACATGGCAAGTTTACAGAATTAATGGTTCGTATTCAAAAATTTGCAGAATATTAACATTAGTAATGCGTTGTTAATTCTTATCTCAAGGCTTTTTTTTCTAAATTTGCAAGAATTTATTTTCACTAATAGGTTCATTATGTCTCTAAAAAATTTAACTCAAATTCAAGAAGGTTTAACTTACGACGATGTTCTTTTGGTTCCAGCTTATTCTGAGGTTTTACCACGTGATGTGCGCTTAACAAGTGCGTTTTCAAGAAACATCCAGCTTAATACGCCCATTGTGTCAGCAGCAATGGATACGGTTACTGAAGCCAATATGGCAATTGCTATTGCACAACAAGGTGGTATTGGAGTGGTTCACAAGAATATGACCATCGAAGATCAAGCTAAAAATGTGAGAAAGGTAAAAAGATCTGAGAGTGGTATGATTATCGACCCGATTACATTGCACCAAAATGCGGTAGTCAGTGATGCTCTTCTTTTGATGAAAGAGAATAGTATTGGAGGTATTCCAGTTGTGGATGAGGACAAAAAATTAATTGGAATCGTTACCAATAGAGATTTGAGGTTTGAAAAAAATATTCAACGTCCGATACAGGAAGTAATGACATCAGAAAATTTAATTACTACCCTTGAATCCATATCATTAAGCAATGCTGAGGTGATTCTTCAAGAAAATAGAATTGAAAAGCTTCCAGTAATTGATGCATCGAATAGATTAATTGGACTCATTACTTACAGAGATATTATTAAGGTCAAAGAGCATCCTACTTCATGTAAGGATAGTCTTGGTCGGCTGAGGGTTGCAGCTGCCGTTGGTGTCACCGATGATACTATAGAGCGTGTTGAGAAATTAGTTGAAGCAGGTGTTGATGCTATAGTTATCGATACGGCACACGGTCATACCAAAGGAGTGGTGACCAAATTAAAAGAAGTTAAATCTAAATTTCCAGATTTAGACGTAGTTGTGGGTAATATAGCCTCGCCTGAAGCAGCGAAATATTTGGTTGAAGCGGGTGCAGATGCAGTAAAGGTTGGAATTGGCCCAGGTTCTATATGTACCACAAGAATCATTGCGGGGGTTGGAGTGCCACAATTGACTGCTGTCAATGAGGTGGCAAACGCCATTGAGGGTTCCGGAGTTCCGGTAATTGCTGATGGCGGTATACGGTATACAGGTGATATTGTAAAAGCACTTGCTGCTGGAGCAGACTCTGTTATGCTTGGTTCAATGTTCGCAGGGGTGGAAGAATCTCCTGGTGAAACAATCATATACGAAGGAAGAAAATTTAAGTCATACCGTGGTATGGGTTCCATAGAAGCTATGCAGCAAGGCTCAAAAGATCGTTATTTTCAAGATGCTGAGGATGATGTTAAAAAACTAGTGCCAGAAGGTATTTCTGGACGGGTACCATATAAGGGTAAACTCGCTGAGGTAATGTATCAAGTAATCGGCGGTATCCGAGCTGGTATGGGTTATTGTGGCTCACCAACCGTAAATGAATTAAAAGGATCGAAATTTGTTAGAATTACTTCTGCCGGTGTTCGAGAATCTCATCCACATGATGTTTCTATAACGAGAGAAGCACCAAACTACAGTATCAAATAAAAAAACTCAAAAAATGCTAAACAGAATATTTCTTCTTACTTCTCTATTTTTTATTTCAATCTTGAATATAACAGCCCAAGATGAGGTTGTGATGGAAATAAATGGTCAAAAAGTTACTAAAAGTGAATTTCTTCAGATTTATCTCAAAAACAATGACAATCCAAAATATGATAAAGTTGCATTAGACGAATACATGGATCTCTTTACAAAGTTCAAGCTTAAGGTTGCAGAGGCTGAGGCTTTGGGATATGACACTATTCCGAAACTGAAAAAAGAACTAGAAGGTTATAGAAAACAACTCGCATTGCCTTATTTGATAGACAGTATTGAAAACAAAGCAATGGTAGCACAGGCATATGATAGATTGAAGAACGAAGTTCGTGCTTCGCACATATTAATTAGGTTGAAACCATCAGCTTCAGCAAAGGACACTGCAAAGGCCTACAATAGACTCATGGAACTCCGAGAACGAATTACAAAAGGAGAGGATTTTGAGCTTGTAGCGCGTTCAAAGAATGGTACAGAAGGTAAAGCGGTGGATTTAGGTTTCTTTACAGCATTTCAAATGCTTTATTCTTTTGAGGAAATGGCATATACAACTCCAGTTGGTGATGTTTCAATGCCATTCAGAACTAAATTCGGTTATCATATTTTACAAGTTACGGATAAACGCCCTGCACGCGGTACAATTAAATGTGCTCATTTAATGATCTCTTCACCTTCAGAGTCTGGAGAAGCGGATCAAAAAAGTGCTGAACGAAAAATAAATGAGATATACGAATTACTCAGTGATTCTTTATCTGATAAAACGTGGAAGGATTACGTTGCGAAATATTCAGATGATCCCTCTTCTTCGAGAAAAGGTGGAGACCTTCCTGTTTTTGGATCTGGAACTTCTCAAAGAATGGTGCCTATTTTTGAAGATGCAGCATTTGCCATTAAGGAAGATGGTGCTATTTCTGAACCTATAAAAACAGATTACGGTTATCACATAATTCGACGCATAGAATGGAATGACTTAAGGTCTTTTGAGGATATGGAAAAAGAACTTCAAAAGCGAGTAAACAAAGATGAACGCTCCAAAAAAACACAAGATGTATTCGTGTCGAAGCTTAAAGATAAATATGGTTTTGCCGAAGGTGAAAAACAGTATCTAGAATGGTTTGTTGAAAATCTTGACTCGTCATTTTTTATCGGTAATTGGAAGGCTGAAAACCTCAAGGTAGATAACGTTTTATTTTCCATTGGTGACAAGAACTACCGACAAATGGATTTTGCCGATTATCTGCGTAAAACCTTTCGAAATGGGAGAGGTAAGTCGTTTGAAAGTATTGTTGAGATGCAATATGAATTGTGGGTGAAAAAAGGGATTTTAGCCTATGAAGAATCTATGCTGGCAGATAAGTATCCGGAATATAAAGCACTTGTTCAGGAATACCATGACGGTATTATTTTGTACGAAGTAATGTCCGATAAGGTATGGAACAAGGCGGTAAAGGACACCACTGGTTTAAAGGCTTATTATCAAACACAGAAATCAAAGTATATGTGGCCCGAACGTATTGATGCAACAATATACATATGTGCATCAAATGAAATTTCGGAAAAGGTCTTTAAGATGCTCAAGAAGAGGAAGAACAACAGCAAGGTGATTTTGGAGGAAATTAACAAAGACTCTGAGCTGAACCTCGATGTAAAAATGAATAAGTACGTTCAAAAAGCAACACCATACTTGAAAGGTAAAAAGTTTGAGAACGGTAGAAATGAAGGGTATGAATTTGAGGATAAATATTATGTTGTGGTTGTTAATGAGCAGCTTCCAGAAATGCCTAAAGAATTGAAAGAAATCAAAGGGGCGGTAATTTCTGATTATCAAAACCATTTAGAGAAATATTGGATGAAAGAGCTTGTAGAAAAATATCCTGTTAAGGTTTATGATAATGTCCTTTATAATTTAGGATCGAATGACTAGATTCTTACTTTTTTCTTTTTTATTCTGCACTGGTATTCTTGTGGCGCAACCTGGAAAACTCGTAAATAATGTAGTGGCTCAAGTGGGAGATAATATTATTCTGTTATCCGATCTTGAACAGCAACAATTACAGGCGCGTCAATCTGAAATGGATGTTGACTATGATTTTTCTTGCAATATTCTAGAGCAATTAATGATTCAAGAATTGCTTGTGAATCAGGCCAAATTAGATAGTATCGTTGTTTCTGATGAGCAAGTTGACGCGGAGATGGAAAACCGACTGCGAATAATTGAAAATAAAATGGGTGGGAGAGAAGCATTAGAAGCTTTTTACGAAAAAACAACTGCTCAAATTAAAAATGAATTCCGTTCCGTTATTAAGGATAAGATTTTAGCTCAAGAAATGGAGAGAACTATTACAAGCGCTGTTTCTGTCACACCCAAAGAAGTTTCTTCATTTTTTAATTCTTTACCAAAAGATAGTATTCCGTTTATAAATATGAAGCTCAGCTTTCAGCAAATTGTAATGTACCCGGAGATAACCAAAGTAGATAAGCTACGTGCAATGGAAGAACTTGACGGTATACGAGAACAAATCTTAGTTCAAGGTAAATCATTTGAAACAATGGCTCGAATTCACTCGGATGACCCAGGTAGTGGTTCGCAAGGAGGAAAGATTCAAGCCTCGAAAGGAATGATGGTTCCCCAGTTTGAAGCAGCGGTATTTAGATTGTCTGTTGGTGAGGTTTCTGAAATTATTGAAACGCAGTATGGTTTTCATATTATAAAATTGATTTCGAGGAAGGGTGAAGATTACGAATGTTTACATATTCTTAATATGCCCGAGTTTAGCAATGATGCGATAAATGATGCATCCATTAAAATGGAGGAATGTTATAAAAAGCTAGACCAAAATGAAATAACTTGGTCAGAAGCTGTTTCACGTTATTCCAATGACGACAGAACGATGCAGAATCAAGGTGTAATAACAAATCCGATAACGGGTGATCAAACCTGGGATATGGAAGATTTGAATCAGGTAGATCAGCAGATTTATCTTCTTACAGACGCCATGGAAAAAGGAGATATTACAAGTCCAAATCTTTATGTGGATATCTTTGAACGTAAACAAGGTATCAGAATTGTTAGGCTAAAGGAGCGTTTTGAACCTCATCAAGCCAACCTGAAGGATGACTATGCTTTAATTAAGGCCGCAGCTGAGAATGATAAAAAACAAAGAACTACTGCGAAATGGGTAGATTCTAAAATATTTAATGCCTTTATAAGAATTGATGAAAACTATCAAAGTTGTAGCTTTCAGCATCAATGGCTTCCTACTCTAAACAAATAATGACATGTCAGACAAAGATAAAATAGATGAACTCGTTGTAAGCTATAATCGTTTAAAGTCTGAAATTGCTAAGGTAGTTGTAGGACAAGATGAAGTTATAGATCAGGTATGTATTAGTATTTTGTCCCGTGCCCATTGTTTGCTTGTAGGGGTCCCGGGATTAGCCAAAACACTTTTGGTAAATACAATAGCACAAACGCTTGGGTTGAGTTTCAATCGTATTCAGTTTACTCCTGATTTAATGCCTTCAGATATTATCGGTTCTGAAATTTTAGATGAGAATAAAGGATTTAAATTTATTAATGGCCCAATTTTTTCTAATGTTATTTTGGCGGACGAAATTAACAGGACTCCACCCAAAACACAATCTGCATTGCTAGAAGCTATGCAAGAAAGAAGTGTAACGGCGGCTGGAACTACCTATAAATTGCCAAATCCATTTTTTGTATTGGCCACTCAGAATCCAATCGAACAAGAAGGAACATACCCTTTGCCAGAAGCTCAGCTTGACCGTTTTATGTTTAATGTATGGGTAGATTACCCAACTTACGAGGAGGAACTTGAAATCGTCAAGAAAACGACTTCAGACCAGCATGAGAATCTTGATGTTATATTGACTACCGAACAAATCATTGCATATCAGGACTTGATAAGAAGAATTCCAGTTGCAGATAATGTTTTAGAGTATGCTGTTTCTCTTGTCGCAAAAACAAGATTGGATAATGATAAGACTACTCCTTTAACTGAGAAGTATATCACATGGGGTGCGGGTCCTAGAGCTTCACAATACTTAATTGTTGGAGCGAAGTGTTATGCTGCGTTGAGAGGAAAATATTCTCCTGATATTGAGGATGTGAAAGCAATAGCTAAACCAATTTTACGTCATAGATTGGTTCGTAATTATCGAGCTGATGCTGAGGGTTACTCAATGGATCGAATTATTGAAGAGTTGCTTTAAGAAGCGCTGTCTTTCTTTAAGCTTATTTTAGCGCGTTCCCAAAATGCATCCATGTCTTTTAGACTCATTTTATCAATGCTATGACCTTCTTCAAGTATCATATTTTCCATTAATTGAAAGCGTGTAATAAATTTAAGATTGGTTTTTGATAATGCAGACTCAGGAGAGATATTTACAAATCGCGCGTAATTAACCAGTGAAAAAAGAAGGTCTCCAAATTCTTCTTCTTGTGCTTTTGAGTTTTTGGATACTTCATATTCAAATTCCTTTAGCTCTTCTTTTACCTTTTTCCATACGTCTTCTGCATGTTCCCATTCAAATCCAATTCCCTTGACTTTCTCTTGGATTCTTGTTGCTTTAACCAATGAAGGTAGCGAAGATGGGACTCCTGAAAGCACAGATTTTTTCCCTTCCTTTAGTTTTAGCTTTTCCCAATTCGCTTTAACCTCTTCCTCGTTAGCAACTTTAACGTCACCATATATATGTGGATGGCGATGTATGAGTTTTTCACAAACAGTATTTAAAGCATCGGTAATTGTAAAGGCTTTTTGTTCCGTTGCGATTTTGCAATAGAAAACCATGTGCAGTAGAAGGTCACCGATTTCACCTTTCAGCTCTTGTAAGTCATTTTTCGTAATGGCATCTGCGAGCTCATAAGTTTCCTCTATCGTAAGGTGCCTAAGAGATTCCAAGGTTTGTTTTTGATCCCAAGGACATTGTTCTCGAAGATCATCCATTATATTTAAAAGGCGCTCAAAGGCTTTAAGTCGTGGATCCATATAGAATGTAAAAGTAAGATTAATCCCTTTGAATCCTTAACTTTGAATAAATGAAAAATTTAATATCAATTCTTTTAATTACCATAGGCTTAACATCAGGTGTAGCCCAATCCGAATGGGGGTTAGGTTATCAACTGAAGTCTGGTTTTTTGTTAGCGCACAGGGGCAATATGGTCAATCTTCCTCAACAAACTGCTTGGGCTAGTGAATTTTCTTTTTTTAGACATTTACATCAGGCAAATTCTTGGGTAGATTTTTATAAAGACCCTAAAGTTGGTGTGTCCCTTTTTATAGGGTCAGTCGGTAATAATGCAGTCTTGGGCCGTTATATAGCAACCTATGGTTTTGCTGAGCTTCCCATGGCGCGAATTAATAAGTTTGAACTTTCATGGAAGCTAGGAAGTGGAATTGGTATTACAAATAGAAAGTATGATTCAATTTTTAATCCAGAAAATATTGCTATAGGATCAAATTTGAATATGATGATAGTTATGGCTTTACAGGCGCAATACGAATTTCAAAAGAGTAGTATTAGTCTATCGGCTGACATGACCCACTTCAGTAATTCTGCATTTAAAGTCCCAAATTTAGGGTTGAATATACCATATTTTTCACTGGGATATAGAAAAAAAATTGGTACAGTTCGACGTCCTATATCAAAGGGATATCAGTTTGATTTTAAGAAATTGTATTGGAGTGTACAAGGTGTATTTTCATTAAAAGAAACGATGCCATATGGTTTGCGTAAATATCTCATTTACGGAGGTTCGATTTCTACCAAGTCAGTTTTGAATCCGAAAGTAGGGTTTGAGTTTGGTTTAGATGTATTTTCTAATCAATCACATATTGAAGTTGAACCATTAGTTGAGAAATCTCAAATCAACCTAATTCAAATGGGGATTTATGGGGCCTATTTTGTGCCAATGAATCACATTCATTTTATTTTTGGAATGGGTGCATATGTACGAGATTGGTATAAGCCTAATGGCCTATTGTATCATCGTGTTGGGGTGCGTTATCAATGGCGTAATGGCTTGTTTGGTCATGTAGCGATAAAAAGCCATTGGGCGAAGGCTGATTACTTGGAGCTTGGTCTAGGCTATATAATTTCCCGAAGAAGTGCACATTAATTATAACAGTGTTGCTTAAATAGATAAAAAACCAATATTTTTATACTATGATGAATATTCTAATACCCATTCTCCTTTTGGTCCTTGCATTTGCAGGAATTGCAATTAAAATTTTACTTAAAAAGAATGGAGAATTCGCTGGAACTTGTGCCAGCAATAATCCAATGTTTCAGAATGATGAAGGTTCTTGTAGTTTTTGTGGTGCGAAACCGAATGAGCAATGTAAATCTGAGGACAAATGAAGCTACTCTCTTTTAATGTTAATGGTATTAGAGCAATAGTAGGTAAATCATTTATTTCCGATATGCAAGAAATAGACTTTGATGTGATTTGTCTTCAAGAAACAAAAGCAACTGTAGCGCAGGTAAAAATGGCATTAGAACCATTGCAGGGTTATCATATTTATGCCAATGAGGCTGCAAAAAAAGGATATTCAGGAACCGCTATACTCTCCAAAGAACTTCCATTGATGGTGTCCTATGGCATTGGAATTGAAGAACATGATAAAGAGGGTAGAGTAGTTTGTGCAGAGTATTCTGATTTTTATCTAGTAAATGTATATGTTCCAAATTCGGGTAACACCCTTTTGCGCCTTCCATATAGACAACGCTGGGATGCTGAATTTTGCAATTATCTTATAGAACTTGAATTAAAAAAACCTGTAGTCGTATGTGGAGACTTTAACGTAGCGCATAAGTCTATCGATTTGGCCAGGCCTAAACCCAATTATAATAAGTCTGCCGGTCATATGCAAGAAGAAATTGATGGCATGAATAATTATGTGTCTGCTGGTCTAATTGATTCTTATAGAAGTCTTTATCCTGATGTAGCTGAGAAATATTCTTGGTGGAGTTACAGGGCGGGCGCACGCAAACGTAATATCGGTTGGCGTATTGATTACTTTTTAGTTTCGAAATCCTTGGAAGTAAAATTAACTTCCGCTGCAATTCATGACGAAATTATGGGGTCGGACCACTGTCCTGTTTCTATTTCTTTTTGAACCAATTTAACGGGTTGAATCGTTTCTTTTTATCACTCTCGTCTCCGTAATAGTCTCCGGTATATCCATATCCATAACCATAACCATAACCATAACCATAACCATAACCATAGCCTTTGTTTCCAATCGTTCCATTGAGCAAGACGGCCATGTTAGGTAGACGTTCTTCTGTTTTCAAATCTGCTGCTATATTTAACATTTTTCTTGGAAGCTGATGTGCACGAACAACATAAACAACAGTGTCAGCATATTTAGAGATGAGCAATGTATCGCTTACAATCCCCACTGGGGCAGTATCAACAATGATATAATCATATTTAGATTTTAAGTCAGTGAAGAGATGAGTGACTTTATCTGACATTAATAACTCGGAAGGATTTGGCGGAATATCACCAGAAGGTAGTACATCAATATTACTATTTAGCTCAGTCGTGTATATAAAGTCGTTATAATGTTTACTAGAGTCTACAATATAATTCGTAACTCCTTTTGACCTTTCATTGCCCATATAATCCTCTAATTTCGGTGCCCTAAGGTCCATTCCTAAAATAAGTACTTTTTTACCTGACAAGGCGAGTGAAAGAGAAAAGTTAACTGCTGTAAAAGACTTACCTTCTTTTGCCACCGTAGAGGTTATAAATATCGTTTTGGCATCGCCTTCCTCCTTAGGCATCATAAAGTCAATATTAGTCCTTAATGTTCTGAATGCCTCAGATATTGCAGTTTTACTGCCTTTCGATATGACAATGTTTGAATTTTTTTCTCCAAGCGGAATGTTTCCAATGTATGGCAATTCAAATTTATCAATATCAGTTTTGGAATAGACCTTGTCATTTAGAAAACCTTTGATATAAACATAGAGGAATCCAAGGACTAAAGCCAAAATAACAGCAAATGAATAGACAACATTGTATTTTGGCGATACAATGGAGCCATTACTGTATGCGGGGTCAACAACTTTGGCATTACCGAGGCCAACAGCAAGTGCAATACGAGCCTCCTCCCTTTTTTGAAGAAGATATAGGTATAATGATTCTTTAATTTGTTGTTGCCTTACAATACTTCTAAGCTCCTTTTCAAATAAGGGCATTTTATTTAGGTTCCTTTCAATTTCTTGTTCTTCCTTTTCAATTGCTAAAACAGTACTTTTCTTCACCTGTATCAGATTTAAAATACTACTTTTAATATTCAATTTAAGTTCTAATATCCTTTCTGATAAATTTATAATCAGAGGATTTTTCTTCTTTGACGTTTTAAGTGCATCAATTCGATCCATAACAAGCTTGTTATGTTCATCTATCGTAGTTTCTATACTATTGACAGCTAAACCTAGATTGACAGGAATAAGAATATCACTTTCATTGTTGGCTTCGAGATGTTCTAGCATCATTTCACTCAATGCGAGCTGTGTATTCGCCTCTATAAGTTTTTGTCTTAAATCTTTAGAATAACTTAGACCAATCCCTGATTCAATAGACACATCGATTAAGTCATTTGAATTTTTAAAATCTTTAGCAGAATCCTCAACATCACCAAGCTCTTTTGAAATAACTTTAACCCTTCCGCTTATAAATTCAGATGTGTTTTTTGAGATCATGTTTTTTTCATTGATAGCATCTTCATTGTATTTTGCTATGATTTCGTTCACCACATCAACAGCTTTTGATTTGGATTGATGCCTGATCGTTAGCTGTAAAATGGCAGAATTCTTTGCCTCTTGAGATATGCTGAGCTTTGAAAGATATTTATTAACGCATGCCTCAAGAGGAAGCATGTGGTATTCGTACTCCCGACCAATTTGCTGTTTCGTAAAGAATTTTGAGGGAACGACTCGTATCCGAATATTTTTATTTTGAACTGAATACCACTTATT
>Ga0228634_1001049_pt1 | contig 17092 bp, 19 predicted proteins | sample 42DmetaG_FD_190063 | JGI IMG/M metagenome (GOLD analysis project Ga0228634, IMG submission 190063) | Seawater microbial communities from Monterey Bay, California, United States - 42D | ecosystem: Environmental > Aquatic > Marine > Coastal | place: USA: California | collected 2016-09-27 | reverse complement strand
GGCCACGGCGGTGGCCAGCGTGCTGTACGAAAGCGGCGTCGACCCATCGCGCGTCATCCCCCAAGGCTTTGGAGAGGAAGACCCCATTGCCACCAACCTAACGGAGGACGGCAAGGCGCTTAACCGCCGGGTGGAGATCGTTATTCAGCCAACCGCCTAGCCCCCAATGGTTGCAAAGGCTCCCGCGCGGTCATATTCTTTCGCCAATTCAGGAGTATGCCCGTGCCTTTTGCCAAAATCGAATCCGAGCGTTTGTCGACAGCCGTGGTGCGCCAAATTGAGGATTTGATCCTGCGCGGCATCCTGCGCCCGGGGGACCGCCTGCCCTCAGAACGTGAGTTATCTGAACGGCTTGGCGTATCGCGTCCCTCGCTGCGCGAAGCCGTGGGCGAATTGCAGGAGCGCGGATTGCTGTCTGCCAAAGCGGGTGCAGGCATCTATGTGGCCGATGTCTTGGGTTCAGCGTTTTCACCTGCACTGGTCAAGTTATTTGCCAGCCACGACGCCGCCGTTTTTGACTATATCGCGTTTCGCCGCGACATGGAGGGGCTGGCAGCAGCACGAGCAGCCCGCCTTGGTTCGGATACGGATTTGGCCGTGGTTGATACCGTTTTCAAAAAGATGGAAGCCGCCCACACCAAGCGAAACCCGACTGATGAGGCCACCCTTGATGCGGAATTTCACCTCGCGATTATTGAGGCGAGCCACAACGTCATCATGCTGCATATGATGCGATCCATGATGGATCTTTTGCGTGAAGGCGTGTTTTACAACCGCACCGTGATGTTCAAGCAGCGCGCCACGCGTGAACTGTTGCTGGACCAACACCGCGCCATCAATGACGGGCTTCAAGCCCGCAATCCAGACGCAGCCCAAGCCGCCGTCGAAGCGCATCTGACCTTCGTTCTGACCTGCCTTAAGGACCAGACCGAGGCCGACAAGCACGAGCTGATCGCCCGCAAGCGGCTTGAGCACGAGCAGGCGCGCTAGAATTTACTCCTTAACCGGCGCGCCACCCGCAAAGCTGTTGCCATTAACGTAGTCGCAAGGCGCATCCTGCATGTTTAGGTGCAGGCCCGTGCCCGTCCACGGATGCGCGCGCGCAAGATCTTCGTCAAAGTCGATGCCCAAACCGGGCGCTTGGGGCGCAGGCACAAACCCACCCTCAACCTTTACAGTGTTCTTGATCAGCGCGTTGTGGAACGGCGTATCGATGCTTTCGACCATCAGAAGGTTCGGGATAGAGACGCCCAGATGCACATTCGCGGCCCATTCCACAGGCCCTGCATACAAATGCGGTGCCATCTGCGCGGTAAAGACTTCGGCGATAGCCGCCAGCTTCTTGGCCTCAAGAATACCGCCCAAACGCCCCAAAGCGGGTTGCAGGATTTCAACGGCCCCCGCACGCAAGAGCGTCGCAAACTCGGCCTTTGTGCATAGACGTTCACCAGTCGCTACCGGAATGCGCACCGATTGTGCGACGCGGGCCATATCCAGCGGTGCGTCCGGCGGGATGGGTTCTTCGAACCATAGCGGGCTATAGGGTTCAATCGCTTGGCCCAGACGGATCGCACCCGCAACACTGAACTGGCCGTGCGTGCCAAACAAAAGATCGGCGCGGTCGCCCACGGCCTCACGGATGGCTTTGCAGAACGCCACCGACATCGAGATATCGGACATCGCCGGCATGTGGCCGCCGCGCATTGTATAGGGGCCCGCGGGGTCGAACTTAACGGCCGTATAGCCCTGCTCAACCATCGCGATTGCCGCTTCACCCGCCATTTCGGGCGAAGTCCAGAATTCTGGCAAAGCCTGCCCCAGCTGCGGATACAGATAGGTATATGCGCGCAAACGGTCGTTCATCTGCCCGCCGAGCAGTGCCCAAACAGGCCGATCCCGCGCCTTGCCCAGAATGTCCCAGCAGGCGATTTCGAGCCCGGCAAACGCCCCAATGACCGTCGGATCGGGCCGCTGCGTAAAGCCGCTGGAATAGACACGGCGGAACATTTTTTCGAGGTTCTCTGGATTTTCGCCCTGCATATGCCGCGCGAAGACGTCCTCGATCACGGCACGCATGACCTCTGGCCCAACCGTAGAGGCGTAGCATTCCCCATACCCCACGACCCCACAGGCCGTCGTTAGTTTAGGGAAAATCCAGTATTGGCCACCCCAACCCGGTGCGGGTGGGGCCACGACGAAAATCTCAAGATCAGCGAGTTTCATTTGAACACAATCACGTTGCGGCGGGCCGCTCCGGCCTTTGTATCGGCAATCGCGGCATTGATGTCCTCCAACGGATAGCGCCCCGAAACCAACTCATCCAGCTTCAACCGCCCTTGGTTGTACATTTCAACCAGCCAAGGAATGTCGCGCGCAAGCACGACGTCTCCCATTTTCGTACCAACCAAGGACTGCCCGTAGGCCGCGATATTGCCCGGCTCAATCGTCATATGTTCGCCCTCATGGGGCATGCCCACCATATAAACGCCACCGCTCCGCGCGAGGTATTTGGGCGCTGCATCATAGGCGGGGATCGCGCCGACGGTCACAAAGACCGCATCCGCCATCCGCCCGCCCGTCAACTCAGCCAAACGGTCCCAGGGGGCGGGGTCTGTCGCCAAAATGCCGTCTGTTGCGCCAAATTCGCGGGCATCCGCGAGCTTTTCCTCCGTCATGTCTACGGCCACGATCCGCGAAGCACCGCTGATCCGCGCGCCTTGGATCGCGTTCAACCCCACGCCGCCGGCGCCGATCACAACAACCACTTGGCCCGGCCGCACTTGGGCAGTGTTCACCACCGCGCCCAAGCCCGTCACAACGCCACAGGACAACAGGCTGGCCGCATCCATGGGCATATCATCCGGGATCGCGGCAAGCTGCGATGGATGCACGACGACCTTTTCCGCAAAGGCACCGCAGTTCATCGCCGCGTGCAAAGGCGCGCCTTCAAGGCTCAACGGCTCGGACGCATCCGGGTCGGCGCATTGCACCGGCACACCCGAGGCGCAGGATGCACAGGTCCCGCAGGACCGGATCAGCGTGACCAAGACCGCCTGCCCCAATTCGTAGCCGCGCACATCGGTGCCAACGGCTGTAATGCGGCCCGCAGCTTCATGCCCAAACACCGCTGGCAGCGTTCCGCCCCAACCACCATCCATGAAAGAAATGTCTGAGAAACAAATCGCACAGGCCTCAAGTGTGACCTCAACCTCACCGGCTTCGGGGGTGCGTAGGTCTACCTCTTGGATCTGAAGGGACGTACCGAATTCATGGCATACAGCGGCTTTGATTTTTGCCATCACAAGGCTCCTGTTCTTTTCTCGCACGTTGGCACGTCCCTATCCGGTCGATTGTCCTTTAGCGACGCCTGAGGGTCTAATTGGCCAACTTTTTCCGCCATACCCGGCACTTGCGTGAAACTGCTGTTGAGGTGTAAGGCTGCATTGACACATCAGCCGAAACACGCGGAACGCACATGCCCGCGACAGGGGCAATATTCGATCATGACCAAACCCGCCGCATCCGCGAAGGCCCCTGTATACTTCATCCTTGTAACGGTTGTTTTAGACGCCATGGGGATCGGCCTAATCCTACCGGTCATGCCCGATCTGCTGATGGAGGTTGGCGCATCAGATGTCGCCAAGGCCGCCCTTTGGGGAGGCGTTTTGTCGGCTGTTTATGCCGTGATGCAGTTCCTGTTTTCGCCTACAATTGGGTCACTCTCGGACAGGTTTGGACGGCGCCCGGTACTACTAATCTCAACGGCAGTGCTGTGTTTGGACTATGTCATCATGGCACTGGCGGGCACGTTGGGCTGGCTGCTCATTGGGCGGATCATTGGCGGGATCGCCGCTGCCACCCACGCAACTGCGATTGCCTACATGGCCGACATCTCAGCCCCTGAAAAGAAAAGCGCGAACTTTGGTCTGATCTCGGCCTGTTTCGGGATCGGATTTATCCTTGGCCCCGTTCTTGGCGGGCTGTTGGCAGAACTGGGCCCCCGCGCGCCGTTCGTCGCCGCCGCAATCCTCGCGGGTGCGAACTTTCTCTATGGGCTGTTGATCCTGCCCGAAACCGTCACGGATCGTACCCGCCGCCCGTTTCAGATCAAACGTGCAAACCCGTTTGGCGCGCTGAAATATGTCACCGCTATCCCCGGTGTGGGGATCTTGCTTGCATGCTATTTTTTCTACCAGATCGCGAACATGGTCTACCCAGCGGTCTGGGCTTATTACACCAGCGCCGCGTTTGATTGGGGGCCGCGCATGGTGGGCATTTCGCTGGCCTGCTACGGCATATCAATGGCGCTGGTCCAAGGCGGGTTGATCCGCGTGATCATCGCACGCTTGGGGGAAATGCGCACGGTCTATGTGTTCCTTTGGTACAACGCTGTAATGCTGTCGGTCATCACGTTCATCGGCAGCGGCTGGCTCCTGCTTGCGCTGACGCCGCTATCTGCCCTTGGCGCGGTTGTGGCACCTGCCCTGCAATCGGTGATGTCGCAACGGGCCGCTGATAACCAACAGGGTGAATTGCAGGGGGTTATGTCTTCGATCAATGCGATCGGGATGATCGTGGCACCCTTGGTCTTTACACAAGTGTTTTGGCAGTTCACCGCCCCCACAACGCCAGTCTTTTTGCCCGGTGCGCCGTTTATGGCGGCCGCGGTTTTGATGGCAGTTGCGGGGGCAATTTATGCGATGGGCCTACGGGTCAGCGGCCCGGCAGGCGCACGCTAGCCAAACCTCTCTAGCGCGTTCACAAACACGTCTCGGTCCACGTTACCACCGGAGGCAACGGCCACGATATCAGACGTGCCTTCGCTGTGGAACAAAGCGGCCGCAAGCGCGATTGCCCCGCCGGGTTCCAGCACCACCTTGAGCCGGCCCCACGCGAGTGCCATTGCCCGCAGGCAATCATCCTCGGGTACAACAATACCGGGGCCGCACAGGCGTTGCAGGATTGGAAATGTGATATCACCGGGTTGCGGCGTGATGATCGCGTCACACAAAGAGCCAGAGCTGCGCGCATTGCGCTGGATCGTGCCCGTCGCAAGGCTGCGGGTGACGTCATCGAAAAACTCAGGTTCCACGGGACGAACGGTTACACCGGGCATCTCCGCCTCAAGCGCCAACGCGATGCCAGAGGTCAGCCCACCGCCACCGCAACACACCAACACCTCTTGCGGGGTGACACCCAGATCAGCCGCTTGGGCCGCGATCTCTAGCCCGCAGGTGCCTTGGCCGGCGATCACCAACGGCTCATCAAACGGTTTCACGAGGGTCATGCCACGCTCAACCGTGAGGCGCGCGCCAATGGCATCCCGGTCCTCAGTGTCCCGATCATAAAGCACCACCTCAGCGCCCAGCGCACGGGTGTTTTCAATTTTCACACGAGGAGCGTCCGCAGGCATAATGATAACGCAAGGCACCCCATGACTGCGCGCCGCCATAGCGACACCCTGGGCGTGGTTCCCCGATGAAAAGGCCAATATCCCCTTGGAACGCTCGGCCTCCGACAGGGCCGAAACCGCCGACCATGCGCCGCGGAACTTGAAGCTACCAGTGTGCTGCAAGGCCTCGACCTTTACGAACACACGCCGGCCAGCGATCTCATCCAAGAAGGCCGAGTTCAACAAAGGCGTGACGCGTGCATAGCCCTTCAGCCGCTCCGCTGCGGCGCAGATCATGGTCAAATCGCTCATAGCAGCATCATCCATTCGTTCAGAGCATCCAGCGCTTCGGCTTCATCTAAAAAGGGCACATGGCCGCGCTTGGGCACTTCGGCATAGATCATGTCGGGGTTGCGCGCCTGCATTTCGGCGGCCGTTTCGGCCGTGAGCAAGTTGGAATTAGCCCCACGGATCAGGCAGCAGGGCAAAGGCGTCAGCGCGTCGAACAGCGGCCAAAGGTCAGGGATGGGTTGCGCGCCCGCCTCAAGGATCGCGTCGCGCAGGCTTGGGTCGTAGTTCAGGCCAAGCCCCTCCTCGGTCTCAACATAGTGCTTCTCGACCTCCTCGCGCCAACGCTCCTCGGGGACATCGTCGAACCCGGGAAGAAGGCTTGCGCGGACCTTAACTGCGTCCTCATACGTTTTGGCTGTGGGCGGAATGCCGAGGTAATCGCGAATGTCCTCCATCCCGCTTTCGGCGATTTCGGGGCCGATGTCGTTCAGGCAAACACCCAACAATTTGTCAGGCACGGTCGCGGCCAACGCCATGGCGATCAAACCGCCCCGCGAGGTGCCCAAAATCGCCACCTCATCCAAGGCCAGCTCATCCAAAAGCTCCAGCACGTCGCGCGCCTCAACCGGGATAGAATACGTGCTCCAATCCTTGGCCCAGCCGCTTTTGCCCCGCCCGCGATAGTCCAGACGGATCAAGCGTGCCCCATCCAGATAGGGAGCAACGTAGTCAAAATCGGTGCCGTTGCGCGTCAGCCCAGCCAAACAAAGGATCGGCGTACCGGCCCCCTCATCTGTGTAGTGCAAAGTCAAACCATCGGATGTTGTGAATTCGGGCATATGCTTAGAACGTCCTTGCAAGATCAGGGATGGGGGTCAGATCCTCCAACACATGGGCAGGCCGATGCGGTAAGCGGTCCACGGGTTCGGCGGCGCGGTTCACCCAAACGGTGTTGAACCCATAGCCGGTTGCCCCCGCCACGTCCCAGCCGTTGGACGACACAAACAAGACCTCGTTTGGGGCGCAATCGAATGCTGTGCCGACCATGTCGTACACCGCCTGCGCGGGCTTGAAGATGCCGACGCTTTCTACGCTCAGCACGTGGTCCAAGTGCCGCGCGATCCCGGCGGATTTGACCGCACCGGCCAGCATCTCGGGCGAGCCGTTGGACAGGATGCCCGTTTTGAAGCCCGCTGATGTCAACGTATCCAACATACCGGGCACCTCTGGATAGGCAGACAACTCCCAGTAGAGCGCCATGAGGCGTTCGCGCAACGCGGCCTCACCCGCAAGGCCGGAGCGCTCTAGCGCCCAGTCCAAACCGTTGCCGGTGACTTCCCAGAAATCTGTGTGCTCACCTGTGATGGCCCGCAACCACGTGTATTGCAGCTGCTTCAACCGCCAGTCATTCGCGATAGTTGGCCACGTCTCCGCAATCATGGCGAATTCGGGTTCCGCTGCGGCCTCGCGCGCGGCGGATGCCACGTCGAACAGAGTTCCGTAGGCATCAAAGATACAAGTTGTGATTGGCATATCGTGTGCTCCCTCAAGGTGCACACATTGCATCGCGCAAAGCCCACACTCAAGCCACGAGATGTGATACATTCCCATCACATTAGGAGATTGCCATGACATTTATTCCCGGAACGATCCTTTGGACCGAATTGATGACCTCGGACCCCCACGCCGCGGCCGCGTATTACAACCGAACCGCGGGCTGGACCGTTGAAGAGGTTGATATGGGCACGGGCCCCTACCACGTCGCACGGATCGGCGACACGATGGTGGCGGGCATCATGGGCATGCCCGAAGGGATGGAGGACGTTGAACCCTATTGGCTCAGCTATATCGGGGTGCAGGACGTGGATGCCACGGCAGCCGAGGCAGAGGCCGCCGGTGCGACGATCATCCAGCCTCCCTTTGAGGTGCAGGGCGTCGGACGCATGACAATTCTAAAGGATCCGTTCGGCGCGCAAATCGCCTACATGACCCCAAGCGGCTAGTTCGCTTTGGGGCGCAACCGAATGACAACATCGACCTTCGCGATCTCCATCCCTTCGGGGGGAGATGGCAGGCGCGCGATCTGCAATTCATCCGCGCTGGCATCCGTAAGGGAATTGCTCCCCTCCCAGTAGAAATGCGGGTGATCTTCGGTGCGTGTGTCGAAGTAGGAGCCCGTGCCATCAACAGTGATTTCCTGCACCAACCCGGCATCAGAGAAAGCCCGCAGCGTGTTATAGACCGTCGCGAGCGAGACCTTATCACCCACACGACCCGCCGCATCGTGCAGCCATTCGGCAGTGACATGGCGATCCGCTCCGTCACCCACCAGAATACCAGCCAAAAGCACGCGCTGGCGCGTTGGTCGTAGCCCCGCGCCCGAAAGCCAGTCTGCTCCGCGTGTCAGCGCCTCAGGGGCCATTTTGATGTCCGTTTTCTCCATGATCTTAATATAGTGCGAGTTGCGACCAATTTTCAATGGGCCTGTGCCGGGCGCACTGACGCACACAACGGGGAGTAGCACGCGCCCTTGCGGACCCCAAACCTTGAATGCTAAGCCCGGTTAATCGCGACACATTCGAAGGATTGACCATGGCCGATTTCCCCAGTTCTTTCGACAAGGAAGCTCTCCTGCAATGCTCACGCGGAGAGCTGTTTGGCCCTGGCAATGCCCAGTTGCCCGCTCCGCCCATGCTGATGATGGACCGGATCACCGAGATTTCGGGCGACGGCGGACCGCATGGCAAAGGCCATGTGATCGCAGAATTCGACATCACACCAGACCTTTGGTTCTTTGACTGTCACTTTCCCGGCAATCCAATCATGCCCGGCTGTTTGGGTCTGGATGGGCTGTGGCAGCTGACCGGTTTCAACCTTGGCTGGCGCGGCTGGCAGGGACGCGGCTATGCGCTTGGCGTAGGTGAGGTCAAACTGACGGGCATGGTGCGCCCTGACCGCAAGATGCTGAAATACCACGTGCATTTCACCAAAGCGATCCAAACGCGCCGCCTGACCATGGGCGTAGCTGACGGCATCGTCGAGGCCGATGGCGAAGTGATCTATCAGGTCAAAGACATGAAAGTCGCGCTGAGCGAGACTTAACGCGCCTGCGGCATCACCGACAATTCGTATCCTTTCAGTCACCCGCAAGCCCGCGGGTGACTTGTTTCTGCGTACCGCACACCAACCTTTAGATCACCCGGGCCTTGCTCCTCCACGACCCCTCGCCTAAACACAAATGCGACCGGATCGAGGAGAACCCCATGCGTAGAGTTGTTGTCACAGGTATTGGCATCGTGTCCCCCATTGGCAATACGCCCGATGAGGTTGAAGCGAGCCTGCGCGCAGGCAAGTCCGGTATCACATTCTCAGAATCCTATGCCGAGCATGGGTTCCGCAGCCAAGTCCACGGCGTGCCGGACATCGACTTGGCCGAAAACATCGACAAGCGGCAGCTGCGGTTCATGGGACCGGGTGCAGCCTACAACTACATCGCGATGGAACGCGCGATTGCAGACAGCGGCTTGGCGGAAAACGAAGTCTCGAACGAGCGCACAGGCCTTGTGATGGGATCCGGTGGGCCATCGACCTCAAACTTCTTTACGGCCTTTGACACCGTGATCAACAAAGGCAGCCCCAAGCGCATGGGCCCCTTCATGGTCACGCGCTGCATGTCGTCCACGAACTCGGCGTGTCTTGCGACGCCGTTCAAGATTAAGGGCGTGAACTATTCGATCACATCCGCCTGTACCACATCGCTGCACTGCATGGGCAACGCGACAGAGCAAATCCAATTCGGCAAACAGGATATCGTGTTTGCGGGCGGCGGTGAGGAAGTCGATTGGACCCTCTCGTGCCTGTTCGACGCGATGGGTGCCATGTCGTCCAAATACAACGACGCCCCCGAAACCGCGTCCCGCCCCTACGATAGCACCCGCGACGGCTTTGTCATTGCCGGCGGCGCCGGTGTTGTGGTCCTAGAGGAACGCGAACGCGCGATCGCCCGTGGCGCCAAAATCTACGGCGAAGTTACCGGCTACGGCGCAACATCCGACGGCCATGATATGGTTGCCCCCTCCGGTGAGGGCGGGGAACGCGCGATGCGTTTGGCGCTGAGCACACTGCCCGAGGACCGCTCCATCGGGTACATCAACGCCCACGGCACCTCGACCCCTGTGGGCGACATCAAGGAAATCGTAGCTTGCCGCAACATCTGGGGCGAGGGCAACACGCCCCCGGTCGGCTCGACCAAATCCATGACAGGTCACAGCCTCGGCGCGACCGGCGTGCAGGAAGCGATCTATTCCATGATCATGATGAACAAGGGCTTCATCGCGCCCTCGATCAACGTCAACGATTTGGACGAAAACCTCGCCCCTGCCGAGATCAACACCGAGCTGAAGGAAAACGCTGAGATCGACTCGATCTTGTCGAACTCGTTCGGCTTTGGCGGCACCAACGGCACGGTCATCATCTCCAAGCATCGCGACTAAGCGCTCCGCTAACCACCATGTGCCGTGCCCGGCTTGGGCGCGGCCTATCGGCGTGCCCGCCCCCCAAATGCCGTCCAAAGCTTGACCGCCCCGCGCCCGTCCCCTACCGCTCACTCTAAATAGTGAAAAAGGAGACACCATGGGACTGATGGACGGCAAAAAAGGCCTGATCATGGGGGTCGCGAACGAGCGCTCCATCGCGTGGGGCATCGCCAAGGCCATGGCAGAGCAAGGCGCCGAGCTGGCGTTCACCTACCAAGGCGAAGGCTTTGGCAAACGGGTCGCACCGCTTGCCGCGTCATTGGGCTCAGACATCCTTGTGGATGCGGACGTCACCGATGATGCGTCACTCGACGCCGCATTCGAAACCCTCAAAGATCGCTGGGGCAGCCTCGACTTCCTTGTCCATGCAATCGCGTTCTCGGACAAGTCGGAACTGACGGGCCGTTTCGTCAACACTAGCCGGTCGAACTTCAAAAATTCGCTCGATATCTCCTGCTATTCGTTCATCGAAGTGTCCCGCCGGGCCGCTGAAATGATGCCCAATGGCGGCACGCTGCTCACGCTGACCTTTGATGGCTCGCAACGCGTCACACCGTTCTACAACGTGATGGGCGTGGCCAAGGCGGCGCTTGAGGCATCGGTTCGCTATCTTGCCGCTGATCTGGGCCCCGACGGGATCCGCGTGAACGCCCTGTCACCCGGCCCGATGAAAACCCTTGCGGGGGCGGCCATCGGTGGCGCGCGCAAAACCTATCGGCATACCGAACAAAACGCACCGCTCCGTTCCAACGCGACGCTTGAGGCTGTGGGCGGCACAGCCGTCTACCTCGCATCTGAGATGGGGGCCTGCACCACAGGTGAAGTCGTGCATATTGATGGCGGCTATCACGTTATGGGCATGCCGCACCCCGACAACCTGTAAGGGGCTGACACAGTCAACGGGCGTGTTTTTGAGGCGCCCGTTAACCTATTTTTAAGGTAAATGAGCAGCTAGAGGTCCAGCGCGCGGACTGGCAAATTAATGACATAATAGGCGGTGAAACTGCGCTTTGTTGCTCATTTAGGACCTAATGATCCCGATATAATTCGCAAATACCGGCCAAAGTGCCCAAATTTTGCCAACCTCAGCCGCTATGTTGAAAGGACATTAACCTTAACGAGTGGCTTATTATGTTTTTTCGCGACTTCCTAAATGACGATGCCGGCGCGCTGACGCTGGACTGGGTGGTGCTTACTGCTGCCCTGGTCGGGACGGGTATCGCAGTGGTTTCAACCGTCAGTACCGGTGTAGATGGTCTGGCTGTAACCACCGAGGCGGACCTAAACGGATCGATCATCCGCAAGACCTTTGTGGGCAACCTTTGTAAAGGCGGCCTTGAAGCGGTGCAAATGAATGAAAACGCGCGGGTAACCGCAGCACGCGCCAACGGCATTGATACAGATGCCATCAATGTGCGCAGCGCGCTCAACGCGCTGGAAACCGGCAAGGGCGATGCAGAAATCCTGCACCTGTATTCCGAGATGCAGGCCGTCACATTCGCGCCGCTAGACAGCGAAATCACCGAAAAACGCCTACTGGAGTGTGAAATCCAGCGGCGCGGTTTGCTATAGCCGCAAAAGCGCGTCGTAGGGCAGCACTCGCACCATGTCGCCGCGCTGGATTTCCAGCGCGTCCGACGGCAGGTCGATCAACGCATCCGCCCAAGACAGCCCCGACACCCGGCCCGATCCTTCGGAAGAGTAGGCCTCAACCCCTTGGGGCGTGATTTTCGCGCGCAAAAATTCGCGGCGTCCTGCTTTTTTGCCCTTGGTGAATTGCGCGGGCAGCCACGTGGGTCGTGGTGTGCGCCAACCCGCGCCTGCAAGCATTGCCAAAGCGGGACGGGCAAAGATGGCCGCCGTGACAAAGGCAGCAACCGGGTTGCCGGGCAGACCAAACAGCGGCACGTCCTGCCATAGGCCCAGCGCAAGCGGACGCCCGGGTTTTACCGCAATACGCCATAGAGTGTGCTGCCCCTCAGCAGTCAGGAGTGCGGACATATGATCCTCATCCCCGCCCGAGGCGCCGCCAGACGTCAGGATCGCGTCGCACCGACTGGCCGCATCATTCAATAGTGCGCGCAAGGCATCGCGATCATCAGGGGCACGGCCCAAATGGACAGCCTCCATCCCCCAACCCGCGATCAAACCACGCAGCATAGGGCCGTTCGCATCATAAATCTGCGCAGGTGCCACGGCCGCGCCGGGTGCAGCCAGTTCATCGCCCGTAGACAGCACCCCCACACGCAGGCGCCGCCACACCGGAACACTGCCGTGGCCAAGCGCCGATAGCGTCGCCAAATCCGGTGCGCGGACAACGTGACCCGCATCGAAAATCGGCGCGCCTGCTTTTTGGTCCTCACCCGCGCGGCGGGTATTTGCGCCGGGCTTTGGCAGCGCGGACAGGTGCAAGGCACCCGCATCCAGCGCGACGTCCTCTTGCATCACGATCGTATCTACGCCCGCAGGCACGGGTGCACCCGTCAGAATGCGCACCGCATGTCCGGGGGGTACGGTCCCCTCATAGGGCACACCAGCCGCCGCACGCCCATCCAGCAGCGGCATCCGCAGCGCGCCCGAGGCATGGGCAAAGCCGTAGCCATCAACGGCCGCATTCGCGGTCGGTGGGTTGTCCCGCAGGGCGACAATATCTTGTGCCAAAACACGACCCCGGCTGTGCTCAAGCTCCACGACCTCCGCGGCTACAACTCGGCTTAACCCATCGCGCAGGTGGTCCAACGCCTCGTCCACAGGGGTCCAATGCACGCCGGGCGGTAGAGCAAAGCAATCGTTCTTGAGGGGCGGCGCCACCGGCGCACGCGCTGCGTTTGCCCCAAAAATCCACCCCTCCTCGGCGGGGTCGCCCTCGCCGTGGAACCATCCCTCAAGCGTACCATTTGCTTGGGCTTTCAGGATCGCCTCAACCACCCAACGGACCTGCGCGGCATCGAGGATGTCATAGCCCGCGCCGGGGTATTCCAAAGCCAACGCCCCGGGATCGCTTGGGGCCAGCATCGACGGATAGATCTCAGCCACAGTGATTGCGGCCTCGGGTGCCTGCCACCCGCTTTGCAGGGGCCAAACCGATAGGTCATCACCGTACCGCGCCCGGAGTGCTGCAAGTCGCGGCAGCCCCAGCAAGCTTTGAGAGCCGACCGAACCCGTTGTGAACAGCTTCCACGCGGGCTGCGCGCTGCGGATGTTGGCCTCAACCCGGCGGCGTTCGGCCATGCCATGCCCCTGACGCGCGGTGCCTTTGGCCGGTAGGTCCGGCAGGTCAACCTGCGCAGGGCACCCCCAAAAGGGACCAACACCAGAACAGGCGCGGTTCATTTCCGCAGCGACCTCAAAACGGTTGTTGGCATTGTCAGGCGCATCAAACACGCGTTCCGCAAGCCAATCCCACACGGCAAGCGCGCCGCGCTGGCCCGTCAGCGTTTCGGCAAAACCATCGGGATAGCCAAAGGCGAAATCAAAGCCCAAAAACACCCGTTCCTTTGCTGCGAGGGCGGCATCCAGGAGGGTATAAATATGTGCCATCGCGTCCATTCGGGTGCGACAATAAACGGGGTGCGTGATCTCACCGGGCCGTCCGGCACAGATAAAGATACTGTCTTTGGTCGGAGCCTTTGGCCCCGGCTTGGCCCGTGCGGACCAATCAACCGCGATCACCAGATCATAGGTCAAAGGCCCAGATCCTGTGCAATGAAAGCCGCGATGGCCGCCGTATCATCTAAGTCAAACACTGGCACGGACGCGCTAGGGTTACTGTCGCTGGCTACAGCCCGAATGGTCATGTTGGTCTCGGCCAACAGCGCGGATGTGCCCGCTGCGGCGCGGTGCGCCTCAACCTTGGGATGATCACTGGACTTGAACCCTTCAACCAGCACCAAATCAACGGGCGCCATCTGCGCCAAGAGATCACCTAATTCGGGCTCAGGCGCGTCGCGATGTTCGGTCAGCAGCGCGGAGCGACTGGCAGAGGCCAGCATCACCTGATCCGCCCCAGCCACACGGTGACGATGCGTGTCGGTGCCCGCGACCTCAAGGTCGACCGCATGGTGCGTATGCTTAATCGTCGACACGCGCAGACCTTGGCCCGTGAAATGGGTGACCAATCGCTCCATCAACCCGGTCTTGCCGCAGTTTTTCCAGCCTGTAACGCCATAGTGCTTCATAGGGCGGCCTCAGCCGTCGCAAGGTCATCTGGCGTGTTGATGTTGAAAAACGGATCAAGCCCTGTGACCGGAAACTCAGCCATGCCAGCGCCGTGGCGGTCGGTCCAGTGCAGCACTTTGCGGAGCCCACCTTCGAGGGCTGCACGCAGGTCATGGCGCAACGCAGTGGGCCACAGCCCAAACGTCGGTTGGTGCCACAGCTTGCCATCCTCATCCCGGGTCGCAGCAAGGGCCACACCCTCGGGACCCGCAGCCAGCAATAGACGCGGCACCAGATCAGCGGGGAAAAATGGCGTATCGGCAGCAGCCGTCACGATATGCGGCGCGCCGGTTTCGGCAGCCCATTCCAACCCGGCCAGAACGCCCGCGAGGGGACCCGCGAACCCATCCACACTGTCGGGCAGCACCGGCAAGCCCAGATCAGCAAACCGGGCCGCATCGCCATTGGCATTCAGGGCCATACGGTCAACTTGAGGCTCTAGCCGGTCAATGACACGCGCAAACAGACTGCGCCCACCGACGCGGAGGCGACCTTTGTCACCGCCGCCCATACGTGTGGCCAAACCACCCGCAAGGATCACCCCATGAGGTTGGATCATGACTGTGCTCCCTTGCGGCGATGCTTGCTGCTTTCGTCCGAAACCACGCTGAGATCAGCATCGTATACCAACCGCTCCGCCCCGCTAAGGCACACAAACCGCTGCCCGCGTAGACGACCCACAACGGTCAGACCAATCTCTTGGGCGATTTCAACACCCCAAGCGGTAAAGCCCGACCGTGACACAAGCGCCGGGATGCCCATCAGCGCGCATTTGATCACCATCTCGGACGTAAGGCGCCCGGTCGTATAGAGCGTCTTGTCACCCGCAGGCGTTCCTGTGGACCTCATCCAACCCGCGACTTTATCCACCGCATTGTGGCGGCCAACATCCTCCATATAGACCAAGGGTTGGTCACCTTGGCACAGAACCGTGCCATGGATCGCACCCGCATCTAGGTAGAGTGAGGGCATCTGATTGATCGCCTTTGACAGAGAATACAGGTCCGAGGTCCGCACCTGTGTGGCGGGCAGCTCCAGACCCTCTAACCCCTCCATCATGTCACCAAAAACGGTGCCCACAGCGCAACCGCTTGTGCGGGTGGCGCGGGCCAGTTTGGCTTCGTGGTTCGTCTCAACCTCAGTACGCACAACGACAACCTCGAGTTCTTCGTCGTAGTCAACACCCGTCACAACATCATCCGGGCCAACCATCCCTTGGTTCACCAAAAACCCAAGCCCCAAGTATTCAGGATAATCACCAATCGTCATCGAGGTCACGATTTCGCGGCTATTGAGGTAAATCGTCAGGGGGCGTTCTTCGACCACTCGCAGATCGACCTCAGCCCCGGTCTGATCACGCCCAACGACGGCCCGCGTGAGCCGCGGCAAAGAAGGATCGGGGGCAATAATCATGCGCTTGTTTCTCCGAAGGTGGGTGCGTACACCGGACGCAACTGCGCCGACTGAGGCACAACTTTGGGGCGTTTCATGGCAATTTCCAACCCGAAAACAGCATACTGGCGCGGCTTTCGTGCGGGCGCGCCATTTCTGTTGGTTATCGTCCCATTTGGGGCGCTTTTTGGCGTTGTCGGGACCGAAGCCGGGCTACCCCTGTTAGAGGTCATGGCGTTCTCGGTCCTTGTGATCGCGGGGGCCGCGCAGTTCACCGCTGTTCAGTTGATGACCGAACAGGCGCCAACGATCATCGTGATCATATCGGCGCTGGCCGTGAACCTGCGCATGGCGATGTATTCGGCATCGCTTGCCCAGCATTTGGGGGCAGCCCCGCTGTGGCAACGGGCCTTTATCGCCTATCTGTGCGTGGATCAAAGCTACGCCTGTTCAATCAACGAATACGAAAGCAGGCCCAATCTGACGATCCCGGAAAAGGTCGCCTTTTTCGTCGGAAGCATCAGCACCGTCGCCCCAATGTGGTATATCTCAACCTATGCGGGGGCGGTTTTGGGGATGGCGATCCCGCCGGAATATGCCCTCGACTTTGCGGTTCCGATCACGTTCCTTGCGATTATCGCACCCGCGTTACGCACTTTACCCCACGTCATTGCGGCCGTCATTTCCGCGGCCCTCGCACTGGCGTTTGTCTGGGTGCCCTACAACCTCGGGCTGATTATCGCGGCCGTTTTCGCAATGATTGCAGGCGCGCAGTCTGAGCTTTGGCTGGAGCGTCGGCGATGAATTATTCCACCCCAACCATCTGGCTCATCATCGTCTGCCTCGCTTTGGGGACGTTCGGGCTTCGATTTGTTTTCATTGGACTTGTTGGCGACCGCGAGATGCCTGCATGGCTGCTACGGCACCTGCGATATACAGCCGTTGCGGTGATGCCCGGGTTGATTGCGCCTCTGGTCTTGTGGCCCGCCGCAACCGGGGGCCAACCCGACCCTGCGCGGCTTAGCGCGGCGGGGGCTGCACTTGCGGTTGGCATCCTGACCAAGAACGTCATCGGGGCCATCGTCAGCGGGATCGTGACCCTCTACGCGGTCCAGTATCTGTTGACATAATCGCTGCGCTGCCGCATTAGGGCCACTCAATCACGTCTCCCGAGAGTGCCATGTGGCGCTCGGTGTCGGAGAAGACGTCCGACATCTAAGGATACCGTTGATGGATTTCGACATGCTGGGCCTTGCGCCCCGCC
>Ga0228634_1001038_pt1 | contig 17249 bp, 17 predicted proteins | sample 42DmetaG_FD_190063 | JGI IMG/M metagenome (GOLD analysis project Ga0228634, IMG submission 190063) | Seawater microbial communities from Monterey Bay, California, United States - 42D | ecosystem: Environmental > Aquatic > Marine > Coastal | place: USA: California | collected 2016-09-27 | reverse complement strand
CATTAACCAAGGTTTAACGAGAATTGTAGGTGGTTTTTTATTTAGTCGAACGGCAATTTTATCGAATAATGTTTTAAAAGCAGCATTTTCTCCGATACATAGAAAGCGTTCGTTTTTAATATCGCTGAGCATTAATTTCTGCATGATTTCAGCAATGTCCCTTGCATCAACAAAGGCATTTTCTCCTTCAGTATAGAATTTCAATCCTTTGTCTATTGTTCTAAACATGGTCATCGAACTTTCGTTCCAGTCTCCAGCCCCAATAATAACGCAAGGATTCACAATTACTGCATTTAAACCTTCTTCAACTCCTCGCCAAACTTCTTTCTCAGCAGAGTATTTAGCTATAGAATAACCAGAAGTTGTGGGCGATTGTTTCCATTTTGTTTCTTCGGTTACTATTGGATCGTTGTTTCCGTTTCCAATAGCAGCTGTAGAACTCACGTAACAGAGTTTTTCAATTCCTAAATCCAAGGCACAATTAACAACGTTAGCTGTACCTTCTCGGTTTACTTTCATGATGGCGTTGAAATCCCTTTTGTGAAAAGAAACAATGGCAGCACAATGGTAAACATGCGAACAACCTTCCATTTCTTCAGCAAGTGTAACCACATCAAGTACATCACATTTTACCCATTGAACGGAATTGAAACGTGTCAAACCATTTTCTTTATCGTAATATTGAAAAACACGTTTAACAGTTTCTAATGTTGAAGCATTTCGAAAAATAGCTTTAACAGGAGTGTCCGATTTTGTTAATTCAAACAATAAGTGACTTCCCAATAAACCGGTACCTCCTGTTACAAATATCATTTAAAATCCCAGTTATACGTATCTAAATCAGAGATACAAGCAGTTAATAAATCAATGCTTCCTTGAATATCGTCTTTATTAGCCATTTCAATTACTTGGTGTAAGTGACGAGTAGGAATAGAAACCGCTCCAGCAATAGAGCCACCTTCTGTCATGCGTTGAATTCCAGCAGTATCTGTACCTCCAGCAGTTAATATTTCAGGTTGCCATTTGATGTTGTGCTTATCAGCAGTTTTTTTCATGAAATCCACCATTCTGTAATCACAAATAGTAGCAGCATCCATAATTTTTATTGCTGTACCTTCACCAAGCTTTGTTATTTTTTCGTGTTCAGCAGCTCCTGGTAGATCAAAAGCTATCGTAGTATCTAAACCAAAACCAAAATCAGGGTTGATTCGCATCGAAGAAACGTTTGCTCCTCTAATTCCTACTTCTTCTTGTACCGTAAATACTCCGTATAAATCGAATGGAATTTCTTTTCCTTTTAATTTTTTTAGTGTTTCAATTAGAATGAAAACTGCCAAACGGTTATCCAACGATTTTCCATTAACGCAATTTCCCATTTCAATAAACTCACGTTCTCTGGTGATTGGGTTCCCAATTTCGACCAATTCTTTTACTTCTTCAGCACTCAATCCAGTATCTATGAAGTAATCAGAAGTTTTAGCAATTTTATTACGTTCATCAGGTGTCATCACATGTATAGGTTTTGACGCCATTACACCAATGATATCTTTTTTACCATGAATGATTACACGCTGAGCGGTTAATGTTTTTGGATCAAAACCACCTAAAGTATGAAAACGAATGAACCCTTTATCATCAATATGAGTAACGATAAAACCGATTTCATCCATGTGAGCACCAACCATTACTCGTTTATCTGATTTCCCTTTTTTAATGGCATATATGTTACCCATATTATCCATTTCAACTTCGTCAGTCAATCCTTTCAGCTCTTCTAAAACGACCGCTCTAATACGTTGCTCAAAACCAGAAGTTCCAGGGGTAGTACAAATTTTATTTAGTAATTCAGTGTTAATACTCATAGTTCAATTAAATATGTGGTGTAATTTTATCTTTTAATGTTTGCAAGGACATTCCTCCACTTTGTCTCCAAATGATTTCACCATTTTTAAAAAGGACAAAAGTTGGAACTCCTCTTACTTTAAATTTTTCAGCAACAGCTTGATTTTTGTCGACATCAATTTTTAGAATACGAACTTTTTCATTCATATCTGTTTTCAATTGGTCTAAAGTAGGTTGCATAGCTTTACATGGTCCACACCAAGTTGCAAAAAAGTCAACTAAAGTTGGTGTTTCACCCTTTACGATATCTTGAAAATTTCCCATAATAGTTTCTTACAAAAATAATAAGATTTGAGGATATATCGTGTAGTTGGGTAATGATATTTAACCACTGATGTAAGTGAAGTGTTTATATATTCAACCCTTCTAGGGTTGGGAAGTGAAGGGGTTGTGTGGTTGTGATATATAACCTCTCTGAGGTTAATTGCGATTTAGGAGTTATCATTATTCTAGAAAGGTTGGTTCCAGCTAGAGCAGAGTAAAAGAACTCTCTGAGGTTTTTGAAGTATTACAAAAAGATATGATTATCTCCGAGGGATAGTATCACAATAGGCCAAAGCAATTATATCGTCACGATGCCGGAGGTATCGAATATTTTCTACAAAAACAATTTCAGGAATATAAAAAGAGAGTCTAAAACCTAAAAAATCCTTACCTTTACGAGCTATGAAAGCTTTTAGAAGAACGATATTCGATTTGATAAAACTGTTACTCTTTTGGATCGTATTATTTGATTTTGAAAGAATATTATTTTCTCTACATAATTGGGATAAACTAGAAGGTATTTCTTTCGGAGAATGGCTTTTAGCTTTTGTTCATTCTTTTCGATTGGATTTAGCAACTGCTGCAGCGTTGAGTACTTTACCTTTTTTAATCCTTTCACTTCGTTTTGTAATTAATGCAAAATGGGTCAATAGATTGTTTTTTATTGTTATAGGTGTTGAAGTTCTAATCAATGCTTTTATCCATAGTGGAGAGATCAACGCTTATACTGAATGGAATCACAAGTTAACTTCTAGGGTTTTTATGCACTTAGCAAACCCGGATGAGGTATTTAGAACAGCTGATTATGGAATGACAGCATGGTTCTTTGTCTTTTCATTTACAGAAGTTCTTTTTGCTTGGAGGTTTTACAAATATTTATTTAAAACTGATTTTGAATTAGCTGGAGTGACTTGGTATAAGCGATTACCATCAGCGATAGGAATCTTTACTTTTTTTGGGGGGTGTTTATTTTTATTGTTAAGAGGAGGAGTTCAACAAATTCCACTTAATATTGATTCTGCTTACTATTCTAATAACCATGTTGCAAACGATATTTCGGTTAATTCTTTATACTATTTTAGTAAAAGTTATCTTTTGTATAACCGAAGTGAAATAGATGAATTCATACCTGTTTTAGATACAAATAAAGCTAAGAAAATAGTTGATGATTTATACGATTACCCTAAAGGAAATAAGGTTCGTATTTTTAATCAAGAGCAGCCAAATTTTGTATTTGTAATTTTAGAAGGATGGGCTGCTGATGCTGTGAGTTGTTTAAGTGAAACAGATAATAGTACTCCTCATTTTGATGAAATGGCTAAGTCAGGATTGTTGTTTACCAATTTGCATGCTTGTGGAGGAACCTCTGAAATAGGGAATTCAAGTATTTTTAGCGGTTACCCTGCTTTACCAGAAATATCGATTTCTATGCAACCAGAAAAGCACAGAAAAATTCATACATTTAATCAAGACTTTGAAGACAAAGGGTATAATTCGAATTATCTTTTCAGTGGTGATTTAAAGTATGGAAATATCGGAGGGTATTTTATGGATCATGGTTTTGACAGAGTAGAAGATGAAAAAGTGTTCTCTTCGGATTTACCAAAAGGGAAATTGAATTATTACGATTCAGACTTATTTAAACTATTGATTAATCGTATAAATGGGACAAAAAAACCGTTCCTATATGCTGCATTTACAGGAAGTACTCACTCTCCTTATGATTACCCACGTGCTAAAAATGAAAGATTTTCAGGCGCTGAAGCGGATTATATGAATTCTATTGTCTATGCAGATCAATGTATTGCAGATTTTATGAAGAATGCTAAAAAAGAGTCGTGGTATAAGAATACGGTATTTATATTTGTTTCCGATCATGGTCATCCAAGTCCTTTGAATCAAAATCCAAGTACAACAGCTTATTTCAGAATTCCATTTCTAATTTATGGAGAACCTTTAAAGACAGAATTTATAGGTGTGAGAAACGATAAAATTGCATCTCAAGCTGATATTGCAGCAACAATTGTAAATCAGATAGGAGGAGATATGAATAATTATCCTTGGAGTAAAGATTTATTGAATTCAAATTGTCCTGAATTTGCTCTACATACTGTTAATAGAGGATATGGTTGGGTTTCGGACAAAGGAAACTTAGTCTATCATTTTGATAGGAAACAATATTTAGAAAATACGTTTAATGGAAATAAGACAGAAGAAATGAAGTGTAATGCATTTTTAAATCGTTTCTATGCAAATTATAAAGAATTATAAGAATGAGTTTTACTAAAAAAATAACCTTTATCGATTTTAACTCTCTTAAAACTATTTTGTTTTTTGGACTAGTTGTACGATTGATGGCATCTATTTTCTCTCAAGGTTACGGGATGCACGATGATCACTTTCTAATTATTGAAGCGTCAACTTCTTGGATAGATGGTTATGACTACAATGGATGGCTACCATGGTCAGCTGGAAATAGGGGAGTGCCAGAAGGGCATAGTTTTACCTACGTAGGGTTGAATTATTTTTTCTTTTCTTTTATAAAGATGTTAGGTTTTTCAGACCCTAAAACGTTAATGTTGTTGAACCGTTTGGTACATGCTTTATTTTCATTGTTGGTAGTTTATTTTGGCTTTAAAATTACCGAAAAAATTGCGTCCAGAAAGAATGCTGTAACGGTTGGTTGGTTATTAGCGTTAACCTCTGTTATGCCTTTTTTATCTGTTAGAAATTTAGTGGAATTAACCTCTATCCCTTTTTTAATGTGGGGAGTATGGCTGATTGTGAACAAAGGAACAAACCAAGCACTTTTTTATGCAGGAATGTTAATTGGAATAGCTGTTTCTTTCCGTTATCAAATAGCCGTTTTTACTTTAGCGATAGGTTTTTACTTTTTGATAAAGAAAGAAATTAAAGCGTTGTTGATTTTCGGACTAGGTTCATTTGTTACTTTTTTCTTAACTCAAGGTGTTGTTGATTATTTCATTTGGGGATATCCTTTTGCAGAATTTATTGGTTATGCAACGTATAATATGGTTGAGGGAACAAAATACTTGCCTAATTCAAATTATTTCATGTATTTCTGGGTATTGATGGGTGTGCTTCTATTTCCTCTAGGCGTATTGGCACTGATCGGTTTTTTTCGTTCTGCTAAGCAGTATCTATTTATTTTTATACCAACATTAGCATTCATTCTTTTTCATACATTTTACCCAAACCGACAAGAACGATTTGTCCTGACTATTTTACCTTTCTTTATTATTTTAGGAGTGGTCGGTTATGAAAAATTGAAAGAGAAAGCTTTTTGGTCGAAATTATGGAAGAAGTCATGGGTTATTTTTTGGTGTTTAAACATCCCTTTATTAGTTGTACTAACTTTTCATTATTCTAAGAAATCTAGAGTTGAAGCAATGTATTCACTTTATGGAAATCAAATGGAAAACGAACATATTTTATTAGAAGGTTCTCGTTCTACAAAGCCATCCATGATGCCCAAATTTTATGCAGATAGTTGGTATTGTTCATTTGTAGAACGAATTGAACCTACCCAATCGTTAACTGTTCATGAAAATCAAAATTACGATTACGTTTTCTTTTTTGGGAAAGAAGATATTGGAATTAGGATAAAGTCTTATTTAGATTTATACCCTAATTTGACATTAGTAAATAAATGTGAACCTAGTTTTATGGATGAGGTTGCGAGAACGTTAAATCCAAGAAATTCAAATCAGTATATTGAGGTTTGGAAAACAAATTTGGACAAATAGTTTATCTTGTTAAATGAAAATTTTAGTTATTCGTTTCAGTTCAATTGGAGATGTGGTTCTTACTACTTCAGTTGTTAGGTGTTTAAAAAAACAAACTAACGCAGAAATTCATTTCATAACAAAAAAAGGGTTTAAATCTATCTTAAAAGATAATCCATATATAGATAAATTAATTACCATTAAGTCGTCCATACAGGAGGTGGAAACCGATTTAAAAAAAGAACAATACGATTGGGTAATAGATTTACACAAGAACATACGCACCTTATCTTTAAAGCAAAAGTTAAAAGTACCTTCTCGTTCATTCCCAAAGTTGAACAAGGAAAAATGGTTGTTGGTGAAATTTAAAATCAACAAAATGCCAAAGGTTCATATTGTGGATAGGTATTTTGAGACAGTAAAACATCTAGGGGTGCTTAATGATAACTTCCCAAATGATTTTTTTATAGCCCAGGAATCGGAGGTGAACATTCTCTCTACTTTCGGAATTAAGGAAAAGTTTGTTGCGATTGCAATAGGGGCTCAGTTTGCTACAAAACGCTTGCCTTTTGAAAAATTGGTAGAGGTAATTGAGCAGTTGAATCAACCAATTGTATTAGTTGGAGGACCAACAGATAAAAGTTTAGCGAATGACTTACTTCAACATTTTAAAACTAAAAATATTCATAACGCTTGTGGAAGTTGGAGTTTACAACAGTCTGCAAGTATTGTGAAACAAGCAGCCGTTTTAATGACGAACGATACAGGTTTAATGCATATTGCAGCTTGTTTTAAAACACCAATTGTAAGTGTATGGGGAAATACTGTACCAGAATTAGGAATGTATCCATACTTACCAAATCATTCAGAATTATTTTCTGTTCACCAAGTTGAAAATTTATCTTGTCGACCATGCTCTAAGATTGGATATAAGAAATGCCCTAAAGGACATTTTAAGTGTATGACAGAGCAGAATACTGATGCTATTTCAAACGATGTTAACTTAAAAATTCAACAGAGTTTAGAAAGTAAAACAGCGTATTAATATTTATTTTTTACTTGAAATGTGAAATTAAGCAAATAAAGCTCTCAATTCTGTAGCATCTTCTGCTTTCATTTTTCCAGCTAAAATTAAACTCAATTGTTTTCTCCTAAGAGCCCCTTCATAACGTTTAATTTCTTCTTCTGTTTCAGGAATTAACTCAGGGACATGGATTGGTCCACCATTTTGATCGACAGCTACAAATGTATAAATAGCTTCATTTACCTTTCTATTGACGCCTGAAAGTTGGTCTTCTACAAAAACATCAATAAAAACCTCCATAGAAGAACTAAAAGCACGGGAAACTTTAGCTTTTAATGTAACGATAGCCGCATTACTTATCGGTTCTTTGAAAACGACATTGTTCACAGAAGCAGTAACAACAACTCTTCTACAATGCCTGTGTGCAGCAACACTTGCAATTTCATCCATCCATGCTAGTAGTTGTCCACCAAATAATTTATCTAGTGTATTTGTATCATTTGGTAATACAATTTTTGTAGCAGTAGAAAGTGTTTCAGAAGCTTTACGAGATTTCATAACCAATATATTTTATTCAAAGGTATATAAAATAGTGTTTGATGATGAGCTCTTTTTTCTAAGAATTAGTAAACTTTGTTAAATATTTACACCACAATATTTCAGTTTAAACAGAAATTTATAACAAGATAATTTTATATTTGTATAAGGTTTTAAAAATCAGTTTATAATTTAATTAATAGAATGGAACAATTAATTGCTCAATTTCCACAAAATATTTTAGATGTAGCTAAGTCAGCAGAAAAAATAAATTTTTCATCACCAAATCACCAAATAAAGAATGTTGTTTTTGTTGGAATGGGTGGTTCGGGAATAGGAGCTAAAATAGTTTCAAAGTGGATTGAATCTGAGATTAAAATTCCTGTTTTATTATTTCAAGAGTACACGATACCTTCTTTTATTAATGAGAACACTTTGTTTATTGCATGTTCTTATTCAGGGAATACAGAAGAAACTATTTTTTCTTCTCTTCAAGCAAAAAAACAAGGTGCTCATATTGTTGGAATATGTTCTGGCGGGAAATTAGAGGAGTTTTGCAAGGAAAATAGCTATGATTGTGTTTTAGTTCCAGGAGGTAATCCTCCGAGAACTACTACTGCTTTTTCTATTGTTCATATATTGAACCTTCTTACAAAACTTGACCTAATATCTAAGTCAACTTTTGAAAAGGTTATTACTTCTAAAGATGTTCTAGATAAAAATATTGATGAGATTAAGAAAGAAGCGAAAGAATTAGCACATTTTCTTCATGAAAAAATTGGTGTTTACTATACAACTTCAAGTTACGAAGCTGTTATGATACGTGCCAAACAGCAATTCAATGAAAACGCGAAAGAGCTATGTATTGGTCATGTAATCCCTGAAATGAACCACAACGAATTGGTTGGTTGGTCAGGTGGAACAAATCAATTTGCTGCTGTTTTCTTTGATACACAAGATTTGTCAATACAAAATAAAAGAAGGTTTGAAGTTACGATTGAAGAAGCTAAAAGTTGGACAGATAGTGTTAAAGTCATAAATGCGAAAGGTATGAATCAAGTGGAAAAGTCTTTCTATTTAATTCATGTAATTGACTGGGCTTCCTTGTATTTAGCAGAGTTAAAGAATGTAGATCCTGTTGATATTAGAGCAATCGACTACTTGAAAAACGAACTATCTAAATTGTAATATATCAATTCATAAATTTATGCCTGAAGTAATTTTTAAACAATTAGGGTTAATTGATTATAAAGAAGCTTGGGATATTCAAGAAGATTTATTTCAAGATACTATTTCTGATAAAATTAAAATACGAAATGGTGAAGAAGGTATAACAACTAAAAATTATTTATTGTTTTGCGAGCATCCTCATGTATATACATTAGGTAAAAGCGGGAGTCAAGATAACTTATTATTAAATGATAAAGAGTTAAAAGATAATTCTGCTTCTTTTTATAAGATTAATAGAGGAGGAGACATTACTTATCATGGACCAGGACAATTAGTAGCTTATCCTATTTTTGATTTAGATCATTTCTTCTCGGATATCCATAAATACTTGAGGTTTTTAGAAGAAGCTGTGATCGATACTTTGTCAGAATACGGTATAAAAAGTGGAAGAGTTGAAGGCTTGACAGGAGTATGGCTTGACGGGGATTCTTCAAAAGCTAGAAAAATATGTGCTTTGGGGGTTAAAAGTTCTAGATGGGTTACGATGCATGGAATTGGTTTCAACGTGAATTCAGATCTAGCTTACTTTGGAAATATTATTCCTTGTGGAATTGATGATAAAGCCGTAACTTCTATGGAAAAAGAATTAGGAAAAAAGTTAGACATGAATGAAGTTGGTGAGGTATTGAAGCAAAATCTAGCTAAACAATTTGGTTTTTCATTTGTCAATTAAGTCTTTTCATTTAAATATATTGAATTATGAAAAAGCTATTTAAGAGATTAATCTGGATAATTGTATTGATAATAATATCAATCAATGTTTTTATTCTTGTAACAGGGAGAACATATTTATATAAAGGGATTGCATATACTTATTTATCCGGTGAAACAGGTCCAACAATATATGACTTAGATAAATTTCCGAGTGCTCGAATTAAAAAATCTTTAAAACCCTTCAAGTGGAAATTAAACAAATCTTTTAATCAAGTAAAATTAACCAATTCAGAAGAGAAGTATTTTGAAAACTTAGAATCGAAAGCAATACTTGTTTGTAAAAATGATGAATTATTATACGAACGTTATTGGGATGGACATTCAGCTTCTTCTCTTTCAAATTCCTTTTCTGCTGCAAAAACAGTAGTATCTCTTTTAATAGGTATTGCAATAGACGAAAATAAAATCAAAAGTGTAGACGATAAAGTCGGAGATTATTTACCTGCTTTTAAAGCAAATGGTAAAGAGAAAATAACCATTCGTCATCTATTAATGATGTCTTCTGGTTTAGATTGGGAAGAAAGTGGTAAAAACCCTTTATCACATAATGCAGCTTCTTATTATGGAGAAAACCTATATGATTTAGTAACCAATCAAAATTCAATTGAAGAACCAGGAAAGTATTTTAAATATCAAAGTGGAAATTCTCAATTGCTTGGATATATAGTTGAAACTGCTACAGGAAAAAGTTTAAATGAGTACACTCAGATAAATATTTGGGATAAGATAGGAACAACTGAAGATGCTTATTGGAGTTTAGATCGTAAAGAAGGGGATGAAAAAGCATTCTGTTGTATGTATGCTTCTTCTAGAGATTATGCTAAATTAGGTAAATTGATCTCTCAATTTGGTAGTTGGAATGGGAAGCAAATTATTTCTAAAAAATACATACAAGAAATGTTTTCTAACCCTAAAATGGAAACACAATTTACAAAAGAGAATTACCAGTATGGATTACATATTTGGACTTATCTAGGAGAGGATGAGCCAGTTTATTACTGTAGAGGAATCTTAGGACAATACATTATTTCTATTCCATCTAAAGGTATTGTAATAGTAAGATTGGGTTCTAAAAGAGGTGAAAAAGTAGTTATAGATAAATCAAAAGAGAACTCAATAGAAAACCAATATAAAGCTGGACATCCAGAGGATTTATTTGAATTGATTTCTTTTTCTGAAAGAGTTATTAAAGAATTAAAATAATAAAATGCGCGAAGAATTACTTGGTCCTAAGGTAGAGAATATTGCAGTTGCAGTTGTTCAAGAGTTAAATAAAGATAAGGAAACAGTTTATAATGTTTATCTCTTGAACTTAAGAGAAGATATTATTGAAGGAATCATTATCACGAGTAGAGGATATGGCCAAAATGTTAATACTGGAGAAAAAGTAAAAACAGCAACACTAAGACACTGCCTAGAAGTAATGTTGCCAAATGAAGCTGCTAAAATTGAACCGATAATGGAAGATGTTTTTGGTATTGCTAATGAATATTGGGTGAGTTTTTATATTGATAGTAAGATGTTCGATAAAAAATTCGTTTTTCCTGCAGAAAGTATTTGTGAAAAAAACATTAAGACAATTCCTATTCTAGGATCAAAAGGTGTGATAATTATGTAATTACAATCATTTATCTAAATGTCAGTAATAATATTGTAATTCTGTTAACATTTTTTTGTTGAAAATTGAACGCAATTACCCTAAATAGCTTATATTTGTGATGTTTTGTAGCCTTATTTAAGGCTATTGATTGAGGTAAAACATTTATTATGAAATTCAGGTTATTTTTATTATTTTTCTCTTTGCTATTTTCAATGGTTTTAGTTTCATGCGGAGAAGAAGAAAGAGTAGTTGAAGAATCTAAAGAATCTAATATGGTCTTAGATGACGACTATTATGATTTTCAAGGGTTTAATATGTTACCTTACGATATTCCAGTTATGATAATGTTGCCAGACGAAACGGCAAACATTGGGGCTTCTACTAAGCCAGAGGTTATTCATGAGGACGATGATTTTAAATGGGAACTTTTAGTAGGGTCTAATTTTGAAATGTTAATAGACGACTGGGGGGATTATATGGACATGGTTGTTACTAGAAAAAAAGAACTAGAGTCTTTAGATTTTTATAAAATCAATTACCTCATTGATCAAAATAATTTCATTATGTATGAGCAAGAATTAATTCCTAAAGGAGTTAAGGCTTCTAATTCGGTTGGTGTTCCTCACAAATCTTATCATGTTTATGCTGAAAAAGTAATTGATGGTGTTACTTATGTTTTTAGAAGTAAAGATGAAGGGGCAGATAAACTTATCATTGAATTAATGGCAAAGTCGATTAGGTCTGTTAAACCGCTTAAAGAAGATATAAAAGCTTAAGAGCTAATTAATTCAATTAAATCTTTTTCTTCTTCAAGAATAGAATCAATAGGATAATTGACCTCAGGATTCCTTTTTAACCATTTTTGAATATAATCTTCATATATCTTCTTTTTCCATTCTTTTGATTGGTGAGGATCCATTCTTTGTTCTCGGACTATTTTTTTTGTGATTTTTTCTAGAATTGGCTTGTTAGTTGAGTAATCATATCGATTTCCTTCAATTTTAAGAAAGGATGTTGTAAGTGCTATAGAAGAATATGTTTTATCTTTAAAATAGTCTTCAAGTTCTGGAAATGATATGGGATCAATAACGAAAATCGCCATCATTAATTCTATTTCTTTAATTTGGTTTTCCACGGCTAAGCTTGCGAGAACCGAATGGATTTTTGAAGCGTTATCCATTGATTCTTCATTATCTTGAACTACTATTTCTTGTAACTCTTTTAGTTTGTTGGAATTTGTTTTTAAGAAATCGATAGCACTTCTAAAATTTGCAATTCCTTCATTTTTAAGGGAATAACTTATCGGCTCATGTGATAGTATTTCAAAATTAAAGTTTTCCATTATTTCCTTAGAAGTGATTTGATATTAAAGAATTTCCCATCGATTGATTTAGTGATTTCAAAATCCTCTTTTTTATTTATAAAGAATACTTTTCCTTTTGTAAACCCTTTGACCTTTACCTCTACATTTTCTCTCATCGCCAATTGAACTAAACGCAATAAAACACCATTTTCTAACTGTAAAAGAAGGGGTACGATATAACTATTTTCTGATTTTCGTTTTATTTTAGTAGCATCGAGTAGCTTTACTTTCCCAATTAAACTATTTTGAGCGAAAAATTCGCCTTCTAATGCCTTTATTTTAACGCCATATAAATTCGGATTATTTACCGTAAGAAGAACTTCAAAATGGATCTCTTTTCTTTCTAAATTTTTCACCTTAACGTTATCTAGAGACGTGAGGGTTATTTCTTTATAACTTTCACAGGAAAACAAAAGGAATATGGATATAAATAAAATATATCTGTTCATGATATGTAGAAAGTAAAAAGGCCGTTAAAAAACGACCTTTTATTATTATTTAGATAATTCAGTGAAATTTTGATAGAAGTATGGAATTGTTTCTATCCCTTTGTAATAGTTAAACAACCCATAATGTTCGTCTGGAGAATGAATCGCATCACTGTCTAAACCAAACCCCATCAATACCGTTTTAAGCCCTAACTCTTTTTCAAACATAGAAACAATTGGAATACTTCCTCCACTTCTTACTGGAATTGGTTTCTTGTTAAATGTTGTTTCGTATGCTTTACTTGCAGCAGCATATCCAATAGAATCAATTGGAGTAACAGCAGGCTCTCCTCCATGATGAGGGTTTACTTTTACAGTAACACCTTTTGGTGCTATAGCATTAAAATGTTTTACAAATTTTTCTGTGATTTCTTCAGGACCTTGATTAGGAACCAAACGCATGGAGATTTTTGCATATGCTTTAGAAGCAATAACTGTTTTTGCTCCTTCACCAATATATCCACCCCAAATTCCATTTACATCTAAGGTTGGGCGGATAGAACCTCTTTCCATCGTTGTATACCCAGCTTCTCCGTACTCAGAATTTAAATCTAGTGCTTTATTGTAAGCTTCTTGACTAAACGGTGCTTTTGCCATTTCAGTTCTTTCTTCTGCAGTTAAATTAACAACATTATCGTAGAATCCATCTACAGTTATTCTATTGTCTTCATCGTGCAATGACGCAATCATTTTAGACAAAATGTTGATAGGGTTAGCTACACAACCACCGTATAATCCTGAATGTAAATCCCTATTCGGACCAGTCACTTCAACTTCAACATAACTTAAACCTCTTAATCCAGTTGTGATGGATGGGTTATCATTTGAAAGCATTCCAGTGTCGGAAACTAAAATGATATCAGCTTTAAGTTTTTCTTTATTTTCTTTAACAAAAATCCCTAAATTGCTGCTACCTACCTCTTCTTCTCCTTCAATCATGAACTTCACGTTACAAGGAAGCTCATTTGTTTTCATCATTGCTTCGAAAGCTTTTACATGCATAAACATTTGACCTTTATCGTCGCAAGCTCCACGTGCAAATATAGCTCCTTCTGGATGGATATCTGTTTTCTTAATAACAGGTTCAAAAGCTGGATTCGTCCATAATTCAATTGGATCTGCAGGCTGAACATCGTAGTGTCCATAAACTAATACCGTTGGTAATGAAGCATCAATTGTTTTTTCTGCATAAACAATTGGGTAACCAGCAGTTTGGCATATCTCAACTTTGTCAGCTCCAGCATCTTTTAATTGTTTAGCAACTTCATCTGCTGTTAAATGTACTTCTTTCGAATAATTTGGATCCGCAGAAATAGAAGGAATTTTTAAAAGTTCGATTAATTCATTTAAGAATCTCTCTTTGTTCTCTTGAATGTAATTTTGTGTTAATTTCATTTTAAAATGATTTTTTTTGCTCTAAGCAACATGTATAAAACGCATTACTTTAAAACAAATATTTGTAAAAAGGATTTTTGAGTTAGCATTTCTTTCAACGTGATAATGGGCATCATTAAACGTTTGAGAGAAGTCTAAAATATTATTACCAGTAATAAATTTTGAGAAGTTTTTTAAAAACTGAGCTTCTTCATCAGAAACTCTTGTTAATTGGTTATCAGTATAGTTTTTTATTATACTTTGTCTAAACATGTGCAAAGCATACTTTAAAAATATCTTTTGTTTCTCTTTAGAAAGACTAGCTGTTTTTTCAGCCCACTCCATCATTTCTATTACGTTTTTTTTAAAACAAACTCGCATTAGCTGAATAAAAACTTCTCTGTTTTCATCGTGCTCATGATTATTACTAAGAACGTCTAAGGTTTCGATAAAGTCTCCTTCTGAACGGGAAGATATACTATTAGCAGCTTCTGGAGATAAGTTATAATTTAACTTAATATGACTACTTATTTCGTCTACTCTTAATCTCGGAATTTTAACAATTTGTGTTCTTGATAATATAGTTTGAAGTATGTGTTCTTGCGAATCACACAAAAGTATGAAAAGTGTTTTTTCTGGTGGTTCTTCTAATATTTTTAGCAATTTATTTGAACATTGAGTATTCATTTCCTCTGCCATCCAAATAACCATCACTTTATACCCACCTTCATACGACTTAAGGCTTAATTTCTTAATTATTTCCTGACTTTCGTCTGTTCCTATAATTGGTCTCCTGCCTTTTTCATCAATTTTATTTAACCAATCATTTAAATCAAAATATGCAGATTCTTTTATTTGCTCTCTCCATTGTGGTAAAAAGTAGTCTGATTTTTTTTCAATAGCTTGTACAACTGGAAATGAGAAATGTAAATCGGGGTGTTGTAACTCTGTTACTTTTTTACATGAAGGACAGACACCACAACTATCTTTCCCTTGTTTGTTCTTACAAAATAAATATTGAATAAATGCAAGAGCCATTGGTAGACCTCCATATCCAGGTTTACCCAGATACAATTGAGCATGACTAACTTTATCATTCCTGATTTCTTGGATGAGGTGAGACTTTAACTCTTCTTGACCAATGACATCTTTAAATTGCATATCATAAAATTAATAATTAAGAATTAATTTCCGCTAAAGTGAAGCCTAGAGTTATAAACACAATTTGTAATCTGAGATCTAATAACATGAGTTCAATTAACCTAACTCATCTTTTCTAATTAATTAACCATTAAAAAATAATTATTTAGACTTAATTTCAAGTATCCATTCAAGTGCCTTATCTTTTGATTTAAAAATCTTTGTTGGCATTGGTGGTTTATTAAATTTTAAATAAAAATCGGCGATTAATTTTTGAGCAAAATTGCTGATAACAATTGCGTCAACATAGGTGTAATTATTTCCAGACGTTGTAGCACACCATTCTCTAACTTCAGGATCCATTTCTGAGAATGAAGAAAATTCATAGATGTTATAAAAACGACCGCTACCATTACGATTTAAAAAATCATATCCTTTCTCAGTCATTTCAATAGTTATTTTTTCTTTCTTTTTGATTATAGCATGGAAAATACGATCTTCATATAATCGGTATATTACCGAACCGATATCTTCTTCATCGATTAACTTGATGTTTTTAAAATGAGGGTAAATTTTAATTTAAATAGACGAGGCATGTTTTAAAGACTATAAATGTACTAATAACGTTTAAATGAAAACTGATTTGTGTTTTAGTCGAATGCATAAAACTTGATTTAATTCCTAATACTATAAATTTATTTCATAAATATATTAGTGAAATATTTCCAGTTAGAGACATTAAAAAATCCATTGGCTTAGGTGATTTATTTATTAATGTTAAAATTAATTTTCTTTTTATTTTAACACTCTATGATAGTAATGCTTTCGTATCTACGGCGTACTCAAACTCACAGGAATAATCTTCCCATTCATCCATTGATGAGAATTTAAAGAAAAATCAGTAATAAACTCTGCCATTTTTTCTGCTGAAACGGGTGCCTCATACCCAGGGAATGCTTCTTCTAACATTTCTGTTTGAGCAGCTCCTAAACACAAACAATTCATTTTGACTTTTGAATCTTTATATTCTTCGGCAAACATTTCTGTAAAACTACAAACTGCTGCTTTTGAAGTAGAGTAGGCAGTAAGTCCAGCAAATTTCATGCTTCCCTGAAAACCTCCCATCGAACTAATGTTTACGATATGTCCGCCTTTTTCAGTCATTTTTGGTAAGGCAGCCTGAACGGTTTGCATCACGCCAATTACGTTAACTTGGTAACAAGCATCGAAATCTTCTTTGGTAATCTCTCCAAAAGGTTTGTTTACTAAATAGCCAGCATTATTGATAAGTATGTCAATAGAATCAACTGATTTGAAAATTTCTGAAGCCTGTTTTTGTACATCTTTATTTAAATCAAATCCAAAAGTCTTAACGTTTGAAAATGATGAAAGCGACTCCATACTTTTGGTGTTTCTTGAAAGTGCTATAATTTTATTTGAATGGTCTTTTGCTAAACGTTCAACTATCGCTTTACCAATTCCTCTACTTGCACCAACTATTACTATTGTTTTCATTTGTTGTGGGTTAATTGCATTAACCCATTTTTGGTTATTGCATTGTTGTGGGTTAATTGCATTAACCCATTTTTGGTTTTTCGCGTTTTGGCGTATGGACGAATTGCTATTCGTTCCTACGCATCAAAACTTATTACTACTTTCTCACTTGCTGGATGTGCTTGACAGGTCAAAATATACCCTTCTGCTACTTCTTCATCTGTTAAAGCATAATTCATGGTCATCGTTGCTTTTCCCTCAAGAACTTTCGCTTTACAAGAACAACAAACACCACCTCTGCATGAGTAAGGAGCATCGAAACCTTCTTTATCTAAAATGTCAAGAATTGCTTTTCCGTTCGACTTTAATTTGA
>Ga0228634_1001036_pt1 | contig 17261 bp, 9 predicted proteins | sample 42DmetaG_FD_190063 | JGI IMG/M metagenome (GOLD analysis project Ga0228634, IMG submission 190063) | Seawater microbial communities from Monterey Bay, California, United States - 42D | ecosystem: Environmental > Aquatic > Marine > Coastal | place: USA: California | collected 2016-09-27 | reverse complement strand
AGTGCCAAATTTCGCCTGTATTTAACGGTGATAAATCTCCTCCAGATAATATACCGACCTTTGGAAGGTTAATCTCCTTGTAGGATGACGAACCAAAATCCTTTCCTTTTGAAACATAACCGGACGCTACTGGCATAATGAGCACGCCTGCTTCTAAGGCTGCACTTTTAAGAACCTGGTCAAAATCTGAAGTTGCTTGATTCAACCCTCTGGGTATTACAAGGGTTCCAACTGGAAAGTCCTTTCCATCAATCATAAATGCTTTTTCCGCAACCTTTACCGTAATATTTTGAGTAAGAATTGATTGTAAAAAAGAAGCGGAATTCATGGCATCCCATGTACACAAGTATGCATAACAATTAGACAGAACAGCCTGATTGATTTTTTGTATAATAGGGCTCATAAGTTCCAAGTCACCATTAAAACCATATGCTTCCAAACCATAAGCATACGGTAAGGACCAGGCAGTTATGTCATAAGTTAAGGAGTCTGAAATCACAGTTTTCGGTTCAAACAAAACCTGAACCATTGGGCCCTTAATTTGACTTGTAGAAACAACCAATGCATCACCTTGAGCTAACGACAATTCCTCCATAATTCCTGTGTTAAAAGACCAAGCTTTTATTGATTTTGAAGTTTTAATTTGAGTAAAATCGATATCATGTTTAAAAAGCAGGTCTTTCAGCTTTTTGAGTCTTTGTTGGTTCCCTCTCAAAATGTAATGATTGAATTTATAATCTCTTTTCTGATTAAAATCAAAATACTCCTGAACGAGGTCTTTTTTGTTTAAAACACTTACCTCTACAGTAGAAAGACCTGTCGTGACATGATGCATTACGCGATCTCTTAAAGTCAAAGTATCACCATTCGTCGTTCTGACACTCTTACCCGCCCTTCCGCTGCCAGCTTGTTCATATGTCATGCCGATTGCACCATTATACATTGGGTAAGTATCCCCATAGCTCGGATACAACAAATCGAAAATTTCTTTGGAAAAATACAACCAGCCCTTTTCATCAAAATACTTTGCATGATTTTTACCTATACGTTCTTGAAATTCCCTCTGCCAATCTGTTATGATATCGTGATAAGGTTCTGCTGCTGGGGGAAAGTAGTATGGTTCATTATATCCCTGCTCATGAAAGTCGACATGTACATGAGGCATCCACTTGTTATACACTTTAATTCTTTGCTGACTTTCTACTTGGGTTAGCCAAGCCCAATCGCGATTCAAATCAAATAAATAATGATTAAATCTACCTCCTGGCCATGGCTCTCTATGCTCTATAGACGAGGGGTCCATATTCTCTTGAGTGTTCTCATATTGTTTATAGAAATTAACATAGCGATCTCTTCCATCTGGATTAAGACAGGGGTCAATAATAACCAGAGCCTCGTTAAGCCAATCCGAATGCTCTGTCAAAAGTTTAAAAGCAGTTTCCATTGAGGCCTCAGTCGCTGAACTTTCATTACCATGAACATTATAGCTGAGCCATACAATAGGAATACTAAGACTTGTATCTCGATTAAGATGTTTCTTTTGAATTTGATCAAGATTTGAAATCACAGATTTACTGCCTAAAAAAAATAATATCAAATCACGACCTTCATTGGTTTCGCCATATTTAAAAATCGTTGTCTCTTCGGGAAAAAAATTATGCAATCCTTCATAATAAGAAAGCACCTGATGATGTCTAGAAAATTCAGAACCCACCGAATGCCCGAGAAGCAATTCGATAGTTGGTTTGTCTTGACCGAATAATCCACCAGACAGAATAAGAAAAAATAAAAGAGACAGTCTTTTCATAATACGTTTTGTATAAAATTAAGTAATATCATTCGTCCTATCAGGTGTCTAGCTGTTGCATTTCAACGAGCCGAGCATAAGCCCCTTTTGCCGCCATCAAATCCTTGTGCTTTCCAGATTCAGAAACGACCCCGTTATCGAGAACAAGAATCATATCCGCTTTTTTAATTGTTGAAAGTCTATGCGCTATAACAATTGAGGTTCTGTCCTTCATAAGAACATCAAGGGCTTCTTGAACAAGTTTTTCAGATACTGAATCAAGGGCTGATGTAGCTTCATCGAGTATCAAAATCGTCGGATTCTTGAGAATTGCCCTAGCAATAGCAATGCGCTGCTTTTGACCACCAGAAAGTTGAATTCCTCTATCCCCTACTTCAGTATCTAGACCACTCGGAAATGATGAAATGAACTCCCAAGCATTGGCTTTTTTTGCAGCCTCAATCACTTCATCTTTTGAAGCATTTGGATCACCGAAATGGATATTTTCAAAAATACTACCTGAAAACAGAAGCACATCTTGAGGCACATAAGCCATATGCGATCTCAAATAGTTTATGTCATAATCAGAAATCGACGCCCCATTCATTATAATTTCACCAGCAGAAACTGAATAAAAATTGAGCATCAAACTAGCAATGGTCGTTTTACCTGATCCGCTAGAACCTACTAAAGCAATTTTATCATTTTGGGCTATCGAAAAAGACACATTTTTTAGAACCTGAACATCATCGCGTTGCGCGTATCTAAAATTGACATCCTTAAAAAGAATAGAGCCGTCTAAACCCTGATTTAATGTCCCTGAATGCATTTGTGTCTCTTCTACATCGTTTAAAATCTCCATTAAATTCTCTGTGGCCCCAATGGTTTTCTGAATATTTGAGTATAAATCAGGCAGCGAACCAACACTCGCTCCCATCATAATTGTGAATAATACAAATTGATAAAACCCTTCATTGGAAAGCTCTGGATTATTTCCTTGTGTCATTAATAATCCTTGCCAAACAATAAATACAATTGCACCGAATAAACAGAAAATAATAAAGGAAACGAACAGCCCTCGCCAAATACCACTTTTCACATTTAGATTTCGAATTTCTTGAGTCTTACGGTCATAATTACCAATTGCAAATTTCTCAAATGTAAATGCTTTGACATTAGAAATGCCTGATAGTGTTTCTTCAATAATGGAGTTTGATTCCGCAGCATAATCTTGTGCTTGTTTGCTGAGCCTTCGAATAAACCTACCAAAAAAAACGGCTAAAACTGCCATTACAGGTACAGTACCTAACATAATTAAGGCAAGCTTCCAGGAAATCATAAAAAGAAATGCAACACCACCCAAAATAATAATTACTTGGCGAAAAAATTCTGCAATAGTTGTTCTAAGTGTTTCCTGAATTTGAGTTATATCTGAAGAAACTCGACTTGTAAGCTCTCCCACCTTGTTGGTATCGAAAAAAGCCATAGGCATAAAGACCATTTTTTTAAAAGCATTATTTCGAAGATCACGAAGTGTATTCTCTGTAACATTGTTAAAGATAACTACCCTTACAAAAGAGAACAATGCCTGAAAAGCAAACAACACGAATAATGCAAAAGCGACATCCGTTGCATTATCCATTGTTAATAGACCTATACTTTCAGATGATGTTGTGGACATAGAAGTTGTAGAACCTAACAATTTCCCCATTAAATATGGGAAAATTAATCCTGCAGAAGATGACAATATCAAAAACACCCAACCGATTAGGTACCAACCTAAATAGGGGCGAATGAAATACATCAATGTTGTCTTCCTCGGCTTTCCCTTTATTTCCTGCATATAGCGTTTGTCTATGTTACTTTTTAATCACATACAAAAATAGCGCTTTCAGCGAGTATTACTTTTTTTTAAATATTTTTATCTCTATGATTTGTATTCTCTAAAAAATATCTATCTTTGCAGTCCTCAAATGAACATTAATTTGAATTACAAGAAATGAAAAGAACGTTTCAACCTTCGTTAAGAAAAAGAAGAAATAAGCACGGTTTTAGAAGCCGTATGGCTACCAAAAATGGTAGACGGGTATTAGCTAACCGAAGAAAAAAAGGAAGAAAGAAAATAAGTGTTTCTGACGAAACATTCGCAAAGAGATAATCATATCTCAAACATATTTGAAAGCCCTCACTCGAGGGCTTTTTTTATGCCTTAAATTTTATAATCATTAAAGCTCTTTTTGCACTAAATAAAAAAGCCCTCTATTGAGGGCTTAAATTATTTAAAGAACTAAATGTTTCTCAGACCAAAACTCTTGGCGCAGCAGCTAAAATAGATGCATCTGTTTCTTCCTTAAAAGTCTCAAAATTATCTACAAACTTCATGGCTAATTTCGCAGCTGTCTCGTCGTAAGCTACCGGGTCTTGCCAAGTTTGCTTCGGGTTTAACAGTTCATCAGGAACATTTGGACAGCTTATTGGATAGGCAAGGTCAAATACTGGTAAGGTAGCATAACTACAATCGTCTAAATCCCCTTCTAAAGCGGCAGTGATCATTGCTCTTGTGTATCCTAGCTTCATGCGACTTCCAACACCATAACTTCCGCCTGACCATCCTGTATTGATCAACCAGACTTTAGTATCAGAATTTGACAGCTTTTCACCTAACAGTTTCGCATATTTTGCGGGATGCAAAGGTAAAAATGCAGCACCGAAGCATGCAGAAAAAGTAGTTGTCGGTTCTGTAATTCCCACTTCAGTTCCGGCTACTTTCGCTGTATAACCTGACATGAAATGATACATTGCCTGCTCCGTTGTTAACTTAGAAATCGGAGGTAAAACTCCAAAAGCATCAGCAGTCAAAAAGAAAATGTTTTTTGGGGCACCACCTTTTGAAGGGTTAACAACATTTTGAATATGTGATATAGGGTAAGACACACGTGTATTTTCGGTAATGGAGCCATCCGTATAATCCGGAGTAGAGCTTTCATTTTCAAAACCTATGTTTTCTAATAAAGCACCAAATTTTATAGCATCATAAATTTGAGGTTCTTTATCACGCGACAAATCAATTGTTTTAGCGTAACAACCGCCTTCAAAATTAAAAACCGTCTCGTTGCTCCAACCATGCTCATCATCACCAATTAAGGCTCTTTTAGGATCTGAAGATAGCGTTGTCTTACCTGTGCCTGACAAACCAAAAAATATTGCTGTATCACCTCCATCTCCAATATTTGCCGAGCAGTGCATGGATAATACATTTCTATCGTGAGGAAGTACAAAATTTAAAACTGAAAAAATTCCTTTCTTTATTTCACCAGTGTAGCCAGTACCACCGATTAAAATCATTTTTTTCGAAAAATTCAAAACAGCAAAGTTATGCTGACGCGTACCGTCGATATCAGGATCTGCCATGAACCCTGGCGCGCATATGATATGCCAGTCAGGTAAGAAATTATCTAACTCATGTGCTTCAGGTCGAAGAAACATATTGTAAGCAAACATATTTGACCAAGCATATTCAGTAACAACTCTAATATTCATTTTAAAGTCATTGTCCGCACAAGCAATTGCGTCCCTTACATATACATCCCGACCAGCCAAATAGGCCTTCATTCGATCATAAATGGTATCGAAATGTGCCTCACTAATTCCTTTGTTAATACCTCCCCACCAAACTGCGTCTTTGGTAATAGCATCTTCAACTATAAATCTGTCTTGTGGTGAACGACCGGTAAACTCTCCTGTATCTATTGCTAAGGCTCCTGTATCCGTGAGCAGACCTTGACCCTGTAATATAGTGTCTTCTACTAATTCTGCGGGTGTTAAATTCCAAAATTGATTTCCTGTTGTTTTCAAACCTATAGAGCTTCCAAGGTCTGCGGAGGAACCAAAATTTCCGAATAAATCCATAAAATGTTTTTTAAGCTACGCTTATATTTCTGTTACAAAATTAGTGTTCGCACTCAGAATTCGCCAAGTTTGATAGTGCTTTTTACTAACAATGATGTTTTGTATTGTTCGTAAATTAATTACCTAATGAGCTTAAAATTTCGTATATTAAGTAAGTGTCATATTAACACTTTTCTGAATGGCATAGGTTTTGTTTTATCGTAAAAAAACAAAACTATGGAATCCAAAAACAAGCACCACTTCTCCTTTCTATCGAATGGATTATTATTCACCTCCGCAATTTTATTTGCAGCATTTAGCTATTCAGAAAAAGACACAATTAAAAAAGAACTGAATAAAGTAAAATCAACCAATGTGAAATTTGAACCAAGAGTTCAAAAGAAATTAAAAAAACCTGCTAAAATCAAAAAACTTAAAATAAAGGACAAACAGAAAAACAACACAAAAAAAATTGACCTCAAAAGCAAGCCTGCCACGAAAATTAAAATTTCAAAAAATAAGCCCGATTCAACAAGTACCGTAAATATTCTACCGAGTCCAATAGATTTTGATAGTACCGTGGTTTATAAAGTCGTTCCTGTAATACCAGATATTGTAGATTTCCCGGATCAAGAGGCTCAATTTTTTGGCGGCATATCCGAAATGACAAAATACATAGTCCACAATTTAGATTTAAATAGAATGGATTTATTTGGAGCTGGTGAGCTTCTAATTCATGTTGAATTTGTTGTAGATGATTTGGGAGCAATAAATAAAATCATTGTCCATGGAAAGCATGACAAAAGTGTCGTCAGAGAGGTAAAACGAATGATCCAGTCCATGCCAAAATGGATTCCCGGCGAATTTGAAGGGCGCAAGGTACATTCCCGTATGTATTTACCTATTCGTATTGATATGCAATAAACTTGTTAAGAACTAAACATGAACTTACCGATTTTTGAAAAGAAAAATATTTAGTTTCGTCATGAATTGAACGACATGAAATACACACTTCCTTTTCTCATCTTGAACCTTTTATTGTTGAATTATTCGAGCGCTCAAAACACCTCTGAAATAGAAAAAGATTCCTTACTCTATATTTTAAAAAACAATGATGAACTGCTTCCTCTTGACCAGTTAAATAGAAAGGTGATTCTAACATCTTACGGGAAGAATACTAATGTATTTGGGGAAATGCTAAATAAATTCTCAAAGGTTTCTACAGTTTCAAAAGACAGTCTTCTGTTATTAAAAAACCTTAAGCATAATGATGTTCATATTATATCGTACATGGCAACAGAAAATGATTCAATAGCCACAATACAGCTCGATCAATTTTTTAAGCGTCTCAAAAAAATTCCAAACGAAAAAATAATTGTTGTTGTATTTGGGTTGAAAGAACAGTATAATGCCAGGCACATATTGAATTTGCCTTTATCAAATTGCAATTCGATAATATATTGTAATGATACAAGTATTTATGCGCAGCAAGAAGCTGCACAATTAATTATGGGCGCAAGAAAAAATAGTCCTCCGAATACAATTAGTGCTGGGATAAAATGGATACTTGGTTCTAAAAAAATAAAACAAAAGGAAATTGAAACTAATGGAAGATTGCGTTACACAAACCCGAACTTCATAGGTCTTAATCCGGAAGATTTTAAAGGAATTGACAGCATCGCTCAACATGGAATTGAAGAAGGCGCATTTCCGGGATGTCAAGTTTTAGTTTCGATAAAAGGAAACATTGTCTATGAAAAAAGTTTTGGTCATCATACCTATGAAAGCGATGCACTTAAAGTGAAAAATAATGATGTTTATGATATTGCATCTATTACAAAAATTGCAGGAAGCACCCTTATCGCGATGTATTTAGAGCATTTCAATCTTTTTCACGTCGATAAAACTCTTGGAAAATACATTCCTGAATTGACCCAAGGAACTGAGTACGAAAATATTGTTATTCGAGAAATGATGGCGCATCAAGCCGGTTTAAAATCATGGATTCCATTTTACATTAAAACATTAAAAGAAGGAATACTAAATCCTGAAGTGTATAGAGATACAACAGACTCATTATACGCAATACCTGTTGCTGAAAACATTTTCATTCACAAAAACTACACCCAATACATGTATGACAAAATTTTAAGTAATCCTTTGGGTGCAAAGAAGTACAAGTATTCTGACCTTTGCTATTATTTTACTCAAAAGGTCTTTGAATCTATTTTAGGTGAAGGTCAAGATGTATTTCTTCATCGTAAAATATATGAACCCATGGGACTTCAAAATATAAGATACACGCCATTAAATTACTTTGAAAAAGACCGTATCATTCCGACAGAACATGATCAAAAATTCAGAAAACAACTCATTCATGGCTATGTTCATGATCCAGGAGCCGCTATGTTAGGCGGAGTTGGTGGTCATGCGGGTATTTTTAGTAATGCAGCGGACCTAGCTTCAATAATGCAATTGTTTATAAAAAACGGAAGTTATGCTGGTAATCAATTTTTCACAGAAAGTATTCGTACCCGTTTTACAAAAAAACAATATGAAAATAATAGAAGGGGTATCGGTTTTGACCGACCAAGAGAAAATGGTGGTGGCACATGCAGCAAGCTAGCTTCTCAATCAAGCTTTGGCCACTCAGGATTTACGGGAGCATTAGCTTGGGCAGATCCTAAAGACGAAGTTATTTTCATTTTCTTATCAAATCGCGTGCATCCAAATCAGGAAAATTGGAAGATTCGAGATATGAACATTAGAACTGACATGCAAAAAATTGTATATCAAGCGCTGAGACGTTAACCCTTGTATCTGTTTAACCCCATTAGCTTAAGAATTATTCTAGGCAATGATTTACCGGGCTTTCTATTTTTTAGATGGATATACCATCCGATCTTTTTTAGAATTGGAACTTTGTGTGTTTCTACAAATTCAATTAAGGTTCCATCAGGATCTTCGACATAGGAAAATCGTCCGCCTGCTTCACCCATATCAAAAGTATCTGAGCTATCCACAGTAAATGGAAAACCTTTTGCTTCGCATTCAGCCTTGAGAGCATTCATGCCTTGAATGTCAAAGCAAAGATGAATAAAGCCCCAATCACCCCAAAATCTATTCTCAAATATTTTCTTACAATCTTGTCGCTCTAAAGACTGCACCAATTCTATTGTTGAATCACCCAATAACGGCGCAAATGGACCAGTTCTTTTTTCAGAATGCTTTAACAAAACACGTCTAAATTTACCCTTTCCTGAAGGAAAAAAATCTAAGTCCTCAAATGAATCAGTTTGATCATAAACAACTTCGTCATAAGCTAAGATATCTCTGTAAAGCTTTAAGGATTCATCAATGTCAGATACGCCAATAATGGACCCTGCCACTCCCCCACAATTTGATGGATGTTTTGTGTGAGAAAACCAATCCGTCGATTCTATAACCTCAAAAATATTACCGTTAGGACCTATAACAAAAAAATGATCCTTTTTATCAGGAGTTTGAGACACCTCTGATAACGAGGTTACTCCATTTTTAAGCATGTTCGCATGTGAGGCGTTTACATCACGTGATTTGATTTTACAAGCAATCATCCCAAAGTCACCAAGCTGAAGCTCAAAAGATGCCTTTTCTGTTGCGCGAGAAGTAAATTGCCAAATTTCAAATCCACCTCCCCCATCCATACTTAAAGCAAGCGTTGCAGTACGAGAGTGAACTTTCCCTCCGGTATAATCAATCATAAGTGGTGCTTCGGCAGCTTCTTCAAAGATGCGAACATCAACACCAAAATTACGCCTGTACCAGGACCAAGCTTCTTCTACATTCGGAACACCAATTCCCATTTGTTGAATGCCACATATTCTTTTTTTCATACTTACTTGATTATCGTATTGCGCGGTTGTTAAAAATAATATATCCGTAGCTCACCTGAAAGGAGAACGGTTCTTTTTGTTTAGGGAAATAATTAAGTGTCGCCCTTATTGGACCGACAAGACTGTGAAAAATAAAAGATGCTGAGCTCAAAATCTCGGCATCTTTGATGGGCTCCGCATAGACATAAGAAACATTTTCTAGTTTAGATAGCATCAGTATCGGTTGATACATATAGCTATCAAAGCGAAGGTCGAATTTCGAGCTTATCGAAAAAATAAAATTCAATCCAACTCCCATAAATTGTGGGGATCTAAACTCAGGAAGAAAAAAGGTCTTAGAATCAGGTATTAAATCAAAGCTTGGACTCGAAAGCAATGACGCAGTGTAATTCGCAAACAAAGTCTGTGTACTCCATACTGCCTTTCCATTCACACCTAAATGAAATATCCTCTTATCAATTGGGAAAATTTGAAACTCTGTACTAAATGCTATCCAATTATGTCTTTTCGAAATAGTATCCGTTAAAAGAGAAGTAGAACCAGGAAAAGAATTCTCATAACCACTTACATAACGGGTTGTAAAATCAAATGCACTACCTGAGCTTGCAAATTGTCTACGATTTAATGTATTCTGCTTTATTTTGTATGAAAATGAATGTCCTTCAAAACGCGTAAAATCTGCGGTATCCAAATTTGTAAAATCATCAATTTGATAGTAATCATCTTCTAAACTGAACACCCGATAATCAATTTCAGAGTATGAATTATTTTTATACGCCAACCTCGCAGATAACCCACCATACATTTCAAATTGTACTAAAAAAGAAGGCCTTACATCTTCGAAGAATGTAGCAAAACTGCGGAAGAAGTCCCAGCGATTCATCGTATAATATCCGAGTATTGAAATAGGTAATGTAGTGGGTAAGTCAAAGGAGAAGTCCGTTTTAATGGAACCATAAAACTTCCCAAAATAAGACTCGGCATGCAGCACATATGCACTTTTACCCATATTTTGATAACCGAGACCTATATAACCGGTATTCACAGGCCTCGAGGAAAAATGCCCGCCAACGTCAATCGTGAATTCTTTTGAACGATTGATTTTGAGGTCGATATGATAACTCGAATCTTCCTTTAACGTTAAATTCGGATACATATACCATAGGGAAGGTGTTGCATTCAAACGAAAATATCTTTTTTCAAAAACGTCAGCATCTAAAACCTCCATCTTTTGCTTACGCATCAAGCTTCTTTTTGCAAAAACAACCTCTTTATTATCTCTATCCATTGCATTCACGGATGAGATCTTAAGGGGTATCAATGATGCCCTAAAGGCTTTTCTTCTGTTATCGAGTGTCACTTTATCTACCCTTCTAATTATACGTGTTTGGAGCGAATCGATAGATTCCAAGGCTTTTTGATATCCTGCGTCAATGGCTTCTTTGGCACGTTCAAATTCAAATACACCTATATCTGTAATCGCTTCAATAACCAATCCGTCAGCACAAGGAAGTTCATAACTGGTGGGTGTGGTCATCATTGAACGTAATACGCCAAACATATCTCTCTCATCAGGCAGTTCCATATTTGATGAAACATTGCTACCAATTAGAAAATCTGGTTCAAAAGCATCGCACATGACGTCCGAAGGAAAGTTATCATACATCCCTCCGTCAAAATAAATGACACCATCTATTTTAATTGGGTTTACATAAAGAGGGTATGTCATTGACGCTCGTACGACCTCATTTAGGTTGCCATTTGAGAATACCACACTGTTTTTACCATAAACATCAGAGGCAACACAACGAAAAGGAACAAACAAACGATCAAAATCATTACCCAAACTCGCTCCCGTAGCACCTAATATCTTTAGCATTTCAAAATCGAGTAAGGTTGGAGTTACGACATTTAATGGAATCGATTTTCGGATAATACTATCCTTTGCCAATGAAAACCCAATGGTACCTGCATTATGAGAAGGCTCTCTAATCAATAACCTATTCTCAGGCCGAAGGTCTCCCTTTGACATAATTAAAAAATCTTCTGATAGAATAAAACTTTCTATTTCCTCAGGACTGTATCCACAGGCATAAAGGCTACCCACCAGAGCTCCGGCGGATGAACCCGTTATGTAATCAATTGGAATACTGTATTCTTCAAGTGCCTTTAACACTCCCACATGAGCAAGAGCTGAGGCACCACCACCACTCAAAACAAGACCAATTTTGTGCTGCGCAAAATTATTCTGAAAAAGAAATAATACAAAAATTAGAAGGAAACTCGTTTTCAATGTGTTCTTTTGTAGATAGAACGATAAATTTAGATAAAATGAGTGGTACAATTCAAGGTTTCTCGAAAGAATTAACCTTAACCGTAAAATGTTTTTTTGGATTTGAAGAAACGCTTATAGAGGAACTCAATGAGTTAGGGTACCCAAAAGTATCTAAACTCAATCGTGCGGTTCAGCTCAAAGGAACATGGAAAGACGTGTATTTTTTAAACCTGCATCTAAGGTGTGCGATTTCAATACTCGTAGAAATTACAACGTTTAGAATAAAGTCAGAAGATGACCTATACAATCAAGCGAGAAAAATAAATTGGTCTAACTTTTTTGATGTAAAAAAAACATTTGCGGTTCGAGGCGCTATATTCTCTGACCTATTTACAAGTACGCACTACCCAAACCTATTACTTAAAGATGCTGTTGTTGACCATTTTAGAGAAGCGGCAGGAACAAGACCTGATGTAGAACTTAAAAGACCACAGGTAATGCTAGACCTTTACGTTAATAATTTTGAAGCAACAATTTCCGTGAACACGAGTGGAAACCCATTATTTCAAAGAGGGTATAGAAGCACTGCTGGTGATGCTCCTATTAACGAAGTTGTTGCGGCAAGTCTTATTAGATTGTCTGGATGGGATCGAAAAACGACCTTCATAGATCCTTTTTGTGGTTCAGGAACCTTTCTAATTGAGGCGGCACTTTTAGCGTCTGGAATCCCTTCAAACATTGAAAGACAGCATTATGCATTTAAGAATTTTAAAAATTTCGATGCGGAATTATGGGATGAAACCTATGATAGTGCAACAAGAATTGTAAGAAGTTTACCGTGTGAAATATTAGGTTCAGATATTTCTGATGAAATGGTCCTAAAATCAAGAAGAAACTTAAGAACTTTTAGCTTTGGACGTTTTATAAAAATAAGCCCGAAACCATTTAATGAAGTTAAAACTCCAGAAGGAAAGGTATTCATTCTGAGTAACCCTCCTTATGATGTAAGAATGGACGCAGAAGTAGAAACCCTTTATCAAGAGATTGGGTCGTGGCTCAAGCACGAAATCAAAGATGGTAAAGCATGTATCATTTCATCCAGTATAGAGGGATTGAAATCTATCGGGCTAAAACCTTCAAGTAAGGTTAAAGTTTACAATGGAAATCTTGATTGCAGCTTCAGAAGCTATGATCTTTTTGAAGGAAAACGTAAAGAGAATATTACTTAACTATTTTCTTTTAGAAACCTCTACATAGTCCCGATTATTGTAGCCTGTATATATTTGACGAGGTCTACCAATTGGCTCACCATTTTCAGTCATTTCTTTCCATTGTGCAATCCAACCTGGTAATCTACCGATTGCAAACATAACCGTAAACATTTCTGTAGGAATCCTAAGTGCTTTATAAATGATTCCAGAATAAAAGTCGACATTTGGATATAAATTTCTTTCCTTGAAATAATCATCTTCTAAAGCAACTTTTTCAAGCTTTTTAGCAATGTCTAATAGAGGATCATTTACACCTAATTTCTCAAGAACATCATCACAAGACTTCTTAATTATTTTAGCTCTTGGGTCAAAGTTTTTATAAACACGATGACCAAAGCCCATAAGCCTAAATGGATCATTCTTATCTTTTGCCTTCTCAACCCATTTATCAACATTTCCTCCGTCAATATGAATCTTAAGAAGCATTTCGATTACTTTTTGATTTGCTCCACCATGCAACGGTCCCCACAAAGCACATATTCCTGCGGAAATCGATGAATAAAGATTGGCCTGAGAGGAACCAACGATACGGACTGTTGAAGTAGAACAATTTTGCTCGTGGTCAGCATGTAAGATTAATAACTTATTTAATGCATCCACAATTACAGGATCTATTTCATAATCTTCGGTTGGCATAGAGAACATCATGTTCAAAAAGTTCTCACAATAATCAAGTTTGTTGTGAGGATACATAAATGGATGCCTCATTGAATTTTTGTAAGACCACGCCGCTAATGTCGGAAGCTTGGCTATCAATCGATGAATCGTTAAATTTACTGCCTCAGAATTCCGGTCAGGGTTTTGAGATTCAGGATAAAATGTCGCAAGAGATGAAACCATTGAAGAAAGTACACCCATTGGGTGAGCCTTTGCTGGGTATGCCTCAAAAAAACGCTTCATGTCTTCATGAACCAAAGTGTGTCTTTTGATACTTCTTTCAAACAATTGAAGCTCAATTGCATTAGGAAGCTCTCCATAAATTAAAAGATAGGCCACCTCCATGAAGGAAGCATTCGCAGCCAATTGTTCAATCGGATAACCTCTGTAGCGAAGAATTCCTTTTTCACCATCTAAAAAAGTAATCGCACTTTTAGTTGCTCCTGTATTTTTATAGCCTGGATCGATAGTAATATAACCTGTTGAGGCTCTTAACTTGGAAATGTCTATTGCATTTTCATTTTCGGAACCAGTTACAACTGGTAAATCATGTTCATTACTGTCTAAAACTATCTTGGCTGTTTTGCTCATACTCTGGCTTACTTGTTTAGGTTTGAATTTATCCGGGTGCAAAAATACAAAAAAGACCTCTTTTATAAAAACACGCGGATTATCCTATACTGCAAAATGAAATAAAGGTTTCAAATTGACTAAAGATTCTTCAGAATATAATCGAACATCATTTGAAATAAATGATTGCGTGTATTCCCGCCATATATACCATGATTTTTATTGGGATAGATAAATAGATCAAATTGTTTATCTGCCGCAACCATGGCATTTACCATTTCCATAGTGTTCTGATAATGTACATTGTCATCGGCAGCTCCATGAATCAAAAGATACTTGCCTTTTAATTTTGAAACATGGTTTATTGGACTATTATCGTCATAACCTTTTGCATTTTCTTGAGGTGTGCGCATAAAACGTTCCGTATAAATATTATCATAATATCTCCAGCTCGTTACAGGAGCAACAGCAATAGCCATTTCAAATACATCAGCACCTTTTGTAATTGCCAAAGATGACATGAATCCACCATAGCTCCATCCCATTATGCCAATTCTATTCTCATCAACCCAATCCAACTCCGCAAGTGCTAATGCGCTATTGATAATATCTTCAGTCTCATACTTTCCTAGTTCTAAATAAGTACTTTTTTTGAATTCCGTACCACGATACATTGTACCTCTCGGATCAACACAAAATACTATATAACCTTCTTGTGCCAACAGCTGATGATACATATAATCGCTGCCATCCCAAGAATCTAAAACCTCATTATGTCCTGGACCACCATAGACGTTAATATAAACAGGGTGTTTTTTGGTAGAATCAAAATCATGAGGAAGAATCATCCAAGTGTTTAATTCCTGTTCACCAGCCCGAATTGGTGCAATAATTTTAGGTGAAAGTTCATAGGATTCGTTTAAAAGCGTTCTTAGACGGCTATTGTCTTCCAGAACTTTTATAAGCTTGCCTTTTGAATCGCGTAAAGATATTACAGGAGGCGTGTTCGCGTTTGAATAGGTATGAATAAAATACTTCATTCCTTGAAGAAACTCTGCATCATTGTAACCTTCTTCGGTAGAGATTTGTCTTTTTTTCTTACCATTTGTTTGAATACCATAAACGGACTTCTGAGTTGCATGTGCTTCGCTTGAGGTGAAATAAATCGTATTGGATTTTGAATCTAAGCCAAGAAAATCAATAACATCCCAAGTTCCCTTTGTGACTTGGGTATGTTCACCATTGAAAGAAAGCTTATATATATGCTTGAAACCATCAATTTCACTAGTCCGCAATAAAGAATTACCATCTTTTAAAAAGATAAGGTTATCGTCGACATCGACATAGGTTTGAGACCGTTCTTCAAAGATCATTTTTTGCACCCAACGCTCCGCATCTTTTTCAATAAGGTGGTATTTCAAGCTACTCTGGTGTCGATTCATCGATTGCACAATAAGCTTGTTCTCGGTGGGAGACCATTCCATTCTAGGCAAGTACTCGTATTGTCCAAGAAAAACCTCTTGAGCTTCATTTTCTTGAAGTGAATAAATATGAAGTGTTACCTCGCTGTTATCCTCTCCAGCCTTAGGGTATTTAAAATCATAAGAGCTTGGATATAATTCATTGTAGAAAGTCATACTAAACTCTTTGACCTTACTTTCATTAAACTTCAAAAAAGAAATAGAGCGGCTATCAGGAGACCAATCATATGCCTTAATTAAAGCAAACTCTTCTTCATAAACCCAATCAGAAGTACCATTAATAATTTCATTCTTATAACCGTCATTTGTCAATTGAGAAACATCGCCAGATTTCAAATCCTTTACATAAAGATTGTTTTTATGAATGTAGGAGACATAATTTCCATCCGGTGAGTATTCTGCTAAAGTTTGAGGCTGATGAACTTCGTCTAAAGGTTCAAGTTTTTTTGTAGCGCGATCGTATAAATGATAATTTGCGGTATAGCTATATCTATAAATACTTTTTACATCTGAGAGAAATAATATTTTGCTTTCATCTGAATTAAACTCATAATCAGAATACTCGAAATCGGCATTTGGAATCTGAAAAACCATCTCTTCTTCTGCGGTTTTAGATTCAAAAGATCTCTGAACAATTGAATTGTCACTCTTTCTGACCGTGTATGTATTCCCATCAAGCATAGCCCGATAACCTTCTGCACCTTCGGGGTAGTATGCATAGTATTTCCAAATCTTTTCTATACTTATTTTTTCTTGTGCCTGAATAGACAATATTTGAAAAATAAAAACACTTAATATAAATCTTAAAGCCATTTACGTTTTTTTTGTGAAGTTAAACATGAATCCGTTTGAATCAAATATCTTGTTTAAAATTAGTTAACTATTCATTAATCTATTTACTAAAATAACAGAACATATTTTTTGTATTTTTGAACTCACAACTAAACTGAATAAACGCAAAATACTATGAACAAATTTTTACCTTTCTTAACCCTTCTGATTTCTACTGTGTCTTTTTCTCAACTAACTGATTGCAGCGAGCTTTTCATTTCTGAATATGTTGAAGGTTGGTCCAACAATAAAGCTATTGAAATATATAATCCAACGGATGCTTCAATTGATTTAAGTGCGTATATGGTCATCCGCTATTCAAATGGATCAACAAGTGCAAGCTCAGGGAATGCAGTTCAACTTACAGGAATAATAGCTCCGGGTGATGTTCATGTTGGTGTTTTAGAAAAACTCGATGAAAATGGAGAAGGTCAAGAAGCTCCAATCTGGGATAGCCTTCAGGTAAAAGCCGACGCGTTTTATTGCCCAGAATACAATGTGTCTAATGCGTGGTACTTTAATGGGAATGATGCTGTGGTTCTTGCTAAAGGGAGTACCAATGATATAAATAATTCTGTTGTAGTAGATATCTTCGGTAAAATTGGTGAAGATCCAGGTGTTGCTTGG
>Ga0228634_1001024_pt1 | contig 17450 bp, 13 predicted proteins | sample 42DmetaG_FD_190063 | JGI IMG/M metagenome (GOLD analysis project Ga0228634, IMG submission 190063) | Seawater microbial communities from Monterey Bay, California, United States - 42D | ecosystem: Environmental > Aquatic > Marine > Coastal | place: USA: California | collected 2016-09-27 | reverse complement strand
CGCCGATTTCGGGTGATTTAAAAACGTTGCTTTCCCAATGCAACCACTCTCGAAACGAACATAGTTTCCGAAACCATTCAATACACCAGGATTGCCGTGCGACACTACTCCGCAAGCGCCCGACTTCCAATTGTTGAGCTGGGAGTGGCTTTGGAAAGGCACCCCATGAGTCAACGCTTCGCCACCGATAGGGATGTATCTCACTATACGTCGACATTCTGGCCTTTGACACTCAAAGTTGACACAAGGATCAAGCCACGTGACATTGGCCGAGGATAGCATGTGCATAGAATCTTCTATCCGGAAAGGGCTCATCTTGCCTACATGCAGCTGTTCCAGCAGGGTTGCGTACGAGCGACGCGCAACAGATCGTATCGACTCTTGCGATTGCATAAAAAGCATGCAACACGATGCCTGTATACGGGTCCGAGATTCGGGGTCAACACCAAGCAGCGCCAGTATGGATCGAACCGTGGAATGCGATGTGATTGCAACCGCTCTCTTCCGACGGATAGGACTGAAGGACGCAAAGGACGCATTTGAACGTAGACACCCAAGCCATCGCCTCCACACGGGGTTGTGAATGTGCATGTCATCGTGAAGAAAGAGTGTTCTGTCGGCCAGTGTGTTGTAGCGTCGATACACATGGGTCAAATAGCAACCAGCGTCTCTGGTGCCACGTGGGCCACCCGTGCCTGCATACCTACTACCATTCGCGTAGATCGGGTCGTGGTGATAGACAGTCAAGTTTCCCGGAACTTCAAAGGGGCTGCTCGCCCATCTATCAACACACATCACGACTTCTAGGGACAACGCGGCCATATGAAAGAGGGTAACTGTGTGAGTGCGCAGACTTCCACGCGCAGCCGTGTCGGCACGATCATACAGTTAGCGTATTTCAAGTCACATTCAAAAAACGAAGCGTCGTCCGATTGCATATGACCACAGAGGTGCGAACTGACACACGCGCACAAACGTTACATGCTGTAGCTCGCATAGATTTGTTTTCCAAGTGACACGTTGCGATTGTGTACAAACGTCGAACCAAATCGTTGGGAAACTAACTTGTAAAGGCTGTAGTTTCGCATGTACAAATCGATTGGTCGATTGATGGTACCGTCCTTGGAGTAGGTCGGTTGTTTGAGCGACGATTCCGACGAAGATGGAAAGAGATGCTCCATACCCGGTATTTTAAAACAACAGTAGTGTTTGTATCGTCGTTTACGCAAGGCGTCAATCAGCAAACTCACATTGTCGACGTCACCCAGATACAGCCGCGTACAGAGAGGTGGGCGCGCCCATCGCCTCTGCCCAAGCCGCAGCTCTCGATGCGCAACATAGGATGGAATCATCCAGTCTTCGTAGAACAGTTTCTCTGTACGAACAGACCACGAGACTGCTTTGCTTTCCAAGTGCAATTTCATGGTGTCGTACAACGGCTTGAACCGCTTCAGCAGGCTCATTGGATAAAAGGAGCCTTCCATGGGCATCGTGACCAAGGGGATGTGTTTCCAATCTTTGGGCGCATGAGAATGCAGGAACGTTGTGGCCGGTGGTGCGACGAAGCGACTACGAATCGAGTGGACTTTGGAAGATGCCAGCTGCTGTGCTCGATTCCATTCCGACGAAGGGTAATCTACTGGCGCTCTGAACGGATTAGCAGCATTGTTGGCTAACGAAATGGAAAGAGGTGCGTACGAAAATGTGTTCGGTTCAATGTAACAGCGTTGGAAGAACCGTTGGTTGGACGAGATTGCGACCAGTGCATCCGTTTCGTGTGTGGCGTAGTGCGTTGCAATATGTTGAAAACAGTCCATGAATCGGCGCAATACGCCAAATCGTCCGTGCAGATCGCGTTCGGGCTCATAGAATGAGACCAACCGTTCTCGAGATACAGCGCCGCCAAGAGCGCTTGCAGCAGAGAAGACACAGATCCGCGCAGGGTTGAGCGCTTGTTCCACGTCCGATACCAACACGTGTAAAAAGTTTGCGGAGCCGCGATGCGCCACAGAAGCAAATATACGTCCATTCGCTTTGGGGGCATCCATAGATGGTGTACGCAAGGGACGTTTTCAGCTCTATCTGTTCGCTTACAAACGTTCGTCAATTCACATCTAGCTCATTGATTGCAGTTTCAAAGAACAGTTGTGTCGAGTATCCGACCAAAAACGTACAGGTGGGTAGCCCTTCTTTGCGAGCACTTTGGATCGGCTCGATACGAGCGGTGCATGTGTGTCTAAAACCGAGCACTTTCCCGAGCGCTAGGCCGAGAGTCTCTCCTTGCGCAACTCTTGGGCACCAAACACACCCCGATTCTCAACCCTGTCACACACCCGCGCACCACATTTGCGATGACCTCATGCCTCGTGGACGAGATTTTTGCGTTAGAAAGTGGCAGTATTACGGACTTTGATCCACAAGGAGTCGTCATGAGCAGCTGTGCAGCGCGCAAGCGCGCCGTATCGTCCGCGTCCAGCACGGCCACGGTCGTCACTAGCAACAAGCGTTCCAAATTGGCGTCCAAAGCGCACAACGGAGTGACAGCGGTTGCTTCCAAGCCATCCGTGACAGATCCCAAACCATCCGTACATGCAATGCCAAAGGACAAGATCGCAACTGCAGCAGCAGCAACTCCCAATCCGGAACGCGTCAAGCACGAGCAGACAATCGCAAGGCTCCGTCGTGAAGAGAACGAACTGCTCAAGAACGCTTTCCAAACGCTCCCAAATGAAGTGCAAACCCGTCGCAGGGCTCATGACGACATGCAATTTGTAGAGTACATCGACTTTGACCGCGCAAACGAAGCGCTTCTTGAGCTGCAGCGCGCGTGCAAGAATCAGAAGCTCGCGGACGCGCAGCGCGAAGAAGCCGCGTACCTCAAAAGCTACTTGTACAGTTTTTTGGATACGCTCAACCGGATGACGTCACCAAGCATGTGTCTGCCCAAGGACAGCTGTGATCCCAAGCAGAGCGCCGCGCTGCCACGCGTGATGATGACGCAAGAAGTCTACGAGAGCTCGAGCTTTGGGCGACGGTATCAGCGCTTAAAGGCAACCAACAGCAAAGGCTGTCGGTACAAGCCACAGCACGCGCAACGCTCCGGTTCGAAACATCAAGAACCACGTTACTTTGGCTTGCAGATGTGTCCAAAGGTGCTGCGCCCCGCACTGTGTGGCGCCTTCAACCACGACATCGACATTCGCATTGCGCATCCAACCATTGCGTCGCAAATGCTCAAGAAGCTTGCCGAGCTCGAGACAGATCCGGCCCTAGCCAAACAGATCCGATCTATCAAGCTGTCTGCCTTCGAAGATTACATTGAGAACCGCGACGTTCCGGGTGGCTGGGTAGAGACACTCTGCAAACACCACGAGATCATTGGGTCGCGCGCCAATCAAAAGGAAGTGATCAAGCACTTGCTGTGCCGCATCATGTTTGGTGGTTCGTACGAGTACTGGTTGCAATGCGCATACGGCATCGACCCTTTGAAGAAGCCCATGAACGGACCGCATCCCAAGGTGGTCGGCTTGGTCAACGAGATGTGTACGATGCGCCGCATCGTTGCAAAGAGCAGCACGTGGAAAGAATTTTACAAGCGACAGGAGAAGGTCCTGCACGTTAAGAATCGCATCCAAAACGAATACGCGCGCGTTCGTGGCGAGTCGCGCAAGGACATCAACGACAGCAAGGTGGCCCGCTCGATCTTCAGCGTCATCTTGCAAACGATCGAGAACGACATCATTGAAGTCATGTACGATGTCGCTGTCGCCACGGGATGGACAGTGACAACGTTGATGTTTGACGGATGCCACATCCTACACCGCGAAGGCAACCGCATTCAAGACTTTATGGCCCAGTGTGAACAGAAGATTCTCGAGAGAACGGGCTACAAAGTTGTACTGGTAGAAAAGCCGCTCTTTGGACTTCAGCGCAAGCGCATCGAGTTGACTCGTATATGAATGCACGCTTATGGCATGCATGCACGTCTGTCATGGTCAGCACTGCTGTATTGTGTCGTAACGTGCACGCCAGATGCAAGCACAGCCATTGTACAACCGACGATCGAACACATTGTAATCAGACAGGCAGTGACGGAACGAGCATAGAGCATCGCTATCCAAACAGTTGTTGTTTAGGGACATGTACGAACGTATAGTTTGTTGATTGCACAACACGTTACTCCAGCAAACCCATGGCCCCCGCACCCATTCTTGCGCTCATCGCACACAACTTGTATGCATTTGAGTTTCCGCTTGCAAAGCAATCTGTAAGCTGCGTCAGCGCGTCGTGTATTGTTTACTCGGTCATGATGGCTCGATGTCACCACACGCTTGGCACGCAGTGCGTGTGGATGCTCTTGATGATGTACCATGCCATCAAGATGACCTCGCTCAGCCAAGTGTTCGTTCGAAGAATGGAGCGCCTTGCATACTCGTACGCATTCTTGTCGGTGGTGTTTATGCTGTGCAACATGCGACGCGTCTACGCTGGTTGGATCGCGCTCTGGGGCTTTGCAGTGCAACCAGAACGCATGTCACAGATCTCCTTTTTCGACATGACAGCCGCACGGTCGTGTGCTTACATATGCATCGTGGCGTTCGTGCATTACATCATGATGGACACGACACGGCAAGCACTGTTCGTCTTGTACCTGATGTTGCTACGCCGCTTGGTGACGACCAATGTGCAGGTCGACAGGCATTCCTATCGACCGGTACAGATGGCGAGACGTTTATGGATGCGATTGGAGTGCATTCGTGTGTTTATGGGAGAAATGCTGTTTGCATTCACAGCAAACAAAGTGCTTTCTAATTGGATGCTTTAAGTTTGGCAGCATACGTTTTACAATATGGCTACACAATGAAGCTCTGCAGACGTTCGCTCGCATGCACCCAGCGAAACGAGGCAACGGTGGTGTCTGTGTAGTGTGAACTTGGGCGCGTGCCATAGCACCAAGTACCGAAGTGACACACCCGCCCCCACACTCCCCACAAAAAACGTCGGCTGGTCTCAACAAAGCTGCACCGAGTGTGTCTCCGACCGCAAATTGTCCATATCGTAGCCCTTTGGAAGTAGTGTCTGTGTAGTCGACGTCCCTTTGGAACGCGATTCTATTAACGCATCGATGCTTTCCGATAGAGAGCGCGCAACTGCGCGCACCTTTGAAAATTCCGCGTGTGCGATGAGGACCAGCTTCGGTCTAAGCGTCAGCGTCTTCAACTCGTGCGTCGACATCGAACGAGCCCATTGGGCATGGGAGGACGGCGAGAACATTCCCCAGAGAGACGGGGGTTCTATGTGGGACAGGATGACATTGGTCAGAGATTTGTCGCTTCCGCGTTGCGCCAGGGCTCCGTTTATGCCGGTTCGACGGCGTAGACTTTGGGGGTGCCACCGAAAGTGGCGCCGCAACCACTCACTGTCGGGATGCGACTGGCAGACCACTTGCTTGACGTATTCGCTCGGATCGGCGGTTTCGGTGAATTGCGACAACGTGGCATTGACAAACTCGACGATGGATTGCTTGGCGATTTCCATTGCCGCCGTATCGTCTAGCACGACCTCTGAGTAGAAGGGCAGCGAGCCGTACATCGCATTGCTGATGGTGGTGGTTGCGGAGGCCCTCGTCCAGTCCATCCCAGTGGCAGTGCCATCGCTCGGTGGTCGATACATGACAAAGCCTTCGGCGATGTTTGAGCTGATCACCATGCCCTGTGAGGAGGCGGGCGCCACACTTCCTGCAAAGTAAAGCATCTTGGGGCCACCCGCCAACTCCGCATGAGGTACGTTGGAGCGTTCAAACACGTTTGTGACCGTATCGACATGCAGAGTGGCCATTTGGCGACTACCGGAAATCTGGTTTGAGTTGTGATCCAACGAGGTTGTCACGTCCGTGAGGTTTAGGGCCTTTGCTACCGCCAACACGATCCGAGCGCGATTTCGTTTGCCAGCAGCGACCAGGCGTCTGAGCAGCGCGTCGGCGTTGTTGGCCTTGACCGATTTCGCCACTGCCTCGATCGCCGCGTTGAGCGATTTGCCGCTGCGCAATTCCGATTGCAGCTTCACATGGAACGACTCCGCCGCTCGGCCAGCACCGGCGCGCACGACAATGTAGTTTGCCTTGTATCCTCGCGTCATGCCAATGTGCGACTTGCGTCCTTTGAACGGCGGGGGGTGGTCCTCGATGGTTGCATACACGCCTGCGCAACAATCGTCGGAATCAAACCCGCTGATCCACTGGTCGTCGTCGTGATCGCATGTGGCGTTGGCTTCGAGGAGTGGTCCTATGTTGACGTCGTTGCCCGTCGTCATGGATGGAATGTGTGCCAGCAATCGATCCAAGTACGTGCTTCGGCCCGAACCCATAGCCTGATTTAGACGGAAGCTGTCTTCGTCGCTCAATCGCACCACCGATATGCCAAACGCCCACGAGGGCGATAAAAGTTGGTAAGGGACGTTGGGCGTGTCACCGTCGAGTGCAATTATGCAGTTTTTGAGTGTTTGCGAGGAGCGGTCGTGGTGCGCTCCAGGCAACATGTACGCCATGTCATCGGATCGCAAACTGCGAGCAATCGTGTCTCTCGCAAGGTCAAACGCGTGTTGGTTTGCAGGTTTCTCGTCGTTGATGGTGTAGATTGGGACGGACATGACTATGAGCGCGTGTTTGGCCACACGTGCTCCTTTTAAGCCTGCTGCACGACGCCAATCGGTCGCGTACACACATCCATACTTATGCGCAAAAGTATCGCGACTAGTTAGCGGAAACACGTGCAATCACCACACCCCGCGAGCTGCGTCGTCCATTGATATCGCTTCCATGTACAAAGCGCCAAAGACACGCGCAGTGCCTTTCCGTGCCGCGTGGCCGCCGAGACCGCCCAGCCGTCGTCTGCTTTTTTATCCGAATCTCTCTCTCTCTCTCTACGTGTGTCGGCACGAATCGATACGAAGCACGACCTCCGCTCAATAGACCGAAAGTGTTCTCGAATGCAGGCTGAACTCGACATCGTCTGCATTCAAAAACTCTGACAGGCACCTGTTTGCCGACATGGTACAGAAGAAGCACTTTCCAATCGCAGGCGGCGTCGTTCTCCATCTAGACGAACGCGAGGCGCTGGAGATCGAGTGTATGTCCATGACGTGGCCATGGTCGTCCACACAAGCAACCAAAAAGGGTGCGCAATGCGATTGTGTGGTCACGGCCGAAGCGAGGTCGCCTGCATTTGAATTGAGCACGTCGCATACAAAGGCGATTGGCACGGGCAGCAACAGAACAGTGATGCTGGGGTTGTCCTGCATCCCGTCTCGAACGGAGCCTTCTATTGTCTTTAAAAACGCCTTCTGTGCATGAACTGGATCTGCGTGTCCTGTCTGGTCTTCGCATGAAGCGTTGATGAGCTTGGCTTGCGACAGGAGCGAGTGAAGTTGGTCGGCATCTTGGATATTCTTGAGCGAGCGCAACTCCGGCGCCGACACGCTCTCCCACTGATATCCACCAGCCGTGTCCGAGTCACTCGCTCCAACGGCATCCGCAAACGTGGTTTCTTTCGCTTGCTCATACGCAAGCTGCTGAGCGTACGCGCGTGCAACGATGGCGTTTCGCATAGTGGCTTTGTGAGCATCCAGCACGGGCGTTGCGTGCACCGACGCAGCGTCTAACAATGCACTGTAGATGAATTCTGACGTAATCGCGATGCGCTGTGCCTTTACGAACGCATCCGTGGTAGCGCGGTGGCGGTCACGATCGAAGAGCTTGCGAACGTCCATGCTGCGCGTGCCAACCAAGACTTTGGAAAGATCCACTGTTGCGTCATGAAGGTCACCCTGCGACTCCGAGAACAAGTCCATGACTCTCTTGGCTGCAAACTCGTCGGATTTGCATTCAATTACCAGCGCGCGATTTCTCGAATGTGCGTCGACGATCAGCGTGTCTACCACCAACCGATCCATTTGCGCTCAACGCGAGAACGTGAACGATCGTCGGCAGATGGCTCTGTGTCCACTCGGCCCTCGATTGGCGGTCGGCATGACTGGCTGTGATTTTCTTTTTATGAAGACGTGTGTTTTTGAGAGCGGTCGAGTCACTTCAAGAGCAACACCGGCCAAGAGGTATGCTCACAGCGCCGTGGTGCACTCGGCGGCTCGTGTATTGTAGCAAAAGTCTCGTATAGATTACATCGATTCAGAAAAAGGTTCTTTTGAATCCAGTGCCTTGAGAAAGACTACAACGAGCGCGAGCACATAGTGCTCGTTTTTAGACATACTCGATTTCGAATGGAATCGAGTGCACGTATTTACGATCACTACTGGAACATGCGAATATGACTGTACTGACGACACCAAAGCGGATTGTGGCGCTACACTGTTTTCGAGGAGGGGTCACCCCTGGGGGTGACCCGCCTTGGTCCGTCACGAGAAAATGCCGGGCTTCGTCAACTCACTAGTAAAAATGCCTTCCTAAAAAGGAAATTTCTCGAATTCTGACGAACCCTTGTCTGTTTTTCGTGTCGGACCAAGGCGGGTCACCCCCAGGGCCGACCCCTCCTCGAAAACAGTGTAGCGCCACAATCCGCTTTGGTGTCGTCAGTACAGGCATATTCGCATGTTCCACGCGATTTTTGGCCGTGATCACCCCTTAGCTTTTCCTCGTTCGACAAGAAGACGCGACATTGGAGCCACAAAACACACCATTTTGTGCTTGCCGCAGCGTTGCAAGAAGTCGATTTTTTAACAGTGTTTTTTGTCGATACGAAGCGCATTTTTGACGCTTCATCACGCATCAAAGGCGTGTGCTTGTAGTGAACATCGCACCACTCTGCAAAAACACAAAGAAGATGGTGATCGTCAGAAGCGACACAATGCGATCGATTCGAAGTGGTGCTTTTGCAACAATTGCGTTCGCCACCAGTTGGACCAACAGGCTGGCGCAGATGCGTTTTGAGATGTCAATGAAGAGTTTGAAGAAATCGACGATGCGTTTGGACACATCCGATTGCGCTGCGTCACTGTTTGTAGACTGGTTGTCGGAGGGTTCCTTGGATTGTGTTTGAGCGTCATGAGAGTTCTTCGATCCTTCGTGATCGTGCAAAAGCTGGCGACGTTCCTTTGCGTTCGACGCTTCGTAGTGCTCGGATCTGGAAGATCGAAGCATAAAAGCGAGCTCTTTGCGTATGATCTGCCAACCTTTGGCGAGCGATTCGGATGCGCTAGGAACACGGTCCAGGGCGATAAGCAGAACCGTAACGATTGCAATGAGTTGCGACTGCGATATATCAGACGACACAGCTTCGTCTCGCAGCTCTCTGGCGATCGCAAAGGAAACGGAGAACGCAAGATCGTTGCCAAGGTTGGTCAACGCCTCCGCTTGCGCCATGGACGGCGCGTCGGCAGAAGACGATAGCAATTCCGCAAGCGACGATCAAAGCTGTTATTCATGCACGTGTTCAAGCAGCGCCAGTACGTCTTGCGTTAGCTACGCACGCGAGAATGACGCGCTTCCAGCCCAGGCGCACCCCCAACGGCGCGCGCGACGCTCATCGGGCGACGAGCGCAACTGTTCCGCGTGCAGACGAAGGTTTCGTTCTATGATCGACGACCATCGATATGTTCGGCTTGATGGCGTCGAGTCGATTGTAAGATCTTCAGAATTCAACAAACTCGCGTGTGCACCAGACACGGGCCACATCAGCCACATTACACAGCTGGCGTTGCTCTGGTACGCGTGCCAGCCGTCGACGAGCTCGTTTGCACGCGACGTACCGCAGCAATGCACCGTGTGTCGATCCAAGGCACCTGCGATCTACGGGTGCTCTTTGCGTTCGATAATGAGCTATGTACGGACGTTTGGTGTTTCGTATGCACGGATTGTGGCCATGGCGCATCAGGAAACGTCCCGCATAGAAACCTTTGCCTCCCCAGCCTCCAACGGGATACGAGTCGATTCGCACTGCGCGTCGCCGCTGTTTTGGAAGGAACTCTGCAACCGCAAACCAAGGCACACTCAGCGAAACGGACATCCATATCGCACAATCGACACCACTGCACACTGCTCGACTCGCCACTTTCGATCACAAAACGACGTCGAAAATCAACTGTCATCGGTCATCCTGCCACCGTCGGTTGCGTTGCTCGTACTGTACCTGATCATTGTTCACGCCGCACAGAACAAACACATGGTTTGCTACAACCACGGCAACCTGTTTATGCACCTAGCCAAGGACGCGGCGAACATGTGCGCAAGCATCGCCCACGAGAAGACGTCTTGCAGCACACTCGAGATATTCTCGAATACGAATGGAAGTTTGGGAGACAGCCGGGTGAAGCTGTGCATCGACGAGGAGCAAACTCGCTTGCGCACAATCTGTTCCATGGCGTCGCGACGGTTGCATTCGTGTGAATCGCTGGACGTGGAGCACAGCGCGGCACAACTCCACCTATTCGCAGAGTCGGTCGTCAAAAGCTGGTGCGAAACATGTACGGTGCCACCGCTGTCACTCACCAGCTCGATCCGGTCGGATGGCATCCCAAGCGTCGAAATTCCAACCACAGCCAGCGTGTCGCGTTGCATGGTACGCGAACAGTCGTCCATCAGCATTCCCCTGGGCAGCTGCACGACAGACCACTTTGATCGCTTTTCTGCGCCACTAGCCAACATGCCTCGCACAGCAGCACGCTGCTACTCCTTTTCGGAATCGTCCATGACGAGCTGCGCGTCGTCTCGTTCGGCCGCGAGCAGCGTCTCGTCCATGCCTTCCAGTTTGTCGTGCAGTGCATACCCGCACTCGCAAGGAGTGTGCAGCCCACTCGCAAACCAGCTGGACACGATGACCTTGAGACCATGGAACTCCGCTGCGCCGCCACCTTGCAGCCCAATCAGTGCAAGAGATCAAGGCAGCTTTGCGATGAGTCGCGCTTTGGACTGCCACGCCTCGTATCTGCATCTCAAAGCAGCAGACGTCTCTCACAAGCCAGCAGATGCGATTACGTTCGACGACGTGCTCCCAAGAGCCTTGGACGGACGGCCGTTGTGCGAGCCGACGCTCCGATCAAATACGCTATGCTCTCAACACATTCCCATAGAGACAGTTACCCCTACCGGCTACGTTGCGATGCCGAGCGAACCTGTACCAGTGCATGTATGGCCTCGTATTGGTATGTGTACCCAGATGTTCATTCCTAGGTGATGCTCGCAACCACGCATTGAATACACGAATGCTCGAATGACCCCGTGCGAAGCGCACAAGTCTCGAAATTGTATCGTGTATGTAAAGATCATAAATAAAAAGGTCGGTGGTGCTTGCCCGGAACATCCGACTGGCTGCATTGCAAGCGAGACTCACCAAACAAGTCGCACAGCGTCATGTCCGTCCGCCACCACGAAACCAAATCGGTGATGACCAACGCGCAACTTGCCAGTATGGCCGAGATGCCCGACGTGCAGAACATGCACATGGTGGACATGGGCGAAGGCGCAACTGGCTTCAACAACATCAGCCAAAACAACCCGCTCAGCCGCAAAGTCGTCGTGACCATGCGCGCTTCTCTTGCCGACCTCATCACCAAGAGCGCTGCGGCTACCTGGGCGCCGTCGGCCCAGCAGTTGAGCACCGTCTTCAAGCAGAAGAAGTTTGTGTCGCTGAATGGACGGAGCGAGATGCTTGGCGATCTCAAATCTGTGGTCATCCACAAGATGGACGCGTCCAGCGTCCGCTCGACCTTCCCAGTCTCGGTCGGAGCTTCGATCACAGGAGTGGACGAGTCGTACTTCTCGTCCACCGGGCGCTCGTTTTCCATGATTGCGCTGTCCAACGCCGTGTCGCAGCAAAACGTGCCGTTGCAGGAGGACGACGTGTCGGTCGCCTACGACTTTGCGCAGCGTTACCCAGGCTTTACGGCGGACAACTTGGAGACCAACGGCATCCACATGGTTCCAGCGCGCAAGTTTGTGCTGGTGGCTCTCAACCACCCGCTTGTCACCGCCATTCAAGAGAATCAGCAGCGGCTGCAGATGTCGGATATCCAGCAGATGCCCGATCAGCTGCTCAAGATCTCGACGGGGCTCTACAACACGCTGATGCCATTGGTCAAGGAGCAAGTACGAGCGCAGATCAAGGTGGCGGACTTTTCGTCGATGTCGGTCAGCATCCACCCCGCGGATTACAACTCGTGGAACGAGGTCAGTGATCTGCTCACACAGGAAAAGATTGCGCCAATCAAGGCCGAGCACCGCAGGTCGTTGGGGCGCGTGGACCATGACGGTCCGGACAAAGTGGCGGAAGTCAATGCTTACTATCAAGAGCAAATCGAGGCCGCCATGAACGACGTCGCCAACACAGCCATGGAGTTCTCGATGGAGCTTGCCGTCCAGTACAACTTCTTGCACAGCGAGGAGACCAAGGAGACGGACTGAGTGCACGGCGCGTGTTGTGGAATGGTAGTCCCTCTAACCAAAGACGTGCTTGGGAAGCGTTTCTCAGTGCAAACAAGTGGACGCGCGTGCGCTCGCGTCACCGTGTGTGTACTGTCATTCTATTCACAAGAGTTACGCGGGTGGAATGTTTGAAAGTAGCCCGTCTGAGTACACGGTGCTATACGCAGCAAATTCTGGGGTCCACTTTTGTGTGCGCGAGCAATCCGAGGGGAGCGCAATGCACATGGCACACGCGGCACGGACTAAGTGTCTACGCATGCTACTTTTTGTACATGTCTTTAGAATCTTACGCTTCTACTGAGTCGAAACGTTCCAGGCGCACTGGACTCTCGTCGAACACATTGCTGTGTGCAAGCTGTCCCCATGCAGACATCGACCGCGTGCTTACGTCAGAACTCGTACAGCGTAGACTGTACATATCATGACGGCGTTGATCGAGGCCATACATCGGGCATGCCCATGGTCTCAAAAGGTGCCAAATCTAGATGCACACACCAGAAGCAGCACCGAAATTGCGCCGTATCCACATATGAGCACCCCGAGTGTGATGAGGGCCAGCACTTTGTCTCTCAAGTACGGAATCTTTATGCTGAAGGAGACGCACAGCAAAATCTGCATGACGATCACTTCATTGGTCGGAGGCTTCTTGTTGTGGATCAGTTTTAAGGCATGAAGAACGCCAAATACGACCGCCACGATCTCAAGGATGATTGTGAACGCGTAGAGACTGGTGCCACAATCGAACGTTGGAAGCCAACAGGCGCACGTTCCACACTGTATGTCGGACATGCCTTTGCTCTTCAAGTAGGTGGTCTCGTACATTTTAGGCCACATCTTGGCTTGTTCGGACAGAGTGTGCTCGGCTTGCACATGAGCATCGGCAGACATGTGCTTCTCCGTTGCGCTTGCTTTTGTGCCGACTGCAACGGGCCCCATTCCCGAGAGCGCCATCGAGTGCACCGGTTGATACGCTCTATTGGGCAAAGACCGTAGGAAGGACTCTCGATTTGAAGAGCATGTTGTCATTGCAAACGCAGACCACGTGACGATGAGTCACGACCACTATGTGCTCTCTTATAGGATGGATTCGGAGAGACGAGGTTTGCTTCAAGGCGGGTCTAGCTCAATACAACTCGACCATGTGGCTGGAACTTTGGGCTGCGTGGATTTCGTCCGAAAATTGCATCAGTGTGTACCGCACTGCCCTCGCGCGAGTGTTCGCATCGTCGACGCTGAACATGGCTTCTACGTCAGTGAAGAATTGCTTGCTCAAGGAGCGACGCAGTCTTGAGGCATAGAGGCTGCAAACTTTGGAAGACAAGCAATCGTACGCGGTACTGTGGCAGTTTGCATGCATACTGTCCTCAAGATGCCGCCAAGCACTCGTCGAATGTTGCATTGTATGGTCGGATGCAATGCACCACAAGGCGGTCTCCATGCCAATATAGTGATCATCTGAGAGCACCAAGCATGTGCGTTCCTTCCATTTGTCGCCAGCGCAAAATCCACACCGCCGAGAGATGTCCGACATCTCTCGTATGCGTGCAGGCGAGACACTTGCACCTGTGATATGCTGCGCTTGCGACGCAACGCTATGCAGCGACGTCCGATTGACTGCCAGCGAGAATGGAATGTTTGAGTCACGCGCCAAACGCAACTGTTGCATGGCTGAGCTGGTTGCTCTAGAACTGTACTCGTAGAGTTGCTTGTGCCAGCCGATGGACGAGGTGAGACGTTTGAACACGTCCGGGGCCCACGACACCACATCCTTGTGATTGAGTCGAAGTCGACGCACTAAAATCTGCGGCAGGTGCACCCAAGTGCAGCCAAGCGTGCACTCTGCGAATAAACAATTCATCGCCGATATCATCACATGCTGATTTGTTTGGTACAAAAATGTCCAAACGGCCATAGTTACCAACCCCGCAACGTGCCTCGCAACGCGGTAGCACGCAGACCGCTTCTCGAAGGAAACGTCGACCCGCTTCTTCAAGTGTGATGTTCGTAGTCGATCCGTTCTCTTCAAAGACCACACGCAGGCCGCAGATACGTTGGACGCTATGCTCGGGTGACTCACATCGAATATAAGCAAGGAGTAGGTGGAACGGTCGTAGAGCAGCTGCATGTCGCTGATATGGATTTGGTGCTGCATCAACCGATAAGACATCAGCATCAGCTCTTGCCGCACCGTCCACAGGTCGTCGCTGTTGAAGCCGTTGCGGTCGAAAAAAAGCGCCTCCACGCTCCATGCTTCCTTTGGTTTGAGCACGGTTCCGTGCGAAGCTTGTTGTTGTAGCATGGAGCAGACATGTCCTCCAAAGCGGTGGTCGGCGCCGCTGCAGCCCACGACCGATGTCCACGCCACGTTGTGTTCCAAGAAACCAACCGTATTTTTTGCGAGTGTGCGCACGGCTTTGGACTCTTCGTCTAGCAAGTCTCTGCGCGCCATTGGTACGACTTTTAACGCGTATCCGTACAAAAAATCGCGAACGACCTGCTTGACTCCATGGCGATTCCACATAAACGTTTGTGGGAATTCGCATTTGACACGCGATCGCAGCTGATACTCAAGCTCCGAGCGTCTTTTTTTCCATGACGGTGGTTCTCCATCCATGCCAAACGTCGACGTCCATACGGAGCAGTCAAGTGCTGTGCTGTAGGGTTTGACCGAACCTGCATTAAGAGACGGACCTCCTGCTTCGCTCGTGTAGTGTAGTCGGTTCGCAACAGAGAGCCACTCGGACGCATTTTGCAAATCGGCGAACGATAAAGTTATCGACAGCAGCATACAACTCGCCACAACAAACAGACACAACGTGCTCTCTACTGGACGTCGTTTGACCATACACTCGCTACTCAGAGCATAACGACCTTACGTCACAGCGGTACGATGCATTTTAGAGGACGCCATTGGCTTCAAAACCACCGCCTATTCTACTGCCCCGACGCAACACTGACGCAACGTGCCCTCCCACTCGGCGACGTCTAGGCAATGCATGCATTGCTGCCGTAACGCCCAACGCCTCTCTCTCTCTCTTCAAGAAATCGACATGGCCACAAGCTGCATGGTCAAAGGAACCTGTTTGCCAACTGGTATCTTGGGCACGATTGCCGGGTTGATCACAAAGTAGTCAACAAAATGTGGGCCATCGAGAACAACAAACGTGGCTTTCAAGAGGTCCTCGGTGGTGTTGCGCAAGAGCAGACGCTCCTCTTTTCGTAGTGTCAGCGTGATTGTCTTGACCGAAACCTCCAATTGTCCGGCGATGTTGAGCGTAGTCGACTTGTAGGCGTCTGCAGCCAACCCATCGTGCTGTATGGTTCCTTCGGGCAGAGTGACCAACATGTATGTGTTCGGATACACCCCAATCTTGGTGAACATGCGCCCCTGTAGCTGGGGAGTGCGATGTATCTTGGTTCGAGGGGCCGTTGTGACCAGAGTGGTGGTCGTGGCATCGTAAAGCGTCGAAGGATGCAAAGACGAAGCGTTTGGGTTGGGCGTGTAGTGTGCTTTTACAAACTTGAAAAACAGCGAGGCTGCGACCAGCTGCGTCGCCTCTTCAAGCTCAAACCCGGTTGGCGTCATCTTGCCAAGTCCGTTGAGGATTGCATGATAGGATTCATCCGTCTTGTCCTTACGCTCCGACCCAAACCTTGCAAACTCTCGGAAAACGGCCTCGCAGAAGACCATGCACTGCACGTTGAAGTTGACGTGTGTGAGTTCACGGTGACCAGATCTGTCGCGAGTGCTGATAAGGGCTTGCATTTGCTCGTCAGCATCGTAGAAAAGACGCATGATGTGCACCGCAAACGTCGATTCGGACGTGTCGTACCCACTGGTGCGCGACTGCACACTGTGCAGCGCCAGTCCAAACGAAGAGTCGGCCAACATGGTTTCGATTGCGCGAACAATCGTATCAAAGCGCGTCTTGATCGACTGATACGGCTTGTACGCAGGAGTTGCACCGATGCCGTGCATGAAGAACAGAGGGTGTTTGGCGTAGGTGGTGAAGGCACGCCACTGTGCTGCTCCGTCTGGCGAGGCCGCCCTTTGCACTGGCGGCTTGGCCGCGGTTCCGTAAACGGCTGGCGTGAACAAACTCTTGTTCCACAGATTGACACTGGACGCACTTCGCTTGAAGTGTATGCGGTGCGTAATCTTGCTTGCACTTTGAGCTTTGCTGGGCAACTTTGTGTAGAAGGGCAACACGCCTATTGACTCGTTAAGGTGGTTCGAAGCATGTGCGCTGTTTTCCGTACTACTACAAGCAACGTCGTCTTGCATCATCACAAAGAGTTTAGCCGACTCGTACGTACTGACTCGATTTGTGGGCATGCCGAAGCCATAGCCTGGCATATCCTTCCGTCGATGCAGGGCGGGCCTTTGCGGATGGGCGGGTTCACAATTTTGGTGCTAACGCCCGCACGGATTACCACGTGCGTACAGGCGTATTTTTATGTACACGCTTCGCTACAGTACACTACATACCAAAACTCGTGTGGCACCAACCCCTTGACCAGGACGTGACACTGTTCGAGCGCGGCACGTAGCGCTGCTCCCCTGACGTAGCATTGTGCGGTCGTCTCAAATGTGAACCGGGCGCGCATTCTCGTCTATGTGGCAAAGAATCACGTTGGTAGTCAACACTCGCAGTGCATTCGGAAGCCAGGATCTGTTGTGGCACGGACACCACCGTGTCACACGCAACTCGGGAGGTCTGAGGTTGTTGATGCCTTTGCGATCGAGAGGCGAGTAGTAGGCCACAAAGCTGCGGCCGCGTCGCGTGCACATCTTTCCGCACGCGCGACAGGCTTTGTCGACGTCGCGCTCTCGCATGTAGGATGCAGTGCGGGCTCCCATGCACAACTTGACAATGTTGAGCTCGTCAACGTTTGCGACATCATCCATCGTCATGGCCAACGTGCTGCTCCTCAGTTCCGTAGAGTACGCAGGAGCCGCGTTGCTGTTTGGCGTGCGCAAACTGTCGGATATGCAAGTTTGGCATGCGATTTCGACGCC